>Ga0116141_10000581_pt1 | contig 29582 bp, 18 predicted proteins | sample AD_UKC097_MetaG_FD_89744 | JGI IMG/M metagenome (GOLD analysis project Ga0116141, IMG submission 89744) | Active sludge microbial communities of municipal wastewater-treating anaerobic digesters from USA - AD_UKC097_MetaG | ecosystem: Engineered > Bioreactor > Anaerobic > Digestate | place: USA...
GCCGGTTGCGGTGCGGCGCCATGCCCAGCGACTCGTTGCGGAAGAAGACGCCATTGTCCTTGTTCCCGCGCACGGTGTTGCGACGGAGCAGGTTGTCCGAGTCCTTGTGCCCGATGGAGATGCCGAACCGGCCGTTCTCTTCGAGCAGGTTGTCCTCGAACCGGCCGTGGCGGACCCGCCAGCACAGGAACAGGCCGTCCGTCCCGTTGCGGCGCGCCACGCAACGGCGGATCGTCGGCCGCTGCGACCCGCTGCCGGGATGCAACCCGAGCGAGGTGTTCTCCTCGGAGATACAGTCCTCGACGGTGACATCATTGGACTGCTGGAAGCTGATGCCGTCGCCGTTGTAGTTGCGGACGAGGCAACCGCTGATGACGGTTCCGAACGCGCGATAGAGGAAGATGCCCGCGCCACGACACCCATTGAGCGGGACGTTCTCCTGCCGGTTCCCCTCGATGACGAGGCTTTCGATTCGCACGCCTTCCGTGTCGTAGGCACTGATGACCGGAAACACGGTGGCCGCCTTGCCGTCGTTGTCCGCCATGCAGTCGGCCATCAGGGGCTTGTCGATGGCGAACGTGTTGCCGTTTCGCCCGATCAGGCGGGCGACGGTCGTGTGGAAGCCGCCCGCCTCTCTGTCCCAGACGGCAACTCCGCAGCCGACCGCGAATCCCGTGGGATCGCGGACCGTGATTTGTTCCTCGCCGAAGTCGCCGTCCAGGGCCAGGGCCGAGACGACTCCCGCCGCCTTTCGCAGGACGGTCTTGCCCTTGACCCCTCGAACGGTCACGTTCGCGCGAAGGTGCAGCGAGTCGCGCATGAGGTATTCGCCTTCTCCGATCTCGACGGTGCCGCCCCCGAGGCCGGCGATGTAATCGACCGCCGCCTGCAGGACGCAGTTGTCGTCGCCGGTCAGGTCTGCATTGCTCCTGCCTGCGGTGATGCGGGGCAACTCCGCCATCGCCGAATACATGGCGCGAGGTAGCTGCTGCTCCTGCGGCTTGGGGGAGTAATCCGTCGGCGGATTCGCTGCCCGCTGTGGGGCTGCGACTATGAGAGTGATCGCCAGGGTGAACGTGATGGTCGCGTGTGTCATGGCACAACTCCTGAAGGGCCGTTTGCCGGTCGTTCCGGCGACAAAGCGAATGTGATTATGCAAGCGCCGGATGTGATTGTCAATCTTGTGCGGCCACTTGACACGTCCGCCGGCTTGCGGTAGAGGTGACAATGGCCTATTTGGGAGATCATTCGATTATGGTGGATCTGTCGCAGGTCGATGAAGGCGGATTGGAGGACGTGCTGAGCGAGCCGGCTGCGGGGACGCGGGAGGCGCTGGCCCAGGTGCCGGGCGACGTGGCGATCCTGGGGGCCGGCGGCAAGATGGGTCCCACCCTGGCGATGATGGTCAAGAAGGCGGCGCCGCCGAAGACCGTGTACGCCGTCTCTCGCTTCGGCGACAAGTCGGTGCGAGACCGAATCGCGGCCAAAGGCATCGCAATCGTCGAGGCGGACCTGCTGGATGAATCCGCATACGCCCGCCTGCCCGATGTGCCGAATGTCTTCTTCCTGGCCGGCATGAAGTTCGGGGCCACGGGCAACCAACCGCTGACCTGGGCGATGAACGCCTATGTCCCCGCACTCGTCGCCCGGCAGTACAATCGCTCGCGGATCGTCGCCCTCTCGACGGGCAACGTCTACGCCTTCGTCGATCCTCGCTCCGGCGGTGCGAAGGAAGACGACGTCCCTGGTCCCGTCGGCGAGTACGCCCAGTCCTGCCTCGCTCGCGAGCGAGCCTTCGAGTACTTCTCGGGCTGCTTCGGGACCCCCGTGACGCTGATTCGGCTCAACTACGCCAACGAGCCCCGATACGGCATTCTCGTCGATCTGACGCTCAGGATCCTTCACGACGAGCCTATCGATCTGAGGATGGGGGCCGTCAATCTGATCTGGCAGGGTGATGCGAACAACTGCATTCTCAGAGCCTTGAGTATCGCAGCCAGCCCGCCGGCCATCCTGAATGTCACGGGCCCCGAGATCCTCATGGTCCGCAGCGTCGCTCAGCGGATCGGCTTGGTGTTGGGAAAGGAACCTCGATTCACCGGCCGGGAGGCGCCGACAGCGCTGCTGTCGAACGCATCGAAGTGCGTCGAGCGGTTCGGCGGGCCGGCCGTGGGCCTGGACGATATGATCGCCACGATCGTGACATGGATCGGAGCGGGAAAGCGGGTCCTGAACAAACCCACGAAGTACGACGTCCGGGATGGGCGGTTCTGAAAGGGGATTCGATGATCGAGCCGGGCGTCTTCAAGAGGCTGCGCGAGGGCTGCGTGATCCCGGCCCATCCGCTGGCACTGACTGCCCAGAACAAGCTGGATGAGCGGCATCAGAGGGCGTTGACCCGCTACTATCTCGCGGCCGGCGCCGGCGGGCTGGCCGTGGGTGTCCATACAACCCAGTTCGCCATTCACGACCCGAAAGTGGGGCTCTACAAACCGGTCCTGGAACTGGCGATCCGCACGGCTCGCCAAGTCGCCGCGTCCGCGTCGGTCGAGCCGCCGATCATGGTGGCCGGCTTGGTGGGTGGCACGGCCCAGGCCGTGAATGAGGCGAAATCGGCAGCCGATCTCGGCTATCACCTGGGCCTGCTCTCGCTGACCGCGCTGCGGGGGCGGTCCATCGACGATCTGATCGACCACGCCCGCCAGGTGGCACAGGTGATCCCGATCATGGGGTTCTATCTGCAGAGCACGATCAGCGGGATGACGCTGCCGAAGGAGTTCTGGTCCCGGCTCGTTGCGATCCCGAGCGTGCGGGCGATCAAGGTCGCGCCGTTCAATCGCTACCAGACACTCGACGTCCTGGAGGCGGTCGCCGAGTCCGGCCGGCAGGACGACATCGCCCTGTACACGGGCAACGACGACAACATCCTGGTCGACCTCACGACCCCGCACGTGTTCCGCACCTCAAACGGCGATGTCCCACTGTGCGTGGCGGGGGGGCTCCTGGGCCAATGGGCCTGCTGGACGAAGCGGGCGGTCGAGCACCTCAGCGAGATCAAGGAAATCCGCAAGACCCAGGCTCCGCTCCCCATGGAAATCCTCACGCTGGCGAGCCAGATGACGCTCGCGAACAAGGCGATTTTCGACGCCGACCATGCCTTCGCCGGCTGCATCCCGGGCATCTCGTACGTCCTGCACCGCCAGGGTCTCATGGCCCACATCGGCACGCTGGACCCGGCCGAACGCCTCTCGCCGGGCCAGGCCGAGCAGATCGACCGGATCATCCGCATGTACCCGCACCTGACCGACGACGAATTCGTCCGGGCCAACCGGGACGCGTGGCTGGCCCCGTGAGGACACGTCATCGCCCGTAGTCCTCGGGGAAGTTCAGGTACGCGAACTCCCCGAGCAGCTCCCATGCCTTGCGGTCGCTTGCCTTGGCCGCCTCGACCTCGTCGTCGAACAAGCCCATGTAGCGATGCTTGCCGCGACAGGCGGCGCTGCCTATCGGAGTTCGCGTCTTGATCCTCCATCCAGGATGCGTTATCATCTTGGTCATGAAGTTCTCATGCGGGCATTCTCGTAGGACGAAGCGGGATCAGCATGATCCGGTCAGTGAGTGACTACCATGCACATGTATGCTCTCCAGCAGTGGCAACACGAACATGATTTCGCCGTCGTTCACAAACAAGGTGAGAAACGAACGGTCATCGTCCTCCTGCTCACGGCCGTCACGATGGTGGTCGAGATCGCGGCCGGCCTGGCTTTTGGCTCGATGGCCCTTCTGGCCGACGGCTGGCACATGGGCACGCACGTGGCTGCCTTCGCCATCACGATCTTCGCCTATCGTTACGCCAGGCGACACGCCCACAGCGCCGACTTCAGCTTCGGCACGGGTAAGGTGAGTGTCCTCGGTGCCTTTGCCAGCGCCGTGGCCCTTGCGGTCGTCGCCCTCCTGATGGCCCTCGAATCCGTGCACCGGCTGTTTGTTCCCCAGACCATTCGTTTCAACGAGGCGATCGGCGTAGCCGTGCTGGGCCTGCTGATCAACCTTCTGAGCGTCCTGATTCTGCAACCGCACCACGACCATGATAATCCCGGCGGGCACGATGACCATCACGACCACCACCGCGACCACAATCTGCGCGCCGCCTACGTACACGTCCTGGCCGATGCTTTCACCTCCGTTCTGGCCATCGTGGCGCTCTCCTTCGGCAGGTTCTTCGGCTGGCACTGGCTCGACCCGGTCATGGGCATCATTGGGGCCGCCGTCATTATGAAATGGGCTCATGGATTGCTCAAGGACACCAGTTCTATTCTGCTGGACGGCAGTATCGCCGGGGATACGCGTCAGCGGATTGTGCAGGCGCTGGAATCGGACCGAGACAACCGCGTCTCGGATATCCACATCTGGAAGGTGGGGCCTGAGGATTACGCGGGCATGATCTCGATTGTGACGCACTATCCGCAACCGACGGAGCACTACAAGCAACTCATTGCGGGGACGGCGAATATCGTCCACGTGACCATCGAGGTGATCCATTGCCGGACCGAGCCATGCATCCCCATGGCCACGTCGGATATCCGCCGTACGTGAGTGCAGGGGCGGTCTTCTTGTGGACCTCGGCGCTGCGCCCCACGCTGCATCAGGTTGTCTCTGCCCTTGCGTCAGCAGAATAGCCAACAGAATGGCCGCCAAACCTGCCGCGGGATAATGGCGCATCGACAGCGCGAAACCCAACACGGCCGTTCGGACGCGTGCCAAGCGATCCGAAAAACGGGTGGAATGGACGTGCTGCCCGGAGATCGGCCCAGATGCAGCGATGGATGGTCATGGAATCATATTGGGTAGATGACATTTCGTTCATCCATGGTAAGATGACGGTACGACAAGGCAAGCACCCGGTGGTCTGAGGTCGTTGCACAACTCCGGCCTGCCGGATGCGTCGCAATGTCTCTTCCATATCCGTGTTGTACTCACCATGTGAATCCGACTGGGCGGACGGGTGATTGATCGTGTTGCGTATAGGAGTGTGAACTATGGCAGCAAATGGGACCTCCCGGACAATCGAACTCTCAACAGGAACGAAGATTGGCGTTCTTCTCGACACGTATCCCTTTCTTCTCGCATACCTTCTGGCGCAATCACCAAAGTTCTCCAAGTTGAAGAACCCGATTCTGCGCAGGACGGTAGCTGCCCTCGCCTCGATTTCTCGCGCGGCCTCACTGGGCGGGCTCGATCCGGATGATCTCCTTGTGGGCATTGCGATCGAGATATTCAAGAACTCCAATGATCGCGTCACCCTGGTGCAGAGCGGGGAGCGGACGGATTCGGCAGGGGGTGTGAGCCGCGAAGAGCGTATCCTCGCTTTCAAGGAAATCGTCATGCGGCTCCACGGGGGCGAATCTCTTGGCAATCTCCGCCACGAATTCCACGAGCTTCTGAAGGATGTCTCTCCGGCGGAGGTCGGCGCCATGGAGCAGCAACTTGTAGCGGCAGGCGTCCCGGAGACGGAAATCAAGAAGCTGTGCAATCTGCATGTGGAATTGTTCACTGCTGATTCAGACAAACCCAGACTGCCGCTCCTGCCCGAAGGCCATCCGATTCACACCTTTCAGGCAGAGAACGCTATCGCGGAGGAAAAAGCCGCAGGGCTCCTCGCTGTCGTACGTGGAATAACAGATGAACGCGAGTATTCGGTGGTCCGCGACGATCTGAAGAAGGGCATAACGGATCTGTCAGAGATCATCCGGCACTACGAACGAAAGGAAAACCAGCTCTTTCCGGTCATGGAGGCTCATGGCCTGACTGCGCCGCCGCAGGTCATGTGGGAAATCCAGGATGATATCCGGGCCATGTTCAAGGCGACCCTCGCCAGACTGGACACCGCAGACCACGTCTCGGTGGTCGCTGCAATGTCGGAGCTGACCGCGGCCGTTCGTGACATGATCTTCAAGGAAGAACGCATTCTCTTCCCCATGGTGTACGAGGCATTTTCGGAGGATGACTGGATCAAGGTCCGGCAGGGCGAGGCTGAGATTGGTTTTGCCTGGGTAGATCCGGGCCAAGCATGGTTGCCTGCCGGTGATGCACCATCCGAAGGAAGCAACCCAGCGAGCGGACTGATCCGACTCGACGCCGGACAATTGGAGCCCGAGGTGGTCAACGCCATCCTCAAACGCCTGCCCATCGACTTGACCTTCGTCGGTCCGGATGATCGCGTTGCCTATTTCTCACAAACTGATGAGCGCATATTCCCCCGCAGCGAAGCCATTATTGGCCGTGCAGTCGCTCATTGTCATCCGCCCCAAAGCGTGCATGTCGTCGAAGAGATCCTGTCACGATTCAAGCGCGGGGAACGCGACAAAGCTGAGTTCTGGATCGAAGTCAACCAGCGGTTCATTCATATCCGCTATCTTGCCGTTCGTCGCCAAGGTCGTTATCTCGGGTGCCTCGAAGTCACTCAGGATATAACCGATATCCGGGCCTTGAAGGGGCAACGGCGCCTGTTGGACTGGAAATAAGAGGGACAGCCATGAATGGCACTGCCGTGGGCGACCCCTTTGTGGGTATGGGGTTAGGTTCTTCGTAGTTCCGCTCGCAGATGCTCGCGTGGGCCTTGCGCTCGCGGGCCTTGGCCGCCTCGATCTCATCGTCGAAGGACCCGACGTAGTATGTCCTGCATCGGTAGCGGATGTGTGCCACCCAGCAGTCCTCGTGCCGGTAGTCGCCGATGAACCTCTGCTGAGCGCTACGGGACGAGTACCTCGCCCAGGGGGCCGCGGGCGGCGTAGGTGTGGTTGACGAGCTTCTGGAGGGCGGGGGAGATTGCGGTTTGCCAGAGCTTTGCGAGAATCTGCATGAGATTGTCCTCGCGAAGCTCTCGTAGGGTGCATATCACGCACCGCTTGTCCGACGACGAGGAAGAGCTGGTGTGCGGACCACACCCTGCCGGCAGGCCGTATTCGGCGGCGTTCGCCAGCAGCAGGGCGACGCCGGCCATGGCGCCCATCGCCATGCTCTTTGGCTCGATGCCCTGTTCGAGGGCCTGGGTCATCGTGCCGAAGATGCGGTCGTTGACGCCCAGCTTGCGGACCACGTCCCGGCTGGCACGGGCGGTCGTGTCCGCCAGGTGCGGATTGGTCATTCGCTTCAGCAAGTCGTCCGCGTAGTCGCGGTAGCCTGACTCGGTGAACAGGTCGTCGCCCAGCGACGCGTATTTTCGGATCAGGGCGCCTCCTGATTCCTTGATGAAGGCCGCTCGGGCCACGTGCATCAGGGGTTTGTCGCCCGCCAGATCGGTCATCTTGGCGTAGCCTTTCAACGTGCCGATGAAGCCGAGCATGGCGTGGATGGCGTTGTGGCCGTAGAGCTTGGCCTCCTCGAAGGGCAGCAGGTCGGCCTTCTCGATGAAGACTCGGATGCCCGGGGTGAAATCCGGAATCGTCGTCTTGCTGACGAGGATGCGGTTGAACTCCTCGACCAGAAACGCACGGTCGATCCCCGGCGCGATCGGCGCCAGGCCTCGCTCGGAGATTTCGGCTGGGTCAGTCACGACCTGGCTCATCTTGCCGATGACGGTGTTGAGGAACTGGACCATCGGCGGCAAGGGGGCATTCCATCTCTTCGCGACGGTCTGCTGCAGAATTTCGGCCGCGTGGTTGTTGTTCTCGGCTGCGTAGACGATGGTCGCATCGGATTCTCTTGTCCGCAGACCCTCGGCGATGAGGGCCGCCACGCTGTCGGGTCTGTCCGAGTCGAAGAAGTTGACGGAGGGCAGGCAGGTCGCGATCTCGGAGGCTTGTGCAAGGGCGGTCTGAAGCTCTCTGTCCCGCGTGGGATTGAATAGCTCGACGCCATCGATCCGGACCGTCTCGACGCGGTCACTCCGCGCGACGTTGACGTAGTACGTGCCGCGATTGGCGCGGACGGCGTCCACCAGCTTCTGGTCGATCTCGGCGATGACGATCCGCTTGAAGTTGCGGCTTTCGCGTGCTTCTTTTGCGAACAGGCCGGCCTGGATCGGCCCGAACCCGAACCCGGCGAAAACGTGCTCGCTCATGCTACCGGCCCGCCGCTTTCAGGAACTTGCGAATCTCCCTTGCTTCGGTGAGCACGCCGATTTCCAGGTCGTACGTCCGGCTTGTACCGGGATCGAGGTGGATCAGGCGCTTCATCCGGCGGGCCCCGCCCTGGCCGATGGGCGGATTCGTTCCGGGCTCCAGGCCCGTGACGTACTCGCCCGGCCCCCAGTGCTGCCAGTTCGCCAGCGAGGGCAATTGCTTCTTCCTGTACTGCATGGCGACTGCCAGGCCGAGCCTGGCGTTGTACAGGCCGACCGTGCAGATGCCGTCGCTGTCGGGCGTGACATCGATGAAGCCGCACGCTTCGCCCGTGCTGCGATGTCGTTCGAGCGGGCCCTGGCAGGTGCGGAAATCGTGTTGTTCATCGAAGATGGCGTTGTCCATGTCGAGGCCGCGAGATTTGCACTGGCCTTGCCACACGATCTGCGTGCCCTTGTCGACGAGCGGCCAACCGTAATTACAGTGGTATAGGATCATGTGCGGGGTCGGCGAGTTGCCTGCGTTTGTCACCACGTCGTGCACGCGGATCGTCGGCTCGCCGAGCGTGCTGGAGATCGTCCGCCGCAGCTCCAGGTTGGGCCCGAAGACACGGGACTCTTTCATCACGGCCGTGATGCTCATCTCCGGCTTGCCCGCGCCAAGGTCCGGCTGCACGATGGACTCGACCTGTGCCGACAGATTGCTCGCCCGCCCATGCAGGCCGCGCTCGCCGAACTCGTCGCTCTCGGGGCCGCCCGCGTGGGTCAGGCCACAGGTCGTCAGCAGGCCGCCGGCGAAGGTCCAGAGCCACTCGATCCCCTTGTTGGCGTCGGGCCGGACCGCCGTTATCCCGCCGTGGCTGAGCCAGGCCAAGCTGTGCTGATTGTGGAAGGCGTCCACGATATCCAGTCCACGGTCGATGACGACCCTGTACCGCAGTCCCGCGCCGGTATTGACCCAGGCGATCCGCGTGCCCCGGCCCGGTCCGTTGTCGAGCACCGAGGTCTCGATCCCGCCGATCTGCGAGGGATTGACGACCTTGCCTTGCCATGCCGGCGTTTGTCTTCTTGTTGCCACGTCCGTATCCTCCATGTCGCAAGATAACGCGGTGTGCATCGCACACCCTGCCGCCGGCGCCGCCATCGGGCAGCCGCCAGACGCGGTTATCGGTTTCAGTCCAATGCCTGCCTGAGCGCCTCCATGCTCTCGAAGCCGTCCTTCGCCCGGAGGACTTGCAGCATCTTTGGGTAGGGGCGGATGTTGCCATACCGGTCGCCGAGCGGGGCCTTGATATAGAGCGAGGCGAACAGGTTTCCGGCCTGCACGGCCTCGCGGAAGTCCATCCGGCCCTTGCGGAACGCATCGAGATTGCTCGCGACGTAGGTGATCAATCCGGCTCGGAAAGAATCGCCCGCGCCGACGAGGTCCACCACCTCGCCGGCCATGAATCGCGAGGTCACCTTGACCGGGCTGTCCGACCGGCCGTCCGGGAGAATGTGCTTTTCGTAAGCCCCGTCGCTGACCGTGACGCCGAAGAGCTTCGTGCGGTCGTCGTCCTGCCAGAACTTCCGGGTGAGGAATTCCAGAAATTGTATGTTGTAGGCGTGCTCGTCGAGGTCGTCTCTCGCGGGCTTGCGACTGAGCGTGTTCTCGATGAGCTTGGCCTCGTCGGAGGAGGTGAAGAACAGGTCCAGCTCCGGCAGGAGCGGTTCGAGGAGTCGGTATTCCTTCACCGGCTTGCCCTCGGCGATGAGCTTGTGCGGATCACCGGTCAACGTATGGCTGTCGGCGATGGTCACCGCTCCCTGGTCGCGGCACCAGCGGATGAACTCGGCGAGGTCGCTGCCGCCGCCGGCGTCGCCGCGGTTGGAGAGGCCGGAATACATGTAGTAGACAATCCGCGGCTTGAGTTGCTCGACTGCCTTCTGGAAGACCTCGAAGTCAAAGTCGTTATTGGCGTTCGGGAAGTAGGCGATGCCGCCGCGCCCACAGCCGGGAGGCTGCTCCGCAGCGGGGCCGGACGTGCTGTGGATGAACGTCGTGCCCGTCGCGAGCGTGGGGTGGATATGGGTCGGCGACATGTCGATCCCGTTGGCGGTCATGACGTCGTGGAAATACCGGCCCTGGGCATCGAGGCCGCCGTAGTCGCCTTTGCCGAGGTTGACCCCGACGGCCACCTTCAGGCCGGTGCGGGCGATCAGCGGAGCGGTGTTTCCGGGGCCGCCGGCCGTGGCGAAGCCCTCGTCGATCCACTGGCGGATCTGCTGCTGGGGATAGGCCGGCATATCCTTGGTCTTGCACTTCGCCAGGCCGCCCTTGCCGACGAGGGTGTCGGCGAAGTCGAAGTCCGGCCGCCGCAGATCCACCACCGCCGTATTGAGAATCAGAACGTCCACAGCCATCGCTCATCTCTCCATGGATCTAGTGCATCTCGGCCGCGCATGTGCCGATTGCGGGGCGATAGAAATTGAATTGCACGTTCGGATGGTCCGCCAGCAGGGACATCGGGACCGCGCTATCCGGGATTCTCTTGCCGATCATGAGGGTGGTCAGCCGCATCCCGAACGGGTTGTCGTGTGTGCCCGCCTGCCAGATGGAGACCTTCTCGGCCTTCCACGTCTCGGCCGGTCCGACGGAGATCGCCTGGGTCGGCACGCCGGTGACCACGCCGCCGCCGCTGGTGCGGGCGTTCTGCATGACCGTCACCGGATGCAGGTCCACGACGCGTGTGGTGAGCTTCCGGAACTCGTCGGGGGTGGGGGGGTGGTCCTTGTGCTTGCCCTCGCGGCGGACGGGATCATTGAATGCCCAGTGCTTGATATCGCCTTGGCCACCCTGCATGACGACGCACCGGACGCCGTCCCAGGTCCTGGTGTAGGCCGGGATGTCGGCGGTCGGAAAGTGGAGGTTCTGCTCGGGCATTTTCAGGTCCGGGCGGATTCGGTCGAAGCACAGTTCCCGGTCGGCCCGGGCGAATGACAGGGGATGAGTCGGCGCAACCTCGCGGCCGTTCACGTACCACTCGTCCATGCCCCAGAAATGGGCGTGACGCAGGTCCAGTTCCAGGGCGTTGACCAATCGCGCGACGAGAGGCAGTTGCTCGGTCGGACCGATGGGGCCACAGATGCCCGCTGGGGCGTTTGCGGTCGCCTGTCGCCAGGCCGTGATGTACTCCAGGGCCTCGGCCAGATAGAAGTCCTCCAGCGTGTCATGGAAGACCACGCGGAAGCCCTCTCGGCTCATCGCGGCCATGTCATCGGCCGTCAACCGGGCGGCGTCGTTGAGGATCTCGTCGTTCAGTGTCGTATAGTCCCACCACTGCGGCGCCAGGATACTGGTCTTTCTCCCCATGCGCATCTCCTTATAGTGTATGGACCAGGTCGCCAAGCTCCTTCTTGAGGATGTTGTCCTGCGGGTACGCGTGGCCGAGGTGCTGCCGGAACCCCTCGGCGAAACGGGCCCCGATGAGGCCGCCTCGCTTGGCGCCCAGGGCGTGCATCATCTTGACGTATTCGTCCATGCCGTGGTGCTTCAGCAGCCAGTCCCGCTGGCTCTCGTGGCAGCACAGCATCTTCTCCTTGGTGGCGATGACGCTCGATATATCGACGACGGTGCTCGGTTTGATCTCCTGGCCGAGTTTGTCCTTGCCCTCGACAGGGTCGGCGTAGTAGAGGTGCGGAATGGGCTCGAAGGGCTCCGCTCCCGGCGTCTCGATGTTCACGATGCCGCAACAGAAGCAGGCGGTTTGCGCGAGCCGACTGGCGGTCTCGTGATCGACCATGTAATCCGAGGGGCTCAGGGTCAGGACGATTGTCGGTCGGACTCTGCGAACCACGGTGATGGCCTCGAGCAGCGTCGGCCGGTCGTACATGACGAACACGTCGTCACATTCGAGACAGTGGTACTGGCCGTCCAGGATTGCGGCGGCCCTCGCGGCTTCGTTTTTGCGAATCCGGCTGACTTCCTCCCGGCTGTACTGTACCGTCCCGCAATCGCCGGGCGTCGCCGAAGCGATGTGCACCTGCCACCCCCGCTCGCGCAGCAGCGCGAGCGTCCCGGCACACAGAAATTCCACATCGTCCGGGTGCGCCTCAATGCAGAGGACGGTCTTTTCACTTCTGAGCATGTGTGTCGATTACCCTTCCACAATTGTCATTCCTGCGAAAGCAGGAATCCACCCTCCCGCGGGTACAGTGGATTCCCGCCTGCGCGGGAATGACAGAAGACGGCGTCATCGTCCCATCAAATGATTGACAATGAGCAGGTCGAGCTCTTCGTAGTCGCGGGCGGCGATCAGTTGCTCGACGTGGCCTTCATCCAGGCTCCGGACGAGGTCCAGCAGGCTCAGGAAGACCTCGCGGCTGTTGCTCAGGTGCTTCGCGGAGGTCTCGATCTTCTGGGTCCGCATGACCTTGACGTCCAGACCGACGAACTCGCCCTTCGTTCCGTAGTTGTACTTGTCGAGGATGCGAACCTGGTTGAATGCGCGGCGCAGGTTCACCGAGCCGAAGCTCTTGTCCTCGTCGAACTTCAGGCCATTCTGGTCGTTCAGGTGAACCGTGTAGAGCTTCTTATAGGCCAGCGCGAAGCCCATCTCATCCGACGGGTCCAGGCCGGCCAGGATCGCGTGGGCCGTCTCGATATTGACGCCCACCCGCTTGTGGTCTTTCGTCAGGTATCCGAGGGCCATCGCGTGTCCCGTCGTGGGGATGTAGGCGTGGTCCATGGGCTCGTTCGGCTTGGGCTCGATGGCGATCTTGATATCGCTGTTGTAGGCGAGCATGTCATTGATGGCTTCCACGAGACGATCCACGGCGACCTTGCTGTCCTTGGCCTCGCGGATGTACGTTCCTTCGCGGGCCAGCCACAGGACGATCAGGTTCGTATCGAGCGCGGCGGCGATGTCGATGGAACGCCGGCTGCGATCCTTGGCGAACTGACGGGCCTCGGGGTCGTTCGAGGTATAGCCCCCGTCGATGGTCCGCGGGTCTTCCCAGAGCCTGGGCGCGACGAACTCCGCGGCCAGCCCCTCGCCCTTGAGCATCCGGCGGACTTCTTTCGCCTCTTTGATGATCTGGCGGGGGGTGAGCTTGTTCATGTTCGGGACCGCGTCGTCATCGTGGAACTGCACCCCGTCGAAGCCGAGCTTCTTGAACATCTTGAGCTTCTTGGCAAACGAGATGCTGCGTCGTACGGTCGGCCCGAACGGATCGGCTCCCTCATGGATATTCCACGGCCCAAATGAAAATCGGTATTCTCCTGCCATCCTCACATCTCCTTAATCAATCCAGAGCCAATACTCCGCCCGGCCGTCGCAGGGCATTCATTGGACGCATGCCAAGACGCAACACCCGTCCAGGACACAATTCCGGCTCGACATCATAGCACAGGCGCGGGGCGGCGGCAATGTCGCGGCGTTTTTTCGCGGGGGTAATTCCGTGTTGCCCCGTGGAGCATCGCCTTCGGGTGAAGATGGCGCGCAGCACGTGCTGCTCAGTTCGAGCCATGGCCCTGGGCAAGGATCGCCAAGGCGTGGCGGGCGTAGTGGCCTCGCAGGTCCTGGGCGTACTGCCGCAATAGCTTCTCGCCCAATCCGTCCCAGTCGCCGCAGCGGTACAGGGCGCGGGCGAGGATCAACTCGCGAAGCGAGCACTCTCGCGTCGAGGTATCGACCGGGCTGGCCGGGATTTCGCTGGTGGCCGCGTCGATGGTGGTCCAGGCGTGACCGGCCATGCCGGGCTTTCGGAGCAGTTCGGCCAGCGGCTTGGCGGCGGCCGGGTCGCCAAGTGTCTCCAACGCCATCGCGACGGCCCGGTGGTGCGACAGCTCGTGCTCCGGGCCCAACTGGCGGACCTTGGCCAAGATGGGTTCCAGTCCGTCGCGGCTGCCAGTCCGACCCAAAGCGACGATGAGGCTGTCCACGACACTCATACTCATGCCGTATTGGCCCATGCCGGTGTACTTCCAGCCTTTGTCCCATTCGCTGTCGGCGACGGCCCTGGCCAAGGTCTCGGCCCCGGTTGGGTCGCCCAGGATGCCCAGGATGTGGGCGTAGGTCAGCTTGTCCTGATCCGATTCAGGCGTCCGGTACGCCTCGCGGAGCAAGGGCAGCGCCGTCTCGGGCTGCGTGAAGAGGACTTCGATGCCTTCGAAGCCCTTCGCAACGGTTTGCACGGCCTGCTCGATTTGCTCCTTGGGCAACGGGAAGGAATCCGATTGGGTAAGGACCTCGGCCGGCAGGTTGCCCTTCTCGACGAGTTGACGCTGCAGTTGCCGGATGTCGATCCGTCTCAGGGCGACACCCGTGCGAGCGGCGGTCGCGGCGGCCAAGCCAGCGGCATAGCCCTGGTTCTGGATGTCCGGCTGCATGCGGATGACGGGCATCACGTCGCGGTGGGCACTGACGCCAAGGCCGGTGACGAGAACGCCCTCGATTCCCTTGGGCAGCAGGCAACGGTAGGAGACGTAGCAGGGCAGGGCCTTGCGGTCCGGCGGGCGGAGCAGGAACATCGGATGGATCGTGAAGCCGTGCGAGTCGAAGTTGCTGCTGGCTCGAACCACCGAGTCCGGGAACGTCCGGTCGAGATAGACATCCATCGGCGAGAGGAAGAAATCCACGACGATCTGCCTTCGTTCGCGAGTGTCGATGAGCTGGCCGAGGTCGTAGCGGTCGGCGAACTTCTTGCGGGCGGCCAGGAAGGACTGCCAGGCGTCCACGACGTCCAGGTCGTCGATGAAGGCGTAGTCCGTGTTCGTGTAGCGGGCCCCCGGCTCCCAGTAGGGCAGTCCCGTCCCCTGGACGGCGATGTGCTCCCCCCCCGTGTAGATGCATTCGGCGCCGGCGGCTGCGGCAATCGTGGCACTGCCGGTCGAGTCCACCACCGCTCTTGCGAGGACCACTCCGCGCCCCTGGGGCGTAGCCACCACGACACCTCTCACCTGGTTGCCCTCGACGAAGGCCCCGCAGGCGAGCACGCCGTACCAGATGTCCGCGCCGGCCTTGCGCAGCTCTCGCCGATACCATTCGATTTTGAGCTGGCTGTTCCACGGGCGACCCTCTCCACTCTTGCCCTCCGCCTCGCCGCCCAGTTCGGCCAGCCCCTGGTCGATCTCCTTCGTGAAACCTTCGCGGTACCCATAGTAGTAGGTGCCGATCAGCCCCATTGTGCCGACGCCGCCGAGACCGTGGAGGTACTCGACGACGAGTGTCCTGGCTCCCTGACGGGCCGCCGCGATCCCGGCGGGCGCGCCGCCGGTACCACCGCCCACGACGACGACATCGTACCGGCCGAACACGGGCAGCACGCTCGCGCCGGCTCTCACCGTGGTGGTGTGCTTGCCGATTCGCATCCACGCCGGGTCGTCGCACACGTCGCCGGCAGCGATGACCTGGCCGGTTCGTTCGCACACACGGACCTCGGACAGCACCGGGATTGCCCGCGCCTCAGCCGCGGCGGCGGCGCCGATGCGCTCGCCGACCTGCATCAGCTCCAGCGGCCTGAGGAATTCTTCGACCGCACGACGGGACACGTCGGCGCGGCCGGAGAGAACGTAGAGACGGTCCACGCGGTCAGGGCGGAAGGCATCGAGATTCACCTTGTCGGCGCCGGGCCAATAGCAGCATTGCACGGTCTGGCCCCTCATACGGTCCGGCGGGACCTGGAACAATTCCTCGGACGCATCGACCTGCCCGTTGTGCCACGTCATGTCGCGCGCGATCTGCTCGGCCTGTGCGCAGGACGCGATCGATGCATCTTTCATGGGGATGTCGAGCGAGTACTCGATTGCCTGGTAGATCTGCCCATCGCTGCCGTAGATGGGGGTCGGCAATTGCCTGGCCCGTACATTGGGGGTAGTGGCGGGTTGACCGCCGATGACGATTCGCTTGAACGTGTGGGTCTCCGCCGGATAGGGATCGAATCGTGCGCCCGCCATCCTCGCGATGAGGGCCTGAGGCGTGGCGTCGATGACTACCTTGGCCTTGACGGCCTGCCGGCCCGAGCGGTTGGCCATGACGATCCCGGCGAGCTTGCCCTGGTCATCCAGCAGAAGCTCCGTTGCGTAGCAGCCGTAGAGGAACTCAACGCCCGCGTTGAGTAACGCATCGTCGAGGACTCGCTTGACCTGCATCGGCGTGGGCGGCAATCGGTAGGCCGGGCGGGGGGCTTCCTGCTGTGGGCCCTCAAGAACGATCTCTCCCAGAAGCACTCGCTTGGCCTCGGATGTCTTGCGGACAGCCAATTTCAGATAGCGTGTCTTCCGGTCGATTGTGGCCGCGAGGTCGATGGCCGTCTGTTCAAACGAGCCCTCGCCCAACCGCTTGTTGGCGACGGCGGCGAGTGGTTGCCATTGTTGCTTGTCGTCGCCGACCGATATGGTGACATCGGCGACCTCGAATTCGCCGTTTCGCTGATATGCCATGAGGTGCGCTTTGCCGATGGGCAGTTCGCCGCCGAGATCGACGATGATGTTCACATCCGAGTTGTACTGGACGCTCTGGGACGGGGCGCTGTGCCATCTGCCATCCCTGAGACCTGACGAGTCGCCCGAGTCTCTGTGCGGGGCGGAAGACTCGACATCGGCTTCGTACGTGAAGGGGATCGTGTTCCGCGGTGGCCTGGCCACGTCCGGCTCTGCGAACAGGAACGCCGCCAGCGGGGACGCCGGTTCCTCATCGGGTTGCAGCCAGAGGCGGTAGGTGGCGCAGATGTCTTCGCCAAGGTATGGTCTCGGAGCAGCCAGGAACACTCTGGCTCCCTGCTGGGCCGCCGCGACGGCCGCCGTGACGGCCCCGGAACTGCCGCCGAGGACGAGGACATCGACAGTGTGGAGAACCGGAAACTCGCGGGCGGACTCCGCGACCGCGTCGCCGGAGACAGACGAAGCGGAAGGGATGTGAGTGCTGCGCCGCCCGGAAAAGTGCGAGCATCCGATGAGCGAGCCCGCGAGACAAACAAGCATCAATGACCGTATTCGCAGGCATCCCTGCATGGTTACATCCTTTCCAAATTCAGGTCCTCAGTCTGTCAGGGCAATTATTGCGGTCTCGGGCTGTCTTTTCAACGGGAACCTGTAACAAAACGGCCCTGCGTGCGTCGTATAGGTGGGAATGTTGTTGCAGAAAGGGCCTGCACAGGGTATAAGAGAGTCTGAAAGGCGTGCGCCGTGCTCTCTTGCCACACCGTCTCGGCGTCGATGAATCGTCCGCAAGTGAGGGAAAGGGTATACCATGAAGAAGCTGTTTGTTTTGGGGGTCTTCGTGTCTGCGCTCGCAGCGTCGTGGTCGTCGGCAGCCGTGCTGCGCGTGCCCGGTGAGTATCCGTCGATCCAGCAGGCCATCAGCGACAGCGACGACGGCGACACCGTGATTGTCAGTCCCGGCATCTACTACGAGACGATCAACTTCGGCGGAAAGGACATCACGGTCACAAGCACGGACCCGAATGACCGGGGCATCGTGGGCTATACGATCATCAACGCCGACGGCGACGGCACCGTGGTCACCTTCGAGAATGGCGAGACCAACGAGGCCGTCCTGACCGGGTTCACGATCACGGGCGGCGCCGGCACGCTTGCCTATTCCTACGATGATTTCGACTACAGTCTCAGAGAGTTCTACGGCGGCGGCATCTACTGCGCCCGCGACGCCGCACCCACCATCAGTCATTGCGTGATCACGAAGAACCACCTGCCGTACTACGAGAGAGACGACGGCCAGACTTATGAGATTGCTATTTCCATAGGGGGCGGCATCTGCTGCATGGGGGGCAGCGCCGTGGTGACCCACAGCCGGATCTACAACAACTCGGCCTATGAGGGGGGCGGCATCTACGCATCAAGCCGCACCATCGTGTCCAACAACGTCATCTATGACAACGCGGCGGCCTATGGCGGCGGGGTCTATGCTTCCTACTGCTATGTGGTCAACAACACGATCGTCAACAACGACGTGAGCAAGGCGCCCGACTGGGGCATGGGGGGGAACCTCTTTGCCTACTTCGACTATTCCTCCACTGGCGCCGTGGCGAACAACGTGATCTGCGGGGCCCCATCGGGCGGCGGCCTTTGTTACTCTCAGGCATACGGCGATGCGATCCGGTTCAACAACGTCTGGAACAACTCACCCGCCAACTACGGCATGGAGGACCCCACGACCGGCGATGACATCTGGGACGATTCGGCGGATTGGACCGGCCGTTACGGGAACGTCTCTGCGGACCCGAAGTTCCTCAACGCGGCGATGAATGACTTTCACCTGAGGGCGGAGTCGCCGTGCGTCAGCGCGGGCGATCCGAACTACGTGATCGGGCAGACTTCGACGGATGTGGACGGCGACCCGCGCATCTTCGCCCTTCGAGTGGACATCGGCGCCGACGAGCATGTCGGCTACGTCAAGCCCCTGGCGAACGCAGGGGCGGATCAACACGCGTTGGTTCCCGCGCCGATCACACTGGACGGCACCGGCAGCTACTTCTCCGATCCCGACGGTGCGAACACGTATCAATGGCGGCAGACGCAGGGCACCGCCGTCGAACTCAGCGATGCGACGGCGGGCCAACCGGAATTCACGCCTCCGGCCGACGGCTGGTACGTGTTCGAGCTGGTCGTGAACGACGGCCAATACACGAGCGAGCCGGATCGTGTCCTCGTGGTCATTGGCAATGAGATACCCGTGGCCGATGCGGGTCCGGACCGACTGTGGTCGGTCCCTGACTTCGTCATGCTCGACGGCGCCAGTTCCTGGGACGCCGACCCCCCGGACGAGCTGACCTACACCTGGACGCAGGTTGGGGGCCCGCCGGTCGAGTTCTATCCAATCGACCCCGAACAGGCCAGACTCTATGGGATCGAGCCCTCGAGCGCATTCTTTGAATGCCGTGAGCCCGGCACGTACGTCTTCCAGTTGGTGGTGAGTGATGGGTTCGCCACGAGCGAGCCGGACACGGTGACCATCGAGACCGCGCTGTTCACCACCCGGTCGCAGGACATGGTCATCCCGGAGATGGAGCAGAACTACGTTCAGTACCCGGCGATCTCCGGCGCCAAGGTGGTCTACTGCGCCGGGGATTACCGAGACTCTTCCTGGTCGATTCAGTGCCTGGATCTCGACAGCGGCCGCATCGACATGCTCCAATCGCAGGCGACGGACACGATGCCCCAGATGGACGGCGATATGATCGTCTGGACGACCGGCCCCGAGGGGTACTATCAGCCCATTCGAACGAGTGTCGTCGCTGCCGACGTCGCGGACGGCCACGTATACGCACTGCGGCTGAGCACGGATTCCGACTCGTACGGCTACCCCGCCATCTCGGGCAAAAAAGCTGTCTGGCTGCGCCACCGAAGCGTCAATACGGGCGACGAGTCGCAGTATGAGCAGACGCCCTATGACATCTGCGGCGCCGATATCACCAATCTGGCCAAGCCGGTCTACTTCACGATTGCCGAGCAGGTCGGGCACGGTCTTCCCTATCCCTACGAGAACTACCGGCAGACCTATGAGACGCCGATCGATATCTGCGGCAACCTCGTGGTCTGGGAAGCCGACGGCGACATCTACGGCGCGGACATCTCGGACCCTGCGCATATCAGGGTCTTCCCGATCTGCACTGCTCCCGAGGTTCAGAATGATCCGGCGATCTCCGGGCATACGGTGGTCTGGACCGACCGGCGGAACGACATCGGCGACATCTACGGCGCCGACATTTCCGATCCGAACAATGTCCGCGAGTTTGAGCTCTATGTCGGCCCGGGCAGACAGGCTCAGCCGGATATCGATGGGCCGGTCGTTGCCCTCGTCGACGGCGGCACGAACGGTCAGATCTACCTGTATTGCCTCACGCGCGAATACGGCCCGGTCGCGATTCAGACGTCGGGCTGGTCCTACGGCGGCGGCCCCAGGCTGGACGGCTCGACGCTGATCTGGCACTATTACTATTATGTCCGGGGCATGACATTCGACTTCAGCTACGGCCGGACGAGCGGGCCGGTCCAGAATGTCACGAGCGGCGTACACTACGACTACATTCAACATGCCATCGACTCGGCCGAGGCGGGGGATGTCATCACCGTCCAGCCGGGGGTCTATGAGGAGAAGATCCGCCTCAAGGGCAGGAGCCTTACCCTGACATCGCTCGATCCGAAGGACCCCGCCATCCGGGCGGCCACGGTCATCGCGGGTCCCGGCCGGCGCGTGACCTTCGCGGACGACGAGCCCGCTGATTGTGTTTTCGCTGGCTTCACGGTGGCCGGCGGCAGCTACGGCGTCTACTGCGGCGGCTCGACCCCGACCATCGAGGACTGCGTTATGACAGACAACGGTTGTGCCGGCGTGAAAGTATGGAACAAGGGCAATCCGACCTTCAACCGCTGCAAGATCGTCGGCAACGCCACGGGCGTCGAGATGTGGGCCAACCGCGAGAGCCGGCTGATCCTCAAGAACTACGCCACATTCCGCAACTGCCTCGTCGCGGGCAACAGCGGGATGGGGCTCTACAGCGGCTATCCGACCCTGGAGAACTGCACCGTTGCCGACAACGCCGGCGTGGGTATGAATGCCGTCCAGGCCCAGATCAGCAACTCGATTCTCTACTTCAACAACGAGGGCGCCGGCGGCGTGAACCTGGAGGTCGAGAGTGCCAAATCGACTGTGACGTACAGCGACATCCAGGGCGGTTGGGAGGGCGAGGGCAACCTCGATGCCGATCCGCTCTTCGTCGCCCGAGGAGCGTGGCCGACTGCGGGCGATTACCACCTTAAGAGCCAGGGGTGGTTCTGGGACGTGCTGCACGGGGCGTGGGCATGGGACGACGCCACGAGTCCCTGCATCGACGCTGGCGACCCCGCCGTGCCGCTGGGTGATGAGCCGCCCTGCGCCGGGGGCGACGCACTGAGCGAACGGGCGGGCGTCAACACACGGATCAACATGGGTGCATATGGCGGAACGTCCGAAGCCAGCCTCGCGCCATGAGGACGATTGTCCTTGTCGTGGTCCCGTGAGTGGCCGGCAGGGATGGTCGTTTCAGCCGATAGGAGAAGCACGACACGAGCCACAGGGGCTGAGCACTCCCGTGGCTCGTGCTCTGTCCGGCTGGGGCTCCGGTCCCCCACGCGTCTGCGCCAACCTTGACAAGGACCGTGCTGTTCATACAATTGTGAACTATGACCGGTGAGCAACAACGCAGGAAAAAGAAGAAGAAGAAACAGAATCCTGTCCTCGACTGGTTGCTCTACGCGGCCGTCAGGATTCTCGTCATCTTCCTCTACCTGTTCGATGTGGAGACGAATCTGAGGTTCGCATGTTTCCTGGGCGACTTGCTCTGGAGATTCTACGGGCGGGGCCGGCAACGGGCCCTGGAGAACCTGCGGGCCAGTTTCCCGGAGAAATCGGAACAGTGGGTCCGGCAGACCGGCCGACGCAGCTTTCAGCAGCTTGTCATGCTGACCATCGATATCCTGTTCACGCCCCGGCTCGTACGAAAGCACAACTGGCGGCAGTATTCCCGTTTCCTCAGGGCCGAGCGGGTCAAATGGATGATGCACGAGCGAAAGGGCCTGCTCATGGTCACCGGGCATTACGGCAACTTCGAGATCATGGGCTATATGATGGGCCTTTTCGGCTTCGATATCTACGGCATCGCCCGCCCGCTGGACAACAAGTACCTCAACCGATTCCTCTATGGTGTGCGGGAGCGCCGGGGCCAGAAGCTGATCGACAAGAAGGGGGCGGCCCAGATCATGCCCTCGCTCATCGCGCAGGGCAGTTCGATCGGGTTCATCGCCGACCAGGATGCCGGCCACAAAGGGATCTTCGTGGATTTCTTCGGCCGCAAGGCCAGCACCTACAAGAGTATCGGCCTGCTGGCGATCATGTACAACCTGCCCATCGTGATCGGGTACAGCCGGCGCGTGGAGAACCGCTTCTTCTTTGAGCTGGGTATGACGCGGATCATCTTGCCGCACGAGTGGGCCGACAAGGAGGATCCGCCGATGTGGGTGACGAGCGAGTACACCAAGGCCATCGAGACCTTCATCCGCGAGGACCCGACCCAGTACTGGTGGCTGCATCGCCGGTGGAAGAGCCGGCCAAAAGAGGAGCGTGGGGCGAGGGAGGCCAAGGCTGCCACGACGGAGACGAACGGACCCTCCGGCGAGTGTCATGCGGCACAGCCCGCCTGCCGCCCGGATGTGTCATTGCCTTCTGCGTGACAGGGTAGCGGTATCGAGTGTTCTTGACAGGAGTGGGGACATGAAAGCCACAGCGGTGTTTCTTGCGATTCTTGTTGTCTGCGGATTGGCCGGTTCTGCTCAGGCCAAACTCGTGGCCTGCGTGGGGGACAGCATCACCTATGGCTCGGGCATCGCCGACCGGGCCAACGACAGTTATCCCGCCCAGCTACAGCGGATTCTGCGGCAGTTCGATCTGGCCTGGGAGGTCCGCAACTTCGGCGTCAGTGGCGCGACTCTCTTACACCGGGGCGACAAGCCCTACATCGCACAGACCGCCTATAACGACGCCCGAACGTGCAACCCGGACATCGTCATCATCAAGCTCGGGACGAATGACTCGAAGCCGCAGAACTGGCAGTACAAGGACGATTTCGTCACCGACTACGGCAATATGATCGACGCATTCCGGGCGTTGCCGAGCCGGCCGGTGGTCTGGATCTGCAAGCCGGTGCCGGCGTTCGCCGAGAACTTCACGATCCGGCCGGCCGTGATTCGCGACGAGATCCTGCCGCTGATCGATCGGATCTCACGAGAGAAGGGCGTGCCGGTGATCGATCTGTACACGGCCCTGCTCGACTATGGCAGCCTGTTCCCCGATTCCATTCATCCGAATGCCGAAGGAGCCGGGCTGATGGCCCAGACGATTGCCCCCTTCTTGCTCGGGGTCCTGGCTCTGCCTGACTTCGACCACGACGGGGTCGTGAACCTCCAGGATTTCGCCGTGCTCGCGAAGTTCTGGCTGGAGGTTGGGCTGCCCCTGGATATTGCTCCGCCTCCCATCGGGGACGGTTTCGTCGGCTACCAGGACCTCGCCGGGCTCGCCGCCTATTGGATGGCGTACCCCGGCCTCGTCGCCCATTGGAAGCTCGACGAGACCGACGGCAATCTCGCCCCGGACAGTCTGGGCCAATTCGACGGGGTCGTCCACGGCTCTGCCCTGTGGAGACCTGCCGGTGGCAGGATCGACGGCGCCATCGAACTGGACGGCGTCGATGATTACATCCGCACAGGCAGAGTCCTGAACCCGGCGGACGGCCCATTCACCGTCTTCGCCTGGGTCAAGGGGGGGCAGCCGGGCCAGAAGATCCTCTCGCAGTCCAATCAGCCGGGCCCGGGCGAGGTCTGGCTCGCCGCCGACGCCTCCACCGGCGCCCTGCGGACCGATCTCGTCGATATCAGCCGCGGTGCTGCGCCGCTGGTTTCGGAGGCCGTCGTCACGGACGGCGCGTGGCACCGTGTCCGGCTCGTCTGGGACGGCTCCCACCGGTATCTGTACATGGACGGTACGGAGGTGGCCGCGGACAGCACGCGGAAGCTCGGCAGGTTGAAGGCATCGACCGCCGGCTTCAACATCGGCGCCGCGAAAGACCTCGAGTCCGGCTGCTTTTGGTCCGGCCTGATCGACGATGTTCGCCTCTACGATCGAGCCGTCAAGCCCTGACCGGTCAGTCCAGGTACAGGCCGATCACGACCGAGATCAGGGCCAGCCCGAAGAAGAAGGCGAAGATGAGGAAGTGTTCCATCGTCAGGGTGAGCGTGCACCCGGCGATGGTCACGACCAAAGCCACACCACCGGGTGTCCCGGCCTTGCCCACGATGGCGGCGACCAGGCCCACATTCAGGGACGCCGCCGTGATCGTGCCCGCCGGGGCGCTGTCGGCGGGGGCGGTCAACAGCCCGAAGACGCCCAAAGCCGTGACCAGCAAACCCCTGCCGAGCCCCCGCCGGCATAACTGCCGACTGAGCGAGTGCCTGGCCCTGAAGAAGAGCACCCGTGCCCGCAGTTCTTTGCAGCCCATGATCTCGCCGATTTCGGCGAAAGACATCTGCTCGAAGCACCGCAGCATCAAGACGTTGCGGTAGGTCAGCCGCAACCGCGCCATCGCATCGACGATCGTCTCGGAGAGTTCTTTGCGTATGGCGCGGTTGAGCCCATCCTCGTGGTCCTCGGAGAGGTACTGCGACAGGCGCTTGCGACTGATCGCGGAAAACTCGATGGCCTGTGCCCGGGCCAGATCCCGATAGTAGTGCTGGACGTTGCCCAACGCCGTTCGGAACAGCCAGCTCCAGAACCGTTCCGGGTGCTCCAGTTCCTTTATGTTCTCAACCATCTTCAGCAACGTTTCTTGCAGAAGATCCTGGGCCAGATCGTGGTTCAGCGTCAAGCGGTAGATGTGGGCATACAGGCGCTGTCTCGCCCCCTCCGCGAGGCGGTCCAGGCTGATGCGATCTCCAAGCTGCGCCTGCCGAACCAATTGAACAAAGCCATCTTCTGTTTCCATGTTGTCAACTCACGACGTTAAGTCCAGGTCCGGGCGTCAACGTTACACTCGACGGAGGAGATTTTCGAAAAAAATCCGCCGCACAGTCCTCCAATCGGGCTGCCAGTCTCTTCTTTCGGCTGTCGCCGCTGATTGCCCGCATTTTTCAATAAGAAACCGTAACGCGAGCAGCCGGACCTGGACTTAACGTGGTGAGGCAAAAAAGCGTTTGAAGTCCATGCGGCGAAGTTAAATGGAAGGCGAGGGAACAACCATGCGTAGGATTTCGGGCAATCGCAGGAAAAGGGCAGCCCTCGTGACGGTATTCTGCCTCGCGTCGGCGCTGCACGCGGTCGAATTCGCCGGTGGTACCGGCAGGCCATATGATCCCTACCAGATCGCCACGGCCGAGCAACTCATCTCCATCGGCTCGGACCCCAACCTGCTGGACAAGCACTTCGTTCTGCTCAACGACATCGACCTGGACCCGAATCTGCCCGGTGGGGCTGTGTTCGTTCGCGCGGTGATCGGTGCTGACACGGATGACAACTTTGGGTTTCAGGGCGCGGCATTCACCGGCTACTTCGACGGGAACGATCACAGAATCAAGAATCTGACGATCCAGTGTGCCCTGGGTTACTATGTCGGATTGTTCGGGTGCATTGGTGATGATGGGTTTATCCAAGATCTGGTACTGGAGAATATCTTGATTACTGGAGCACACTACGTCGTGGGCGGCTTGGCAGGAATCAACCGGGGCGATATTCGCAGTTGTCGCGTTGATGGTAGCCTACACGTGGGGACACGACCCTACATCGAAAGCCTTGGTGGCATGGTCGGTGTCAACACCGGCAAGATTCTCTGGTCATGCGCGGAAACGAACACTCACGGCGACGGCAAGAGCAGGAGCCTCGGGGGACTGGTGGGAACGAATTGGGAGGGGAGAATCGTCGGTTGCCACGCAGAGGGCTCGCTGACGGGTGGAGATAGCCTCGGTGGCCTGGTGGGCAACAACGTCGAGGGCATCATCCTGGACTGTTATGTTGAGGGGAGTGTATTGACCGAAGTTTCCAGCCCAGGCTCGGGCGGGCTGGTCGGATATAACCAGGCGGGAGTGATTGTCAACTGCTACGCAGCAACAATCCTCCGCAAGGGTATCGATAGATGGGACTGGGGTGGCCTCGTAGGCTATGGAGCGCCGCGGGTGCTTGCTGGGGGTATCGTTGGCAGCGCTGTCGCCAACTCGTTCTGGGATACCGAGGCAAGCGGGGCCTCTGTCAGCCATGGTGGGACGGGGCTTTCGACTTTGCAGATGTATCAGCAGAAGACCTTCGTCGGATGGGATTTCGATTACACCTGGTCAATCTGCGAAGGCAAGGACTACCCGCGTCTGCGGTGGGAGGCGATTGACTGCAATGGGTTGTGATATTCGATGATTCCATTCGTATAGGAGAAATGACCATGATGCCTCAGCCAAGTATGAGAATGAAATGCATTGCTTGTGTCCTCTCTTTGTGTTTGTTGGCTGACGTGTTGCCGGCGGTCGAATTCGCCGGCGGTACAGGCGAGCCGAACGATCCCTATCAGATCGCGACCGCCGAGCAGTTGTGCTCCATCGGCTCGGACCCGAGTCTGCTGGACAAGCACTTTGTCCTGATCGCCGACATCGACCTCAACCCCAATCTCCCCGGTGGCGAGGTATTCAATCGTGCGGTCATCGCCCCTACTATCGATGGGGCCGATCCGAACAGCGGGTTTCAGGGGACCGGGTTCTCCGGCGTCTTCGATGGCAACCACCACACGATCTCGAATCTGACGATCCAGGGCGTTGGGCATCTTGGACTCCTTGGCCTCATTTCCGGCATCGTCAAGAACATAGGTCTGGTGGACGCCGAAATCACGGGTTCGGGCAACGATATCGGCCTTCTGGCGGGGTCCAGCCTGGGTGCTGTAATCGAATGTCAGACCGACGGTGCGGTCGCCGGCGACAGCCGCATCGGCGGCCTCGTAGGACAAATCATCGCAGGCCGCATCGTCCGCTGCCATAGCGACGCTGCGGTCACCGCCACGGGCAGTTCCGTCGGCGGGCTGGTGGGCTTCAGCGACGCGGGGAGTGCCGACATGGGTTACAGCACCGGCGCCGTCAGCGGACACAGTCATGTCGGAGGCTTGGTCGGGTACAACGATTACGGCACCATAGCCCACAGCTACAGTCTCGGCTCGGTCCGTGGTTCCACGTACATCGGAGGGTTAGTCGGGCGAAATTGGTCTGGCTACGTGACCCACTGCTACAGCATCGGCGCCGTCGGCGGCGAATCCGCCTTCGGCGGGCTGGTGGGCTCGAATAGCTTCTCAGGACGGCCCGGCATTGTCCACGGCTGCTTCTGGGACACCCAGACCTCAGGACAGACCTTCAGCGCCAGCGGCGCACCGAAAGAGACAGCCCGGATGCAGGAGATCTCGACCTTCCTGGCCGCTGGGTGGGATTTCGTCGATGAGACTGCCAACGGCACGAGCGACTACTGGCAGATCGCGGCGGGTGAGTATCCTCGGTTACGCTACTATGTCGGCGATGGCCGGGCGATGCCAGAGGGATCGGGGACGGCAGAGGAGCCCTATCGAATCCGTGATTCGGTGGACCTGGGCGTCGTGTGGTTCCAGCCGGCGGCGCATTATCGCCTTGATGGACCCGTTGATCTGTCGGGGATCACGTGGTCGGTGGCGGTGGTTCCCTGGTTCGACGGGACTTTTGACGGCAATGGCTATGTTATCAACGATCTCCGCGTCAAAGGCGCCGGCTACCTGGGGCTGTTCGGGAGATGCGGGCCTGCGGCCAGGATTTTCAACCTCGGTCTGGAGGCCGCGGATGTCAATGGAATCGGCCAATACATCGGCGGGCTTGTCGGTGACAGCCAGGGTGATATCGACGCAAGTTATAGCATCGGCATGATTGTCGGGGGCGGGCTTGTCGGTGGTCTTGCGGGCAACAATGAGGGCCGTATCAGCACCAGCTACAGCACGGGCGATGTTACGGGCCACATTCGCCCGGGGAACCTGGTCGGCGGGCTTGTGGGCCAGAACTCCGGCGTCATCAACTTCAGCCACAGCGCCGGCGCCGTAGATGGGAGCAAACTCGTCGGTGGCCTCGCGGGCTACAATTCCGGCAGCGTCGCCGCGAGCCACAGCACAGCCGGGGTTGCTGGAACCGTTGAGTATACCGGCAGTCTGGTGGGCTACAACTCCGGCAGTATCGCCGCCAGTCACAGCACTGGCACGGTCGATGGACGGCGCGATGCCGGCGGTTTCGTAGGCGACAACAGCGGCACGATCGCCACGAGCTACTGCACCGGCGCAGTGGCCGGGGATATCTCTGTCGGGGGTCTTGTTGGCGACAACAGTGGCGAGATTACCACAAGCTACTGCACTGGGGCAGTCACTGGGGATCACCACGTTGGCGGGTTGGTCGGTCACAGCGCCGACAACACCTTCCCGGGCTTTCACGTCGTCAGCGGCATCACCATGTGCTACAGCACCGGGGCCGTGAGCGGAAGTGACTTTGTTGGCGGACTGGCGGGTAAATGTGATCCCAGCAGCGTGACCGCAAGTTTCTGGGACACGGAGGCCTCGGGCCAAGCCGCCAGTGCCGCCGGTACGGGCAAGACGACTGCCGAGATGCAATTGGTTGGCACGTTCCTTGATGCCGCATGGGATTTCGACGACACGTGGATGATCTGCGAAGGCAAGGACTACCCTCGCTTGAAGTGGGAGGGGATTGACTGCGGTCAGTTGTGATATTTCACGAAACCATTCGCATAGGAGAAATGACTATGATGACCCTGAAGAGTACGCGAGTGCAATGTGTCGTCTGTATGCTCTGTGCATGTCTGCTGACTGACGTGCTGCCGGCGGCCGAATTCTCCGGCGGCACGGGCGAGCCGAACGATCCGTACCAGATCGCGACCGTCGAGCAGCTCTGCTCCATCGGCTCGGACCCCAACCTGTTGGACAAGCACTTTGTCCTGCTCAACGACATCGACCTGGACCCGAATCTCCCGGGTGGGCAGGTCTTCACGCAGGCTGTGATCGCCCCTGATATGAACGATTTGGGAGGTTTCGACGGGGCTCCGTTCACGGGCAGTTTCGATGGCGCCGGGCACAGAATTCTGAATCTGACCATTCGCAACGGTGGCGCGTCGTACCTGGCGATGTTTGGATACATACTCAAGGAGGCAGTGGTGAAAGACCTGCGCATCGACGATGCCTGCGTAAGTGGAGAGGCGGGAATGAGCATTGGCGCCCTTGCCGGGCGGAACGCGGGGTGTGTTCTTCGGTGCTATGCTACGGCAAGAGTCCGGGGACGCGAGTGGGTTGGCACTCTGGTGGGGATCAATACCGGCGAGATCATCGAGTGCGGGGGCGGCGGCCAGGTCGTTGGCGCGATTGCAGCAGGGGGCCTGGTCGGGACAAACTACAACGGCGTGATCCTGGATTGCTGCGCGACGAGCGACATCTCCGCGACGTCGGGCGACCATCTGGGTGGCTTGGTCGGATGGAATGACTGCGATGCTGTCATTGCGGGTTCGTACGCCGCGGGCAGCATGTCCGTTAAGGCGGAAGGAACCAACCTTGGTGGTCTTGTAGGAGGCATGGCCGGTGCCTGCATCAACGATTGCTATGCCAGTGGCGAGGTCTCCGGAGGCAACCGCAGCAGTTCGCTGGGAGGATTAGTGGGAAGCAGTAGTGGGTACATCTCGGACTGCTACAGCACAGGGCGAGTCTCCGCAGGCGAAGACAGCGTGGGCATCGGGGGTTTGGTCGGGTCTTCGACCGGCGGCGAGGTCACAGGGTGCTTCTGGGATGTTGAGGCGAGCGGGCTATTCCAGAGCGCCGGCGGGGCGGGGCTGACCACCACGCAGATGGAGGAGATCGGCAACTTCCTCCTGGCCGGCTGGGATTGGGCCGGCGAGCGGGCGAATGGCACGGCGGACCTGTGGTTTGCGCCGGAGCAGGGGGGATACCCGATGTTGAC
>Ga0116141_10000583_pt1 | contig 29543 bp, 20 predicted proteins | sample AD_UKC097_MetaG_FD_89744 | JGI IMG/M metagenome (GOLD analysis project Ga0116141, IMG submission 89744) | Active sludge microbial communities of municipal wastewater-treating anaerobic digesters from USA - AD_UKC097_MetaG | ecosystem: Engineered > Bioreactor > Anaerobic > Digestate | place: USA...
GTTTCTTTCCCAGTTCGATCACAACCGGCTCCAGGAATACTGCGCTTACGGGATTGATGTATATTGGCTCTCGGGTCTGAATCAATCCGTCATGGTTCACACCATCCGTGACGGGAAGGGATATTTTGTGCTTCCGAAACGGCTTCCGGATTTTCACAAATCGATGCTTTTTGCCTTTTACGGCTCCAATATCGCGCTCTCGAATGAAGGGGCCACGTGCCTGGGGAGGTTGATGGATGCACTCATAGAATTCTGGGGGCGAAACATCGGTATTGTCACCGGCGGCGGAAGCGGTGTCATGGAGCAGGCCAACGCGCTCGCGCGAGAACGCGGAATTCTCTCCGGCGCGAACTTTTTGGATATCACCGACCAGTCGATGACCACGGATTTTGATTTTTGCCAGGTTTTTCAGGCTACGTGCCGTCACAGCAGACAGAAATGGTTTGAAGTGGCATCGTTTCCGATTTTCAATGTCGGCGGACTCGGTTCGCTGGAAGAACTGGGGATTACCCTGTGCAACATGAAGCTTTCCATATCCGATCCGGTTCCGATCATCCTTTTCGATACCGAAGGCGGCGGCAGGTTCTGGGAGGGCATGGAAAAGCAAATTCGAGAAATGATAAAACATCGAAGAGCGCCGAAATGGATCGAAGACAATATTGTAATTACCGACGATCCGAAAGTGGTGATCGATGCATACCGAGATCGACTTCAGCTGTTTTGAAACGGCGGGGCAGCCGAATCGGCGAACGGCTGAAAGCTCGGATTTCAAAGTCGGGCTCCCCGGGCCATTTTTTTAAAAAGACCCGCTTGTTTTTCACGGAAACGGCAGGGATTGAAGGCAAATTCGAAAATCGTGCCGCCCGGGGGCGCGAAGCGATCCGTCTATAACCTCAGGAAAGGGTGGTAATTCGGTTATGAAACGTTACGGTACGGCTGTATTACTGATTCTTCTCGGATTTCTGTTCTCATGTGCGGGGGGGAATTCCGCCGGAAAGAAGCCGGAATCCCCGTTATCCGGCCTGAAGGCGATAAAGAAGGGAATCTCCCTGTATCAGAAGGGATGTTATGACCGTTCCCTGGAGCACTTTTACAAAGCGCATGAGTTTTTTGCCGCCTCCGATCATTTAAGCGGTGTCGCCATGAGCATGAACAACATCGGAAATATATACCGGATCAAGGGCGATCCCGGTAACGCCGCCCTTTTTTTTGAGGAATCTTTCAACATCTATTCCGATCTAAAAAACGATGACGGCATGGTGCAGGCTCTTTCCAACAAAGCCGCCGCATTGATCGACGGCGGCGAGCTGGCCGAAGCGGCAGGCGTTCTCGACATGGCGGAAGATATTGCCCGGGAAAAAGGTTGCCGCTCCTTTTCCGTATTGAACAACCGGGGCGTTCTCCTGACCCGAAAAGAAGAATACGTGCGTGCCGGGGAGGTTCTGGCAAAAGCCCTTGCAGCAGCAGACCCCTTGAATCTTTCAGACCTTGCGACCGTGAATTTCGCTCTTGGAAACCTGATGGTTGAAACAAAGCGTTTTGAAAAAGCGATTGATTATTTCGGCACGGCGCTGGAAGCGGATCGTTCGGTGCCATATTATAAGGGAATCGCCGATGATTTGGCCGCCATCGGGTCTGTGTATTTCAGCCGGGGCGAATGCGATCTTGCGGTAAAATTCTGGCAGCGGGGAATCAAGATTTATGCCCTTATCGGCGATGAGAAAAATGTATCCGATTTGATGGGAAAGCTGGATGAGGCATCAAAAAGGGCCGGAATCGATATTCGCGTTACCAGGCATTTCGTGAAAAGCTGGTTGGCCGGGGAAGCGCTTGAAAATTTTTGCAGGTAAAATCCACCCGTTGTGAACCGGTGCCATGCGGGCGTTGATTGAGGTGACATGAAGATTGGATTCCGGGCGGATTCGAATGCCGCCACCTTGAACCGCTTTTTTTCTATCCACTGTCCGCAAGCAGTTTTTTTATCGTATCCAGCATCGGCTGTCTGAGCGGCCTCCTTTTCGGTTGGGTTGCTTTTCCTTCACTCCATGAGAAGTCAACCGCATGATACGTTTCCCGGGTTGCGGGAGAAAGCGGTTCCGCTTTCGAGGGATTATATTCGATCCACAGCATGCGATGGGGATCGATCCGGAATTCTTTCGTGGCCCAGGTGGCAACCAGGTCGGTGTACTCCCGGATCTTCAACTCGCTTCCGGGAATATCGGTAACCACTACAACGGTAGGTCGCAAACAGGAAAGTTTTTCATTGCTCGTTTTTTTAATGTCGTAAATTCGCATTCTGCATCGGCCTTTCCCAAGAAGCCGTTTACCTTCCCAACCCTCCCATACGTATATACTGTCGTGTAGAAGCATAAAATCACCCCTTGCGATCGTCTCCGTTTAGAAATCTCCCCCGTTCATTTCATATTGCATTGATCGGTTAAATGTCTTATAAAACCGTGTTACGGCAAACGTAGCCGACAAGCGGATTTTCACATAACACGCGCAAATCAACCGCGCGGGATGGAGCGTTTCATCCGCCGAAAATCCCGGGCGAAAACCGGGAAGCTCTTAAACCGCGGGTTTCCATTGCCGGAATCAATCCGATAACCATTAAAGGACAGAAGGATTATATACCGAATGGAGAGGGCAGACAACCGGAACATGGTGCATCGCCTTTTTTTCAAGGACAAGGAAATCATACTCCTGGGGACGGCCCATGTATCCAAAGAGAGTGCGGAGCTTGTAACATCGGTTATCGAGGAAGAAAAACCGGACACCGTGTGCGTGGAACTGTGCGAATCCAGGTGCCAGGCCATTCAGCAAAAAGACCGGTGGCAGGAGATGGATATCGTCAAGGTAATCCGGGAAAAAAAAGCCTTCCTTCTTCTTTCCAATCTTCTTTTGGCATCGTTTCAGAAAAGAATCGCGCAAAAACTGGGGGTAAAACCCGGAGAAGAAATGACAAGAGCGATTGAAGCCGCCAAAGCCATTGGCGCCGCCATATACCCGGCGGACCGGGATATCCGAATTACTCTGTCAAGAACCTGGCGGCTGATGGGATTCTGGAGCAAGATGAAACTCTTGTTCCAACTCCTCTTATCCCTTGGCAATATTGAGGATATCAAAGCCCAGGACATCGAACGGATGAAGCAGGAGGATGTTTTGCAGACGCTCCTTTCCGATATTGAACGGTCGCACCCGATGTTGAGGGATATCCTGATTGACGAACGGGACCGTTACCTTGCCTTCAGAATCCGAACGGCACCCGGCAGCAAGATCGTAGCCGTGGTGGGAGCCGGTCATCTGACCGGAATCAAAAAGTACTGGAACAGCGATATCGACATCGAAGCACTCGAAAAACTCCCTCCCCCGAAGAAAGGTTCCGGACTTTTCAAATGGATCGTTCCATCGGTTATCCTCGTTCTTTTTATCCTCGGATTTTTCATCGGCGGAGCCGATGCCGGATCGCATATGATAAAATGGTGGATCCTGGCCAACGGTATCCTGGCGGGTCTCGGCGCCATGCTTGCCATGGCCCATCCGCTAACGATCCTGTCGTCCATGGTGGCCGCCCCTTTGACTTCGTTAAACCCCATGATCGCGGCGGGGTGGGTTTCCGGACTGGTGGAAGCGCTTTCCAGAAGACCAAAGGTCAGGGATCTGGAAAGCCTGCCCGACGATATTCTTTCGATCAAAGGATTCTGGAGAAATAAGGTGACCCGGATTCTACTGGTGGTGGTATTTACGAATTTGGGCAGCGGGGTGGGCACCTTTGTCGCCATTCCGCTGATGCTGAAGGTTTTTTAACCGTTTCGAAAGCCATGCAGAAAAACGCGTTCTTCTTTTCCACGGCGGACAAAGCGGTGCTTATCGCGGCGGTTCAACCGGGCGATTCTTCCTGTTGAAAAAACGTCAGTTGCCAGATTCCGGAATTCGCATCATGACGCAGGATATATAAGGCGTTATCGTCCCCCCGGACCTTGAAGTATCGATGATCCGGGGAAAGCCACCGATCCAGCACTTCCCCGACCTCGATTTTCCTCGTTCCCAGCCGGAAGCGGCGGGGCGTCTCTTCGCCGCGGTATCCGGCGTAGCATTCCACTGAAACCTGCATGGTTGCCTTAGGGAGAACCCTGTTTTGGATCATTGAAGCCGCCTTCCGGAAAACTTTTTTCCGTTTATCAAACCGGAGAAAAGTATTTACAAGCCGATCCGACCGTTTTGTATTCCCGATCCGGGTCAAACGGATATTGCGATCCGTTTCAGAATAAAATAAAGCAAAGGCATCAATATGGCGGGAAGCATGTTCGCCACCTTTAATTTCTTGATTTCGAGCAGATTGATGCCGATTGCCATGATCAGCAGACCGCCGATGGCGGACATTTGATTCACGACCGCTTCGGTCAGGAACTGCTCCATGAATGAAGCCGTGATCGTAATGAGTCCCTGATATATGAAAACCGATAGGGAAGATAATAAAACCCCGATACCGAACGAAGACGCGAATACAATGGAGGAGATTCCGTCCAGGACGGATTTTGCGAACAAGGTCTGATGGTTTCCGGTAAGGCCGCTTTCCAGTGATCCGACAATGGCCATCGATCCGACACAAAAGACTAGGCTGGCCGTAACGAACCCTTTGGAAATTCCTTTACCGGCTTTCGAAAGTTTAACCTCGAGCCACTTGCCGATATTTTCCAGCCGGTCTTCGATTCTTAAAAATTCTCCGACCACACTTCCGATAGCCAGGCTGAAGATGATCAGAAGCAGATTCTCGGTTTTCATTGCGCTTTTCAATCCGATCAAGAGAATCGCTAGACTGATGGCATGAATCACCGTGCGATGGTATTTATCGGGAATTCCGCTTCCGAATGCCAGGCCTGCCAGGCTGCCGACAATGATTGCCAGTGTATTTACAATTGTCCCAAACAACCGTTTCCTCTTTTTTTCTGTTGATTGAAAGTGCCCCGTTCGCCGATCGAAATGGAAACGGGCCGTTCCGTCCGGGAGAAACCGGATGACCGGACCCGTCGTGAATCGGCCCCTTGAGGTCGCTATCGTTTCACATACCCGGCTGACAGTCAAATCTTAATTCGCATTCATGTGCCCCGCCGAAATGATTTTCCAACACGCCGTGCGTCCGGCTCAAGCGGTTGCTGAACCGTTGACCGCTTAAAATTCGAGATCCTGCTTGAAAACACGGAGACGAAACGAGTATATAGGAATACATATAAGATATTATAAATTAAATAATCAGGATATAAAAAAGGCACCCGCATGATGCGACCGGATGAAGCGATACTGACCGATCTTTCCGGACAGATCGAAAGAATTACCTATTCCGCCGAAGATAACGGATTTACCATCGCCAGGTTAAAAGTACGCGGACAACGGGACCTGGTGACGGTGATCGGGAATCTTGCCGTCCCATTGCCGGGAGAAATTCTGAACATGAAAGGCGAATGGGTTAATCATCCCCGATATGGCCGGCAATTCCGGGTGGTAAGATATGAAACCGTCGTCCCGGCCTCGGTCCATGGCATTCGAAAATACCTGGGATCCGGTCTTATAAAGGGGATCGGCCCGGAGATGGCCGGACGAATTGTGAATCGATTCGGGAAAAAGACGCTGGATGTGATTGAATCGAACATCGAAAAATTAGCCGAAGTGGATGGGATCGGAAGCAAGCGCATCGAAATGATTAAAAAAGCATGGGAGGATCAGCGAGATATCCGCCGGGTGATGATATTCCTGCAGGACCATGGGGTCGGACCGGGCTATGCGACCCGGATTTTTAAACGCTACGGCGATTCGTCCATCCGGGTGGTGAAGGAAAATCCTTATCGTCTGGCGACGGACATTCATGGAATCGGGTTTGCCACCGCCGATCGTATCGCGGAACAGCTGGGGTTTCCTCCGGATTCCGAAGTCAGAGCGGAGGCGGGGATTCTGTACATACTGGGTCGGTTCGCAGACGACGGACATGTTTATTATCCCTTCGAACCTCTCGTTGAAAAATGTTGGGAAATTCTTGGAGTTGAACGGAAAATCATCGTTCATGCCATGGGAAAAATCGCGGCCGGAAAAAAAATCGTGATTGAGGATGTAAATGAAGACCTGGGGCCGTCGAAAGGAAAAAATCCGGCGGTTTACCTCGAGAAATTTCACGATTGTGAAACCGGAATCGCGGACCGGTTGAAGCGCTTGCTGACCGCTGCCCGGTCCATCCGTCCCATCGAGCCGGAAAGAGCCCTGGAACGGTTGCAACGGCAACTGGCTTTTACACTGGCCGGAAAACAGGCCGATGCGATTAAAGGTTTTCTCCGGAACAAGGTAATGGTGATTACCGGCGGACCCGGTACGGGGAAAACCACTCTGATCGGCGCAATTTTAAAAATTAGTTCCCGGCTCGGTGTAAAAATCATGCTGGCCGCTCCTACCGGAAGGGCGGCGAAACGGATGAACGAAACTACGGGTTACGAGGCAAAAACGATTCACCGGTTGCTGGAATTCAGCCTGCAGAAGAGAGGCTTTCAGAAAAACGAGGAAAATCCGCTGGATTGCGGCTTGCTGATTGTTGACGAGGCCTCGATGATTGACACGGTTTTGATGGATCATCTGCTGAAAGGCATACCGCTTGGCGCAACCTTGATTCTGGTGGGAGACGTCAACCAGCTTCCTTCCGTAGGAGCTGGCAACGTTCTCAAGGACATCATCGCTTCGGGAGCGGTACCCGTGATCGAGCTCGACGAGATTTTCCGGCAGGCCAAGGAAAGCCGGATCATTGTAAATGCCCACCGGATCAACAAGGGGCTTTTTCCTCAATTCCAGTCGACGGATTCCGGGTCGGCCGGCGACTTTTATTTCATCGAAAACGAAGATCCCGACGAGGTGGTAAAACTGATCCTTAAATTAACCACGGAAAGAATACCCCGGAGGTTTCATCTGGACCCCGTTGACGATATTCAAATTTTAACGCCCATGAACCGGGGGATCGTCGGCGCCGGAAATCTGAACGCCCGACTGCAAGAGGCGCTGAATCCGGGAGAGGATGAAGTGATACGCGGCGGGAGAAACTTTCGAATGAACGACAAGGTGATGCAGATTCGAAACAACTATGAAAAAGAGGTCTTCAACGGCGATATCGGAAGAATCACCGATATCGACGCGGATGATCAGTCGCTGATCGTATCATTTGACGGTCGGAAGGTGCGATATGACTTTGCGGATCTGGATGAAATCGTTCTGGCGTATGCCATTTCGGTTCACAAATCCCAGGGTTCGGAGTATCCTGCGGTGGTGATACCTCTCCTTCCGCAACATTATATGCTTTTGCAGCGGAATCTGATTTACACGGCGGTTACAAGGGGCCGGAAGCTGGTCGTGCTGGTCGGCACCCAAAAAGCACTGGCAATCGGGCTTGGAAACGACCGGACGCAAAAACGCTTCACCTGTTTAAAAAATCGGTTAAAAGGAGATGGAAATGAAAAACAATCGGATTAATTGCGCGCAATGCCCTTTCGATATGCCGGATCGGCTGTGCAAAAGAGAAGACGGCAAGGCACCTGCATCCTGCCCCACCAAAAACAAACCGCAGCTCATTGAAAAATGCCGGGAGGCGTTTCAAGACCCGGATATTCTGGAATTTGCCCGGCAGGCATCCATCCAGGAAGGGGAGGGATACGGATTCAAGGAACTCGGATACAATCATGTAAGACCCATCAAACCACGAATCGAAGAGGTGATTGAATTCGCCCGGAAGATGAAATACAATCGTCTGGGGCTTGTTTTTTGCGTGGGACTTCGAAAGGAGGCCGCCGTCGTTGAAAAAATTTTTTCCAGCAAGGGATTTGACGTTGTTTCCGTCATCTGCAAGGTCGGCCGTTTGCCCAAAGAGGAAATCGCGGTTCGGGATGATCAGAAGATTTCCATCGGTCAGTTCGAATCGATGTGTAACCCGATTCTCCAGGCATTGATTCTGAATGATGAAAAGACGGAATTGAATGTCCTGATGGGATTGTGCGTGGGCCATGATTCCCTGTTCCTGAAATATGCCGAAGCGCCCTGTACCGTTCTTGCGGTAAAAGACCGCATGCTGGGCCACAATCCGCTCGCGGCCGTCTATAATATCGACAGCTATTATCGTTACCTGAAATAAGCGGTTTCTCCGCGGGGCCCATTCCGTCGGCCGGATCTAGGGGCGGAAAACCTTGTCGTTGTCCGGAACGGTTGTTTTGTCGCGGTGCCTCCGCTTCCCGGTGATTTGCTAATCACCTTGAAAATACGGATTATTTCTGGTACCTTGTGATTACTGAAAAAAGGAATGCAATGCTCGGATGTTGCTTGCCGCAATGAGAGCAAATGGAACGAATGATTTCAAATCCCACTGTCCCCGTTCGGTTGAAAATCTCCGGAAGCCGTCTATTCGCTGAACCGCGATTTCAAAGCCCGTGGTCATATTCCTCACGTCTTCATTTTGCGGTTTCACGCAGTCAGGGATATTTTCACGGCTGCCCGGAAAACAAACTCATTTCGTGTCCCGGGTACGCGTTTTTCCGGTTCAGGCAAGAAACCGGCGATTGAATGAAGAAGGAGGAAGGGTTGCAGATCAAATCAAAAGCTCTTGAAATAAATATCAACAGTTATCGGATCGAAGTGGAGATCGATCCCAAGTATTCCGTTTTGCTCGAGGTGATGTCGAAGTATTACGGGTTGATGGATGGGCTGAAAACGTTTTTGAAGGAGCTTTCGCATCCTTACAAGAACTGGCATTTCATCGTCAAGGAGGCAAGAAGTTATTCCCTGGATTATTTCCATCTTCTCAGAAATCATCCGAAGGGGCATGAAGCGGCGGAGCTTTTCGTGGATATCTTTGACAATGCCATTGAGTCGGGAAACAATACGGACGTTAAAATCGAGGCCGTGGACAACCTTCTTCTTTTCCTCCTGAAAATCATTAAAGACTCGGGGCCCGACATCGAACGATTCATGACGGTGATCGAAAATACGTTTCAACGGATCACGCATTATCCGGACGACGATTTCTTCCTGTTTGTCAAGAGCCCCTATCAGCTAAAAAAACTAGTCGAGGCACTTCTGAATTATTCATCGACCTTCACAAACGGTTTTCAAACCATCAATCAGCTTCTGTTACGATATTTTAAACATTCGTATTCCTGCTGGCTGAAAGAGGATGACCCTCAGGAATGGTTCGAAAAGGAAGCCGGTGAATCGGCCCGTGCGGTCGAACTGAAAGAAATTTTCCAAACCATATCCCACGGAGAAATTCAAAGATGGAATACGGAACTTGAGAAAAACGATCGCGACCGGGGCATCAACTCGGAAAAGGTATCCCGAAGCCTGCTGGTACTGCCCGGGTACAATCAGATTGTCGAATGGTACCGGGAGATGCCCCGGAAACTCTACGCGGCAGGCGCGGAAATCGACCAGGGCAACCGGTGGAAGCTGTTGTTTCTTTTCCATATCATGAATATCTCCGGGTTATGTTCGATACACGAGGAAGCACTCCGGGAAATCAACCGAACGCTCACCTGGATCATCGAGCATGAAACGATACGCAATATCAAGCAATTGATTGAGAAAACCTTTTCCATTTTAAAAACACGAACCAATCGTTTTCCCATAACGGCGATGAACTGCGTCCTGAACATGGGAAAAAGCGTTTACAAAACCGATGAAAACGATCTTGTCAACTTTTTCATCGATTCCGTTATCGACTTGGGATTTCAGGCGCCTCGGATCAGCGGCGTCGGAAACGATTGGCAGATTCAGGTCAACAGCGCCCACATTCAGAATGTCAGAACATGGCTGGAGCTGATTGAATTAGACCCCAAGCGGTCGATCCGGCTTCTTTCGTACATGATTATCCACCTTTCCCTGTGCGGCGTTTTTATCAAGGACACCGACCTGTTTCCCCGGGACGTGACGCGATTCCTGAACAGCGATATCGATCCGATATATAATCTGGCGAAGCAACTCGCAAAGCTTTTTCCCGTTTATTTCAATGAAATCGGCGCGGAAGGGGAGCTGAGGGAAATATCCACCCAAATTGATGAAATTACACACCGGAAGGATGTGCTGATTCATTTTTTAAGAAAACAAAGCCACGTTGAAAGCAGCAACCGCATCGTCGGTTTCATGGAAGCGGTTCTCAAGTTCTGGGAGACCCGGGAAAAAAATCCGCTCGAGCCGTTTGTCCCCCCCAATATTTATCGTCAGATCGATACCGAAGGAGTTTACATCGAAGGGGTTCACCGGGCGGTTTCCCACTTGAAACAGAAAGAGATTTCCTTGCCCCATGATTTACTTTCCATTCCATGGGAAAAACTGAGAGAGCACCTGTCCGATGTTCCGGGCTTATCCAAGATGGACATGGAACGGGTGGAACTCGCCGCGGCTTTCTACAAGCTTTTGAATCAGAAATACAATCTCGGTTTCACCGAGATGAGCCTTCATCTCGCCCAGCTGAAATCCGAAGCTTTTCCGGATTTGAATATTCTCAAGAAAGCGCTCGTTGAACCGGTTTTAAAAAGAAAACTTTTTATGCTGCTCGATTACCTGGAACGGCTCCGAGATCTGATTTTATCTCCCGATACTTATGAAATCAGGGAAGACATTTACAAAAAAAGACATTTTACCATCGATATTCCATCCATGTACGGGACGTATCATGAATTGAAGTTCGATGCGCTGGGGCTTACCTTTCGAATCGAATCGCTGGTCAATGTTCTTTTTGAGGATCTGATCGGCAATATTGATCTGAGTTTGATCACCAAAGCCACCTTTTATCAGATTTACGACCTCTTGACGCTGTTTGACAAGGCGCTGAAACTGGATGGAATTCGATCGTTTGAAATCGAAAGCCAGCTGGATCTGTTAGCGCATTCGCTGGAGGTAAAGGGATTCAGCTTCACGCAGTACCTCGATATTTTCAAAGGCTTAACCCGGGCCGTCAAAAACATCATCGTTGACTACTTGAACAATATTCATGAGCAGAATCTTGCCCGGATTCTGTCCCAGGTCCCTGTGGACCAGATTTTGCCGAAATACCTTCCCCAGGAAGACCTGGTGGAGGATGAAAAACTGAAACACCGGATATCGGAGATATTTTTTCGCGACAAGATCGCACTTTCGCTGGGGCTTCAGCAGCTGGACGTGTTTTTAAGCCGGATACTCAGCACCCTTTTCCATCAATCGGATAAACTGCCGAAACAGCAGCTGCAACTGCTTCTCAATTTTGACCCTCAGAAGGCCATGATGGGGATCGACGAGGAAAACAGCTGGGTTTCGGGGATCATTTATCTGGGTAATAAGGGATTCAACCTGGTGCGGCTGAAAAATTTCGGTTTTCCGGTTCCGCCGGGTTTTATTCTCACCACCGAAGTTTTTCGGTGCGAAGAAATCATCTCCGGCTATCCGCCGGCGGAAAGAAATATACGGGAACAGATTGCAGGCCATGTATCCGTTCTGGAAAAAGTGGTGAGAAGAAACTTTGGAAATCCGAAAAACCCGCTCCTTTTTTCCGTAAGGGGCGGTTCCTCGATATCCCAGCCCGGAATGCTGGATACGCTTCTTGATGTCGGAATCAATGAGGAGATCGCCGCCGGTATTGCCGCGAAAACCGGCAACAGCTGGTTTGCCTGGGATAATTACCGCCGGTTCCTGCAGTCCTACGGCATGTCGTTCGGCCTGAAGCGGGATGATTTCGACGCGATTATCGGAGATTATAAGGAGCGGTTCGGGGTTCCGTACAAGAGGGAATTTACCGGCGAACAGATGAGGAAAATGGCATTGAAGTACAAGGAAACGATTATCGACGCCGGTATCGAGGTTGTGGAAAATCCCTTCGAGCAGCTCTATATGGCCGTAAAGAGGATTTTCGTTTCCTGGGAATCGTCCAAGGCGAAAACCTATCGCCACATTATGGGGATATCGGATGACTGGGGCACCGCGGTTACGGTTCAGCAAATGGTCTATGGGAATATTTCCGATTTATCCGGCACCGGCGTGGTTTTTACTCACAACCCCCGATGGGCCCTGGAAAGCATCCGGTTGTGGGGCGACTTTACACTCGGCAATCAAGGGGAGGATGTGGTTTCCGGGCTGGTGAAAACCCTTCCGATTTCAAAATTGCAGCAGGAAATCGAAATGAGGGAAACCGATATCACCCTTGAAACGCATTTTCCTGAAATCTATACGGCGCTGAAAGAATGGGCAACGGATCTGATCGAGAAAAAGTCATGGAGTCCCCAGGAAATGGAATTTACTTTCGAAAGCCCGTCGGCAAAAGATCTTTATCTTCTCCAGACCCGGGACATGGCGATCCGGGAAAGAAAAAAGTCATTGGCGTTTGATTTTGAGGAAACCGAGGAGCGAAAATACCTGGGACACGGCATCGGTGTCAGCGGGGGGGCCATGAGTGGGCGGGTGATTTTCAGCCTGGATGAGATTGAATACTTCCGGGCCGTCGAACCCGAAACGTCTCTGATCCTGGTGAGAAGCGATACGGTTCCGGATGACATTCGAGAAATTTACGCAACCGACGGCCTCCTGACGGCGCGGGGAGGGTTGACCTCCCATGCCTCGGTTGTGGCGCACAGGCTCGGCAAAACATGCGTTGTCGGATGCGGGGATCTGGTCTGCAACGAAAAAGAAAAAAAATGCAATTTAAATCAAGTGGTTATCAATTCTGGGGACTATATAAGTATTGACGGCCAGGAAGGATCGGTTTATCAAGGGCGTATGAGGGTCAAAGAAATCTACTAGGTTTTACTTTTGCCGGACTGTCTCTTGGAGACAAAAGAAAGGAGGGATCAAATGGCTGCAAATAAAAGCGGATTGAAATTGGGTATCAACGGTTTTGGCAGGATCGGCAAACTGACCGTGTGGCATCATGTGGGACGAAAATATTTCGACGAACTTGTGGTCAATCTCGGGCGCCAGTCGGGCACCTCGCTGGAGGATATTGCAGATTACGTGGAAAGGGATTCCACATACGGTTCCCTTCACGGCTTTCTGTATGGTCACAAGGCGAAATCGGTGATCCGGGATCTGGACGAAAAAAAAGGCTCCATGGTCATTGACGGCGTGCGGGTCAAATTTCTGAGAACCCACAGAAATCCGGCTCAAATCGGCTGGAAGGAGCATGGCGTCAAGCTGGTGGTCGATACCACCGGCCAGTTTCTCGATCCGACCCTTCCGCCGGATCATCCGAATGGGTCCGTCCGCGGCCATCTCGAGTCCGGGGCTGAAAAGGTGATTGTTTCCGCGCCGTTCAAAATCAAGGACAAGGGGAAACCGATGCCGGAGGACACGGTAACGACGGTGATGGGAATCAATGGGAACGATTATGATTTCGTGCGTCACAAAATCATTTCCTCGGCATCATGTACCACCACCTGCCTGGCGCACATGATCAAGCCGCTTCTGAATTATTTCGGTTCCAGGAAGATCCTGTCGGCTTCCATGACCACGGTTCACGCGGTAACCCCTTCCCAGTCCGTATTGGATCGTCTGCCGAAAGCAGGAACCCAAGATCTGAGAAAAGGCCGGAGCATCATCAACAATATTATCCTCACCACCACCGGAGCGGCCAATGCACTCAAGCTGGTTATTCCGGAAATGGAACACATTCGATTTATCGCGGAATCGGTAAGGGTTCCCATCAGTACCGGTTCCCTGATTATCCTGATGATGAACCTGCAGGAGGAACTGTCCGGCGGATCGATCCGAAGGGAACTGATAAACGATATCTACCGACAGGCCGCAGCGGATGATCCGAACGGGTACCTTCAATATGCGGAGAAGCAGAACGTATCCGGAGACATCATCGGGATGCCCCAGGCCGCGGCGATTATCGAGGGGCACGAAACCCACACGCGGACCGCCGAAGTAACCATCGATCTGGAAAAGGTGCCGGCCCTGGACAGCGATGTAAAATCCATGTTAAAGGCTCAGGTCATCCGGGTGCCGGTGACGCAGGTCGTTATATATGGCTGGTATGATAACGAAAAGGGCGGCTATGTGGTCATGCTGGGCGAAAGAACCGTTTCGATCGCCGACCATATGGGATGATGGATCGGTTAGCGCCGGTTGAAAACCGCCGGACGTACGCAATATCCGGCATCGATTCCACCCGAGCAGGGCGGAAAAATCCGAATCAGGCGCCGAATGGGTATTCGCGTGCCGAAACCGGATTGTTTCCTTTATTGCCGATGCTCGTTCAACCGGTTGCTCAACGCGACGAACTCCGAGACGGTCAGCGTCTCTGCGCGCCGGGAAGGATCGATCCCCACCGTGATGAATGCCTCCCGTACGGTTTCCGAATCGATCTCCAGTTCGCTCCCGGAAAGCGCATTTTTCAACGTTTTCCGGCGTTTTCCGAATGCCGCCCGGATCACCCGGAAAAAAAACGCTTCGTCCGTTGCCGGATTTTCAAGAACCGTTCGGAATTTTATTTCAAGAACTTCGGAATCCACTTTGGGTTTGGGGAAAAAAAGAAGAGCCTTGATCTCGGCAAGTCTTTTGATCTCCGCGCAGTACCCGAGCATCACCGAAAGCCTCCCGTAATCCCTGGAACCCGGCGGCGCGATGATTCTTTGGGCCAGTTCTTTCTGAAACATCAGAACGGCGCGACAGACCGCATCCCTGGACCGGATCAGCCGGACAAGGACCTGAGAGGAAATATTGTAGGGAAGATTGCCGGTGACAAGGATTTTGCGTCCCTCGGCTTCCGCCAGCTTTTTGATATCCAGCCTCAGTATGTCCTGTTCGATCAGGATCACGTTATGAAGATCATTCGCGAGGAGTTCGTTTTTCAGTAACGGGATGATCCGCCAATCCTTCTCAACCGCATAAACCTTTTTTGCGATCCCGGCGATGGGAACCGTAAGCGCACCGAGTCCGGATCCGATTTCCAGGACGATATCGTCCTGCATAACCCCGGCGCGTTTTGTTATCATGCCCGCAGTGGAGGGATCGATCAGAAAATGCTGACCGAGCTGCTTCTTGGCGCGGATGTTCCAGGCCTCAAGGAGTATTCTGGGTGTCGTCATCAAGGTTTTTCCTTGGATGAATTTTTTTCATAATCCTGCGCGTGATGAAATATGCTGCAATGGCCGCGGGAATGCCGATTATTACCCCGCCGGTTATCATGGCGAGGGTTACATCCAGTCCCAGGGCTACAATCTCTGAAAGCGAGCGGCAGGTAGCGTCAAAAGGCGACGAATAGCCCAGTAAAAACATCCCGGTCTGATAGCTTGCGAGGTAAACCAATGGAATGGTTAAGGGGTTGCTGAACCAGGTGCCGAGTGCGGCGGCGGCTTTGCTGCCTCGAAAAACATATGCCAGTGCCACGGCGATTACGGTCTGAAATGGAATGGTCGGTGTAATACTTACAAAGACTCCGATGGACATTCCCTTTGCGATATAATGGGGATCGCCCTGAAGCAGCAGCTTGAACCGGATGATAAATTGCCGAATGTTGAACAGCAAGTTGATTATGCCCTGTCTGCAAGATGTTGGATCAATTGAATGAAGCGCTTCGCTGATTTCATCGGGGCATGCGCTCGCTGTTGCCTTTCAAAATTTCGTGCTTGCCGGCTATCATGTTTCTGCAATCATGCAAGCGGGGCGGCCCGGAACGCTCTTTTACTAACATGTAAAAATTTAAATTTCAACATTTCATGTTTTCCGGATCCGTTTTCCGTTTCCGCCCGCCGGCTGTTGTTCCGGCCATTCTCTCGACCCGGGCCCCTTCCGATTTCCGATTTTCTCCGGCTCATCCCACGCTTTGAAATCAAACGAAAATAGAAAGTCAATCCCTTTTGCGGGCTTTTCACATAAACGGGATGAATTCTTGACTTTTCCGGTTTGATCAAATAATTCTGCCTTGATAATTTTTGTTATCATGCATTTTCGAAGTTTTCCGTCGAGACTTTGAAAATGCTCCATTTCATTCCGGTTCCGGAAAGGGCGCTATGCAAGGGTCTCTTTCAGACGGGTTTTGCTCAAGGAGGCATTCATGGTCAAAAAAAGGGGAAAAGCAAGTTTCGATGCGATGGTAAAATTCTTCATGCAAAGTTACAATATTCCCTCAAAAAAAGATATTGACAAGCTGATTTCCCGGATGGATCAACTGGAAAAATTTATCATTTCCACCCTGACATCACCCAAAAACAGACGTTTATCCCGCAAACAGGGGGCCGGAGGCAAATCGGAACATCCTTTGACGGCATCCGACAAGGTTCTTGAAATTATCAAACGCCGGGGAGAAGGAATCGGCTTTGCCGAGATACAGGCGCAATCCGGCTTTGGGGAAAAAAAACTTCGCAATATTATCTTCCGGCTGAGCAAGATCGGTAAAATTTCCCGGATCAGCCGGGGTATATATATTTCAACCAACCGGGATAATTTATAAAAGACATCAATCCACATATTCATGGAAAGCGTTTTCCCATTGAATGGATCGCTGAAAGGATGCATGCATGAATCCAACGGATCCCAACAATCCCGATATCAGACCGGATGAAAACCTATGCGGTTATTCTGTGCAAAAGATTGTTGAACTGAAAGAAATCAACTCCTTTTTTTATCAATTGGAACATACCGATACCGGCGCCCGGCATGTGCATATCAGTAATGCGGACAAGGAAAACACATTCAGTGTGGCCTTTAAAACGGTTCCAGCGGACGATACGGGTGTCGCCCATATCCTTGAACACACGGTGCTGTGCGGTTCCAGAAAATTTTCCGTGCGCGACCCCTTCTTCTCCATGCTGAAAAGGAGTCTGAGCACATTCATGAACGCCTTCACCGCATCGGACTGGACCATGTATCCTTTCTGCACTCAAAACAAAAAGGATTATTACAACCTGATGGATGTTTACCTCGATGCCGCCTTTTTCCCCAGATTGGATCCGCTGAACTTCAAACAGGAAGGTTATCGACTGGAGCCCGAGGGTGACGAACCGGTCCGACTGGTTTATAAGGGAATCGTCTACAACGAGATGAAGGGAGCCATGTCATCGCCGGATCAGGTGATGGTAAGGTCCCTTGCAAATGCGCTGTATCCTTCCTCCACCTATCGTCATAATTCCGGAGGTGATCCCGCCGTCATCCCGAAGCTGACGTATGATCAGCTCGTTGCATTTCACAGGCGTCATTATCATCCGAGCAATTCATTTTTCTACACCTACGGGAATCTGCCATTACGGGGTCATCTGTCCTATATTCACGAAAAAATTTTAAAGAATTTTAATCGGATCGACCCTGGAACCGAGGTCGCTCCCCAGCCTCGATGGAGCGAACCACGAACGGCGGTCTATCGATATCCGATCGGCAAAGAGGAAGACGCATCCAAAAAATGTCAGGCCTGTGTCGCATGGTTGACCGCCGATATTCGGGACTCTTTTGAGGTTCTGACCCTGACCCTTCTCGAACAGATTCTACTCGGAAATCCCGCTTCTTTTTTAAAAAAGGCGCTTATCGATTCCGGTCTCGGATCGGCGCTCAGCGACGGAAGCGGCTATGACGCGGATAACAGGGACACCCTGTTCGCCTGTGGATTGAAGGATGTGGAGGAATCGGCCGCTGCCGAAATCGAAGCGATCATATTCGATGTCTTGAAGAAACTTGTCGAGGAAGGAATCGACAAAAAAATGATTGAGGCCGCGATTCACCAGCTCGAATTTCATCGCAAGGAAATAACGAATCATCCCTATCCATACGGCCTGAAGCTGCTGCTTCTTTTCTTCGGAAGCTGGTTGCACGGGGGAGATCCGGTAAGGATGCTGAAATTCGATTCCGATCTGGAAAGGCTTCGGTTGGAACTCGACAAAGCCCCGTTTTTTGAAGACCGGGTCCATCGGTATTTCCTCAGCAATCCCCACCGGGTTCAATTCCGGCTTGTCCCGGACCAAACGATGGAAGCCAAAGAGAATCAACGGGTTGGCGAGGAACTCGAACGGATCCGGTCCGGTATGACGCCATCCGATCTTCGCGGGCTGAAGGAAGACGCGGAAAGGTTACGAAGGCTTCAGGAGACAACGGAGGATGTTTCCTGTCTTCCGACACTGGAACTGCGGGATATTCCATCCTCCGTTCAAATGATAAAAGAAGTCGATGCTTACGGATCAGGCGCGGAAGCCACTTATTATGATCAGCCGACATCCGGGATTTTCTATTTTTCGGCCGCTGCCGGAACCCGGGCGCTGCCGGGGGATCTGCTTCCCCTGGTACCCTTTTTCTGCCATGCATTTTCCAGGATCGGCACCACGCAAAGGGATTATACTCAAATTGCACGGATGATCGATGCCTATACCGGAGGCATCGGGCTGTCGGCGCATGCCCGTACCCGTTTTGAGGAAACCGGCGCCTGTACCTCGTTTATCGTTTTCAACGGCAAGTGCCTGGTGCGGAATCTGGACAAGATGTTTGAAATCATAGAAGAATTGATTTGCCGGTTTGATTTTTCGGACCTGGCCCGCCTGCGGAACCTTCTACTCGAATACCGGGCGAGGCTGGAATCCATGGTCGTCCATAATGGGCATCGGCTGGCGATTTCGCTGGCTTCGAGGAATTTTTCAGCGGCCTGTGCCTTAAACGAAATCTGGCACGGCATCCATCAGTTGAAAACCGTCAAGAACATGACCCGGGAACTGACCGATGAAGCGCTGCAACCGATTTCCGAGCGGTTGTCTTCCATCGGAAAATGCCTTTTTCAGCGTAATAATTTGAAAATCGCATTGATCGGCGAAAATCCGGCGCTGGCCGCAGCTTCCGCAACCGTTGCAAGGATTCAAACAAAACTCGAAAACGGAACGCCGGATGGCTTTCAGCCTCCGCATATCGATCTGTGTGACGAAGTTCCCCGCGAAGGATGGGGTACATCGACGGCGGTATCGTTCGTCGCCCGGACATTCCAAACCGTACGGATGGAACATGAAGATGCCCCTGCGTTGTCCGTGATCGGCAAAATCCTTCGCTCCATGTATCTGCATCGGGAGATACGGGAAAAAGGCGGGGCATATGGCGGATTTTCCCTGTACAACCTGGAAGACGGGATTTTTTGTTTCGGCTCATACAGAGATCCGCACATCGTATCCACCCTGAATGTTTACGACAATGCCGTGTCGTTCATCCGATCCGGAAATTATGAGGAAGAGGACATCAAGGAGGCCATTCTTCAGGTTTGTTCCGAAATCGACAAACCGGACCCGCCGGGTGCCGCAGCCAGGATGGCGTTTCAAAGAAAAATCATCTCTCTGTCCGATGAAGCCCGTATCCGGTTTAAAAGACAGCTTCTCAAACTGAACCGCGACCGGGTTCGGCAGGTGGCGGAAAAACATTTCAATCCGGACGGGAAAAAGCACGCGGTGGTTGTGATATCGGGTGAGGATCAATTAAAGGAAGCCAACAAGAAAATGTCCCCCGCCCCCTTGACGCTTTACAAAATTTAGGAAATATCCGATCGTCCGGTATTCTGAAATATTCTGCCCGAAGCGGGGCCATTGATGAATACCGGAGGATTCGAATCGGGCCGGGTTCCTCGGAGCGCCGGGGGCCGCCGGTTCTATTTGCCAAGCACTCCTTTCAGCATTTGAGCGCGGGATTCGGAGAGCGTGCCCTTCTTTCTTGCAACACCGATCGTATAAAGGCTGAGTGCTTTGTAAATCGTCATGAGTTCGGGTACTTTGGATGCAATCTCGGCCATATGCCTTTCCAGGACCTCCGCATCCCCCCGTTCGATCGGGCCGGTCAGCGCTTCCGGAATGCCGACTTTTTCGATATTGGACAGGGTGCCTCCGATAAGGGGCTTTAACAGTTTCAAGGCATCCGTTTTGGAAACCCCTGCGGGTTCAATCAGCCGGAAAGCCAGGTCCAGCAGGGTTACCAGGTAGTTGGATGCCACTACCGCGGAGGCGTGATACAGTGTTTTTGCCTCCGTCTTGATTTCCATGAAGGTCGCACCCAGGTCCGCCGCGATTTTACGGGCCGCATCGACCGCCTGCGGTTCCCCCTCCACCGAAATGATGATTCCCTGAAAGGGGTTGCTCCCGATTTCCACCGATACAAAGCTTTGCAGCGGATGCATGGATCCGATAGATGCCCCGCATTCTTTTGCCGGGAATAATATCTCGGAAGACAGCGAGCCGCTGCAATGAAGAACGATGGATCTTTCCCGCAGGCCGTTGTTTCCCGCAATTTGCCGGCATGCCTCGCCGATCGCGCCGTCCGGTGTGGTGATGAAAACGATATCCGCCGATTTCGTCACCTCCCAGTTGACCCGGCTGAAACGCTTGGTTCCAATCATTTCCGCAACCCTTTGGGCCGATGACAGGCTTTTGCTGGCCAGTCCGGCGGCCCGGTAACCGGCCGCCGTGAGAAATCGTGCAAGGGCGGAACCGACCTTGCCGCATCCGACAATCGCAAAGGAGGGTTTCATGATGACAGGCTCCATTCGATTCTAACCGCAACAAAACGCGCCCGCATCATCCTTCCGGAGCGGGAGCGCCGGGCGATGCGTGTATGATGCGGTTCATTCCTTTCATTATCCGCGGATCAATAACAGTGTTCCGGCGCCGGAAATTTGCCGGAGCAGACTTCCTCCGCATATTGCCGGATCCCGGCTCTGGCCGCCTCGCCCAGCCGGGCATATTGCTTTACGAATTTCGGCAGATGCCCTTCGTTGAATCCCAGCATATCGTGAAACACGAGGATTTGGCCGTCACAGTGGGGGCCCGCTCCGATTCCGATGGTGGGAATCGTGAGGGCTTTCGTTATTTTTTCCGCGATTTCGGATGGAATCCCCTCCAACACAACGGAAAAAGCTCCGGCGCTTTCCACCTGGCGGGCATCCGACAGGAGCCGCTCTTCATCCCGCTGAACCTTGTAACCCCCCATCATATGCACGGATTGCGGTGTGAGGCCGATGTGGGCCTGCACCGGAATGCCGGCTTCGGTGAGCGCTTTTATGGTTTCGCGGACGGTTGCGCCGCCTTCCAGTTTGACCGCGGATGCATAGGTTTCCTTTAGAAAACGCCCGGCGTTTTCTATGGCGACCTTTAAGCCCGGCTGATAGGACATGAACGGCATGTCGCCGATGACCATCGCATTTTTGGCGACTCCGGCTACGATGCGGGTATGGTATATCATTTCATCCATGGTAACCGGCAATGTGCTGGATTCTCCCTGAATCACCATTCCCAGCGAATCTCCGACCAGAATCATATGGACTCCGGATTCATCGGCGATTTTCGCGGACGAATAGTCATAGGCCGTAAGGGCGACGATTTTTTCGCCTTTTTGCTTCATTTTAAAAAACCTGGTTACGGTCATTTGAGATTGCATGGTTTGATCTCCCCGATTTGTCTGTTATTCTTGAAAATTCTTCTACTATCCGTGCTCCGGAGTGTCAAGGCAAACCTAAAATGAAAACCGTTTAGTTTCTGATTGAATTTTTTTTTGCTTGACTTTTCAAACGTGGTTTGGAAATAGAATTTTCTTTGCGTTTTCGATACCCGACCGTCCGCGTTTGCATGCGGCTCGGCGGCATCATTGTCCAGGTCATGGGACCCAAAAAATTTTATAATGTATCTGGGAGGTTAGATATGAAACAGACTGAGACGAGTTCCGCAATTCGAAATGTTTCCGCTACAGAACCCGAAGTACTGAAAAAAGTCGCGGGGGCGGAAACACCTTTCAAATGGTGGGGGCCGACACCTGAAGAGGCCAGAAAAATAATGGTTAACAAGCCCAAATCGCTTCACGATAAGCGAACGACCATAAAAGAGGCCGTGGCGAAGCGGGTGAAAGACGGCATGAGCCTCGGAATCGGCGGTTTTGTTAACACCCGTCCCCCGGTTGCGATCATTCACGAGATCATCCGGCACGGGGCCAAGGATTTAACCCTTTGTTTTCAATCCAATTCGATTTGTCCCGAGTTGCTCGCCGGCGCGATGCTGCTTTATCCGGACCACGTTTCCATTAAACGGGTCGAATTGGCCTGGTGGGGCTATGAAGTCATCGGTATTGCACCGCTTTTGAGATACCTGAATTCCAAGGGCATGATTCTGATGGATGATTATACCAATTACGGCATGTCCGCACGCTTCAAGGCCGCTGCGATGGGTATCGAATTCATTCCGACCCGGGATCACGGCGGTTCGGACATGGAGCTGACCAATCGGGGAATCATGGTCAAGAGTCCTTTCAGCGGGAAAAACACCTATCTGGTTCCGGCATGTTATCCGGATCTCGGCATCCTGCACGTATCCGCGGCCGATATGTACGGAAACTGCCGCATATTCGGTGCCCACTGCACCTGCCCCGAGATCGCGATGGCATCCACCTATACCATTGTGACGGCCGAGCAGATTATATCGAATGAAAATATTCGGACCTATCCGAACCTGACGGAAATTCCCTATTCGGCGGTCGATGCGGTCATCGAGCAGCGATTTGGATGTCATCCCGGAAATTCCTACGGATTCCACTGGTTCGACATGGAGCACATCCTGATGTTCCGAAGCGCATCCGATGAGTTCAGAAAAACGGGAAAATCCGATAAGCTGAAGAAATACTACGAAGAATACATTTTCGGTTGTGAAACCTATGATGATTTCCTGAGCAAATTACCCTACAAGACGCTCAAGAAGCTCAGAGACATGGATGGTGGCCAACCGGTTATTCTTTCCTAAATGATCAATACGCCAACAATCTATTCGAGGAGGTTTGGATAATGTCTCAATATACACCATTTGAAATGATAGCGTACACGGGATCCAGGGTGCTGGAAGATAATAAAATCGTGTTTGTCGGAACGGGTTTGCCGATTATTGCATCCATGCACGCCCAATTGACCCATGCGCCGGGTCTCGGTTTGATTTTTGAAGCCGGGCCGCTGGCGCCGATGCTTGAAATGGGAATGCCGCTGTCCGTCGGCGATACCCGGGCTTGCCGGAAGGCCTGCTATCTCAAAGGCCTCAGCTCGGTTTTTGAGCTGACCCAGAGAGGGCATGCGGATTTCGCTTTTATCGGCGGCGCTCAAATCGACATGTACGGAAACATCAATTCAACGTATGAGGGCGGAAACTATATCGAAGCTCTCACGCGTTTCCCCGGAAGCGGAGGAGCCGGCGCAATGGCGGCCAACTGCGAGAAAACCATTGCCATCATGGCTTTGGAACCCCGGCGGTTTGTCAATCAATGCAATTTTATCACCAGTATCGGATACGGCGACGGATCGTCGGATTACCGTGAAAAAGCAGGCGTCATGGGCTCGGGGCCCTACCGGGTCATCACCAATGAAGCCCTGTTCGGATTTGACCCGGAAACCCATCGAATGATGCTTCTCGAGGTGATACCGGGCAAGACGGCGGAATACATCCAGAATAAAGTCAGCTTTGATTTGATGATATCTCCCGACCTCAAGGAGATGGCCGAACCGACCGACAAGGACCTGAAGCTGCTGAGGGAAAAATGCGATCCGGATGGATTTTTCCTGGCCAGGAAAGTGAAGTGATCCGATCGGGCATTGCCCGATTTGAATAAGAAGCCGGATTTTCAGAAAAACTTCGGTATCTACAAAAAAGCTGAACCGTCAGGGTTCAGCTTTTTTGTTCAAACCGGCCGCATATCCTTTTCCGGCCTCCGGCCCGTATTTTTTACGATGAAAACATCATTGACTAATCCGCTTTTGCTGGGATAAATAGAAAAGCTTGTGCAAACAGCGACCGGGCAGGGGCGCATTCTCCTTGGAAGGCAAGGCAACAGGAGACCTTTGAAAACGCACGCACGGTCTCGGAAGACGGATAATCCCATGATACAGTTAATTCGAGGTTTTAAGGATATTCTTCCCGGAGAGGTGGAGCTCTGGCAACACATCGAAAAGACGGCCCGAGGGCTCTTTGAGAATTTCGGATTCCGGGAGATCCGCCCGCCGATCCTGGAATATACGGAACTTTTCGCCAGAAGCATCGGGCAGGATACGGATATCGTGGAGAAGGAAATGTATACCTTCTCCGACCGGAAAGAGGAGTTGATTACCCTGCGGCCGGAGGCGACCGCGTCGGTTGTTCGATCCTACATCCAGCACAAACTGTATGCAAAGGATCCGGTGCGGAAATTTTATACCATCGGTCCCATGTTTCGCAGGGAAAGGCCTCAAAAGGGAAGATACCGGCAGTTTTACCAGATCAACGCCGAAGTGTTCGGGTCGGAATCACCCCTGGTGGATGCGCATCTGATTTTTTTACTGGTAACCCTTTTTTCCCGACTTTCCGTTCCCGATACCGAGGCCCATATCAATTCACTCGGCTGCCCGATCTGCCGGCCGAAGTTCAAGGAAGCGCTCGTTGACTATTTGTCATCGGCAACCGGGACGCTCTGCTCGGATTGCCTGCGACGCCGCGAACGCAATCCGTTGCGGGTGCTGGACTGCAAGGTGCCCTCCTGCCGGGAGGTTATGGCCGGGGCGCCTTCCCTGGCGGATTTTCTGTGCCCGGAATGCAGCAGCCATTTCTCGATGGTGAAGGAAAGCCTGGAACGCCTTCAAATCCCGTTTGTCATCGACAAGCGCCTGGTCCGGGGGCTGGACTACTATACGCGAACGACCTTTGAGATCCAGACGACCTTCCTGGGCGCCCAGAATGCGGTGGCCGGAGGCGGTCGATACGACGGCCTCGTAAAAGCCCTGGGCGGCCCCGATATCCCGGCCGCCGGTTTTGCCATCGGGATCGACCGGCTGGCGGAGATCAGCGGGCTGAACAAAAATGATTTTGAAGCAAACCCCGACATCTTTGTGGCCGCCATGGGAGAAGAAAGCACCAAGAAGGCGTTTGAATGGAGCTGCGCGCTCGGCCGCGAGGGGATCCGGACCGAAATGGATTTCAGCGGCAAGAGTTTAAAAGGATTGATGAAGCGGGCGGACAAACTCGGAGCCGCCCGTGTGCTGATCGTCGGGGAAAAAGAGATGCAGGACGGATCGGTCATCCTTCGGAACATGGCAACCAAGGAGCAGACGTCGATTCCGATGGCGCGCGTGGTGCAGGCGATTCAGGAACTTTTTAAAAAGGATTAGCGCATTGACGGATATTCTGGGAGAAATGAGACGGACCCATACCTGCGGCGAACTGGGCGCGGAACATGTCGGCAGGCAAGTGTCGATCATGGGATGGGTTCAGCGCCGGAGAGATCTCGGCGGCCTCATATTCGTGGACTTGCGGGACCGGGAAGGGATCACCCAGGTCGTATTCAATCCGGATACGAGCCGGGAAATCCATGACAAAGCCCATGCCGTTCGAAGCGAATATGTGATCGGCGTAAGGGGTACGGTGGAAAGGCGGCCGGAAGGGATGACGAACCCGGACCTTAACACCGGCGAAATCGAGGTGGTCGCAGAGGAGATCCGAATTCTGAACACGGCTCAAACCCCTCCCTTTCCGATTGAAGATTCCGCCGACGTATCGGAGACGATTCGACTGAAATACCGCCATATCGATCTTCGCCGCGCCCGGCTTCAAAAGAATTTGATGATCCGGCACAAGGCCTCGGCATCCGTGCGGCAGTATCTCAATCAGAACGGATTTGTCGAGATCGAAACCCCGTTTTTAACCCGAAGCACGCCCGAAGGCGCCCGGGATTACCTGGTGCCCAGCCGGGTGAACCCGGGATTTTTTTATGCGCTGCCCCAATCCCCGCAATTATTCAAGCAGCTTCTGATGATATCCGGATTCGACCGGTATTATCAGATCGTCCGATGCTTCCGGGACGAGGATCTCCGGGCGGATCGTCAGCCGGAGTTCACCCAGATCGACATGGAGATGTCTTTTGTGGGGGAAGAGGATATCATCCGCGTTTCGGAAAACATGATGGCGACCCTTTTCAAAGACGTTCTCGGCATCACCCTGGAACTCCCCTTTTCCAGGCTGTTATACCAGGACGCGGTCAACCGCTTCGGCCTCGACAAACCGGACCTGCGTTTCGGCCTCGAACTGAAGGACGTTTCGGATATCGCCGAATCTTCGGATTTCAAGATATTTTCCGATGCGGTGAAAAATGGGGGAGTGGTCAAGGCGCTGAATGCAAAGGGCTGTGCCGAATTTTCACGAAAGGAGATCGATGCCCTTTCGGAATTGATTACCGTGTACAAGGCAAAGGGGCTTGCATGGATCAAGATCCGGCAGGACGGATGGCAGTCTCCCATTGCGAAGTTTTTCAATGAAAAGGCTCGGCAACTTCTGTCCCAGCGGCTGGAAACGGAGCCCGGCGACCTGGTCCTGCTTGTGGCGGACCAGGCGAAAATCGCAAACGAAGCCCTCGGCTATTTACGAAATCACCTGGGAAGCAAGCTCGGCCTGATCGACGAAAAACAATTCAAATTCGTCTGGGTCACCCATTTTCCGCTCCTGGAATACGATGAGGTGGAAAAGCGGTATCAGGCGCTTCACCATCCCTTTACCGCGCCCCTTGAATCCGATTACGGGCTCCTCCGGGACGATCCGCTTTCCGTAAGGTCTCGGGCCTACGACTTGGTTTTAAACGGCAGTGAAATCGGCGGCGGAAGCATCCGCAACCATCGGACGGACCTTCAGAAAAAGGTTTTTGAAACCCTGGGCATGGACCCGGCCACCTACGAGGAGAAATTCGGTTTTCTTCTTTCGGCGCTGGATTCCGGGGCGCCTCCCCACGGTGGGATTGCCTTTGGTTTCGACCGGCTGGTGATGATTCTCTGCGGCCAGTCTTCCATTCGGGATATCATTGCCTTTCCGAAAACGACAAAGGCGGTTTGCCTTCTGACCGATGCGCCTTCCGAAGCCGGGGCGGGTCAGCTCGATGAGCTTCATATCAAAGTGGACCGGTAGCAACCCGTTCGTCGGAGCGCGTCCGTCCCTTGTAGGCGTCTCTGGAATCGCACCGGGAGCAAACCGGATTTTGCTGTTTTTTATATTGACATTTATATCGCGCTGAGGTAGACAGCCAATTTATGCAAAGGCTGAGATCCAGGTTAAAAAAATAGATCGGCCAAACTTATTCCCCAGTAGCTCAGTTGGCAGAGCAGATGGCTGTTAACCATCGGGTCCGCGGTTCGAGTCCGTGCTGGGGAGCCAACAACGAATGCAACCCTCTTCGAACCGGTTGCTTAACGGATAAAGCCCCGCATCAACGATGCGGGGCTTCGTCTTTCTAATGGTCGCAATTTCAAAAAGTTACGCCTTTTCCGACATTCCCCGCCCATTTCTCCATTCTCCTGAAAACCTGCTGTTTCATGTACATCGACGCTTTGTGAGTTCGAAAATGGCTTTTGGACCCCGAAACAAACGCTGAATTCTCTCGTTCTCCGTTTTTTAAGTCGCCTTGTTTAACAGCCCAGTTGAATCGGGGCTCCCATGTGGTAATCGGAAAATGATTTGACAATCATTCCGTCTTTCGTTTAATGTATGCCAGTTTGTTCTGATCGGACCTGATGAAAGCCAATGGGGCTATCCTGCACCGGGCTTTTGGCATAACCGAAGGACTGAGGCCGTTCAGGACGGGACGCGACCCTGTGCGACTGGAGTAAGTGATGGAAGATCGATGGCTTTCCGTAGATGAGATTGCGGCCTATCTCGGCATCAAGCGGGATACGGTCTACAAATGGATATCTGAAAAGCAGATGCCGGCGCACCGGATGGGACGCCTCTGGAAATTCCGCAAGGAAGAGGTGGACGAGTGGGTAAAGACAGGGGGAGCAGCGGAGTCCGACTCTCAGAATCCAGGTACGAGAAAGAAGTGATGGATGTTCTGCTGACATTTACAGGATTTCATGATCCTTATTTCAAAGGATTGGTTGACCAGGAGGAACAGCCTGGGCCCATCCTTTCCCTCCTGACCATCCGCTCATTCGATCATATTTTTCTTTTCGATACCCCAAGCACACAGCGTGTTACCGAGGAAACAAAGGTCGCTATCACGAAGCTTCATCGTGGTAGTCTGGTTCACGTATTAGAAATCAACCTTACTGATCCGACGAATTACCAAGAAATATTTAATGGACTTAGGGCTCATCTTGTCAGAATTCTTGAGGATTTTACTTCAGCACGTTTTTTTGTTGCAGTCGCGTCGGGAACGCCCCATATGCATGCCTGCTGGGTTCTCCTTACGGCCTCCGGCGAAATTCCCGCCCGCATCCTCCATGTGCGACCACCGCATTTTGTAACAAAACAACACCCGCTCGTGACCGAGGTGGATTTGTCCTCGCGTGAGTTCCCTACCGTCAGGTTCCAGGATGTATCGATTCCTGTTGAAGAGAGCCAAGCCGATGTTGATTCCGTCAGAGTGCAGCTTGGTATTGTGGGAGATCACTCTGCGATGCAGCGTTCACTCGAGATGGGTGCGATGCTGGCTCCATCACAGGCCCCGGTCCTCATTTTTGGCGAGACAGGGACCGGCAAGGAGCTATTCGCACGGTACATTCACCGTTTGAGTGGAAGGCCGCGAGAGACCTTTGTCGCTGTAAATTGTGCAGCGATTCCAGAAGACCTTGTCGAAAGCCTGCTGTTCGGTCACAAGAAAGGAGCCTTTACTGGCGCGATCAACGACCAGGTTGGCAAGTTCGATACGGCGGATAAGGGGACCCTTTTCCTTGATGAGCTCGGAGAGCTTCCCATACCCGCACAGGCCAAGTTGCTGAGAGTTCTGCAAGATGGACTGGTAGAGCCGATCGGACAAGCCAAGGCGCATAAGGTTGACGTGCGGATTGTAGGTGCAACGAATCGGGACTTACGCAAGCTGGTGAGGCAAGGTAAATTCCGTGAAGATCTTTTTTATAGGCTCAACGTCGGCGAAATCAAACTTCCTCCGCTCCGTGAAAGACGCTCTGACATTCCCAAACTGGCGCTTCACATTCTCGATAGGTTGAATGGCTCTTTGCGACGACCCAAGAGGTTGTCGGCGGAAGCCTTGTCCAGGTTGCAATCTCACAACTGGGCGGGGAATGTACGCGATTTGGAAAACGTCATCGAGAGGTCTGTTCGTCTTTGCCGCAATGATGTTTTGGACGCAGGCGCCCTCCTAATCATGGAACCGGTCACCTACGCGGACCCACTGGATGCACTTCCCGAGCCCTACGAGGGATTCTCATTGGATGAGTTTCTCGGGAGCGCCCGGAAGCAAATGATTCTCCGGGCGCTTGAAGCAGCCAACGGCAACCAAAGCCAAGCGGCTCGAATGCTTGGGATCACGCCGCAGGCGGTGCACAAGTTCTTGCAATCGAGACCAAAGACTTAAACCAGGGTTTAAGATGTTTCAACCTGGGTTGAAGGATAAGATGATGCCAGGGATAACGACAAGGATACTAAAACTTGTGATAACAATGGGTTGTCGCTCATTCCGGGAAGTGGCATGGGCTTTGCTTTCTATCGGGCACAGACAGACCGATCAAGGGTCCGAAACCAGAAAGGAGCAGCCATGCCAACATTTACGGTCACATCAATCATCGACGGAGATACTTTGGAGGTCAACCCTCTATGGAAATGGAATGGTGA
>Ga0116141_10000584_pt1 | contig 29529 bp, 34 predicted proteins | sample AD_UKC097_MetaG_FD_89744 | JGI IMG/M metagenome (GOLD analysis project Ga0116141, IMG submission 89744) | Active sludge microbial communities of municipal wastewater-treating anaerobic digesters from USA - AD_UKC097_MetaG | ecosystem: Engineered > Bioreactor > Anaerobic > Digestate | place: USA...
GGCATCTCCGCATTGCTGAAGACCGTGTAGACCGAGCCTGGGGCGTCAGCGATCTGTCCGGCCCGCGCCAGGATCTTCTCCTCCTGCTGTGAGAGCGTGTGCGGCTTGGTGCGCAGCACGTCGAGCAGATACATCCCGTATACCTCCAGTCCCGGCTCGGCGTCAATGAACTTCCGGACGGCGCCGGCATCGAGCGTGACCAACTCAGGCTCGATGAACGACGCCCGCGTGTTGTACTCCGTCGCAAGCTGCTCGGCCTCCTGTTTCATCGCCAGATACGTCGCGTCCCGCGTATCCTGATCGGACTTCATGTGCGCGTAGCTGTGCAAACGCCCGAACGCCTTTGCCATTTCGCTGTTGAGCGTCAGGCACGAAAGCAACTGCCTGGGCGAGTCGGTGAGCTTTCCCTTGTACGCCAGCACGTGGTCCAGCCGGCCTGCCAGGTCGCTCTTCGCTTGTCGCCATGCGTCATCGGAAGCATACAGGTCCTCGAGTTTCCACTGATGCGCAGCCGGGACTTCCGCCCGCTGCCGCATTTGTCCTGGGCCCCCCTCGGCCATCAAAGAAATCACCATCATCATCGAACCACCCAAAAGCCACACTGCTTTCATTCCACGTCCTTTTCACAATCCAAGCTCACGCAGCACGCAGAGCACTCACCCCGCCGGACGGGCACAGGACATCATAACAAACCCAGGCGTTTCGCCACGCGGCAAATGCCGAGACCGGCCCACAGGCAAGGGACGATGTGCGGATTCGTGAGCATGTGAAGCCGCCACAGGCCGGTCTTCTCCTGACGGTCTACAAACCACCGCACGGCATCGGCAACCTGCGGATGATCCATCGAGAAACCCAAGGTTACGGTACGTCTCGATCTGGTTATAGTCCTCACGGCCGCGGATCCTCTCCTGGCCGCCGGGGTACTTCCACGTACCGTCCGCCTGTTGTCTGCGGAACAGCTTGGCCGCGTGAGGAAGATCCCACAGCGTTTCGGCCGACGGGACCCGCTCGTCCAGAAGTTCCCGCCGTACGAAGTACACGATAGCGGGATTCCCCGAATCCAGCAGTGGCGCCACGGGATCATATCGCAGCCGCAAGCGCCCGGTCTCAGCTCGAACAGGCGTCATCGGGACTTGACTCCGCTTCGCCAGAGGCGTTTGCCTTGAACGAAGGCTCTGGGGCCGCCTCGCTTGATCTTGGCCAGGTTCTTGAGGTGAGCGTCGCCATGGCCCGGCTTGAGGAAATCGAGCTTCGTACAAGTCTTGAACTCGCCACACTGCCAGCACCCGTCGAGCCCCTTCTCGCGGCTGCACTTGCGAATCGCGCACTCCGGCGGGCCGCCGTTGCCCCGGCACGTCTTCTTGCACCGCAGCTTCGGCAGCACCTCCAGCACCTCGCAGCACTGTGGATAGTGCTCCAACGCCTTGAAGAACGGGACCTCGGCCAGGATCGCCGCGAGCTCACCGAACCGCTCCCGTTTGAGCTCGCGGTTCAGATCGCGGGCCAGGTTCGCAAGGGTGCCCTTATACCCGCTGCAATCCCCGCAATACAGCCCGCAGTACGCGATCAGCCTCTCACTCTCGCTCCGGGCACCCGAAGCTTCTGTCTTCTTCTTCGCCATAGTTTCACCTGTCTTTTCTCGTCGTTCGCTACACTTCTGCTCTCACCGCCGCAATCCTCACAGCCTGTCGGGTATGGTAAACCACGGCTCCGGCCTCCGCAAGGATATGCTCACGAAGAGATAACCATGTTCTCGCAAGTCGCCGCAATCGATCCTCGGACTGACTGTGGAATGTGGAGTGAGGTAGGGGGCGGGCCAGCCCGCCGTCGCCACTATCCAGATGTTTCTGATCCTGATCTGCTCACGTTTGGCTCCATTTTCCGCTTGCCCGTTTGTGCGATTACGTGTAGAATGACAGGTAGGAATGGGGTTTGGCATCTCGAACGGGATGCCGCACATCAGAGGCATGGAGCGGTCTCGTAGTACGTTTTCCATCGAAGATGGGAGATCGCAGTGAGGAGACTACCTTTCAAGACGCATTGTGCGCGCCTTCACGGAGATCCAGGGTTCCTCGCAGACGTATTTGCCCGAGTAACCACGGCCCCCTGTCCGACGGGCAGGCTTCCATGAAGACAGGTGTGCCTGAGATTTGTGCCGGTCGGGCTCTCCTTGAACCGCGGGTCGCCGCCACGCCAGTATCGTTGTCTGGCGAGCGGGTCGCCGGCATCGAGCAGTTGCGGATCGCAGCCGCTATCGGCATCGTCTGGTTCCATACGGAGGGAGCCTCCTACCGGACGATCGGCTACGCCGGCCTGCCGGTGTTTCTCCTGGTCTTCTTCTCGCTCATCACGCTGCGGGACTCCGCCAGACCTGCCGCGTACTTCCTCCGACGACGATGGAATCGTCTCCTGAAACCCTGGCTGTTCTGGTCCGCCGTGTATGGATTCTGTCGTCTGAGCAAAGCCCTGTACGCTGCAAACCCGACGGAATTGTGGGAAACGCTCTCTTTCCAGACTCTTCTGGCGGGCACCAGCATCCACCTGTGGTACCTGCCTTATGCGTTCGTGTCGGGCCTTCTGATCTTTGAGGTGAACCGCCGTACTCGCGAGAACAGCCATGTGGTCGCAGCAGCGGCGGCAGCCACCGTCGGGATACTGACATTGACTGTCTCCGCCGTAGGCATGAGGGACCTTCGACTGCCCCGGCCTTTGCCGCAATGGGAGTTCGGACTCGCCGCGATTCCTCTGGGACTGGCCATTGGGAGATGCCTTAGCATCCAGTCCCGGAATCTACGAAGGGCGCTTCTCGCCGGGATTGGTCTGGCCGTACTTGCAGAGAGCACCGTTCTGGGCGCATCCGGCTCGGGTGCGATGGCCGTTCCGTACGGCATCGCAACCATGCTGGTGTGTATCGCCTACTGCCGAGAAGCCAGAAGCAACTCCGTCGTCACCGCACTGGCTCCGCTAACCTTCGGGATCTACTTGGTCCACCCCCTGGTCTTGTATGGGTTGCGCTGTTGTCTATCGTCGGACGGCCACTATGGACTTCTCATATCGCTTGCTGTCTGTGTTTCAGCTCTGGTTACATTGGTTTTGATGAAGACCCCGGTCAGGCGGTTCCTGTAGGGGGCCACCCAGGCATCAGCCTCTCCCATCGGATTCTCGCTCCCACCGAAAGGAAACGTCCCAATATGTCGCGATCGGCTGTTCTGGAAGAGCATCTGTCGCGCTCTGAGACAACTTCTCACACCTTTTCCCAAGTTATGCTCATCTGCCATGAGATTCGCCGGTTTCACGGCTAAACCGCCCTGTCCTATCAGTCGATAGAGGACCGTAGGTACAGGGTGTGGCGTGCACACCGAGACTGACCTGAACATGGCGTGTGGCACACCCTCAGGGTGACGAACAACGATCAATGACGACATAGCCCGAGTAGCTGCGGCCGAGAGGCTTGCAGTCGGGCGGGAGGAGCCTATCATATTCGACGTCACACTCAAAGACTACCTCAAGGAGATCGACGAGGCGCCCCTGCTCAACGCGGAGGAGGAATACACATACGGCAAGCGGATCGCGGAGGAGAATGATCCGATGGCCCGCGAGCAGCTCGTGCGGAGCAATCTGCGCCTGGTCGTGAACATCGCGAAGAAGTACGGAGGGCGAGGCATGAGCCTGGGCGATCTGATCGAGGAAGGCAACCTCGGCCTGATCAAAGCCGTGGACTACTTCGACCCTGATCGCGGGACGCGCTTCAGTACGTACGCCGCCTGGTGGATCAAGCAAAGCATCAAGCGCGCTCTGCTCGAGAACATCCAGCCCGTACACGTCCCGACGTACATGGTGGCGCTGATCAACCAGTGGCGCCACACGGCCTCCGAGGTCGAGGGGCGAGTCGGACGCAAGCTGACCCTGGATGAAATGGCGGACCTGATGCACTTGCCCGTGCGAAAGGCCAAGGTAATCCACCGGATCGTCGAGATCCTCGGCAACACCGGCGAGAGCATCGGCTCGGACGACCAGGACGACGCGGTGGCCCTGGAATCGACCCTGGAAGACAGCAACGCCGGCCGGCCCGAGGATTGCCTCGTGGAAGACGAGGAGAAGGCCAAGGCGATTCGCCTGCTCGACGAATTGGATCCGCGCGAGGCTGACGTGCTCCGGTTGCACTACGGCATCGGCGAGAAACGCCCGCTGAGCCTCAAGGAGATCGGCAAGAAGCTGGGGTTGACCCGTGAGCGAATCCGCCAGATCCGCAGGGACGCACTCACGAGCTTGTACGAGTACATGGAGAGCGAGTGAGCGAAAGAGAGATCGCCGCGTGCGTGCCAGGGTCGGCCGTGGCCGTTTTCATTCCCCGGGCGCGTTCTGTGTTTCCACAGGCTCTGCGGCCGGACGGCGATGGAGCCGCATACTCACGATGACGAGGAAAATGCCCAGCACCCCCAGAGCGATCCCCATGAGGCGGTTCGCATCGGCCGGAACATTGAGGAATGGGGCAGCCGCCAGGTACCGAACAGGGATCGAAGACCCTTCAGCGGGCAACGCGGCAACGTGGTAGACCGTCTTGCGACTCAAGCTGCCTGAGTAGTCCCTGCCGTTGACCGAGAACCGATAGCTGATCTCATAGTTGTGGTCCATCTTGCCGGAGCTTTGGCTCACGAGCTGCTTGACGCCGCCGAATTGTCTGAGCTTCAGGCGGCCGTGCGGACAATGGAAGAACGTGTCCTCCTGTTCGATGATGATGGGGCCTTCGTCTGCCACGCCGGCCACTCTCTTCTCGGTCGCGGCCAGACCCGCCACCTCGGCCTTGATTTCGACGTTTCGATTCATCCGACCCTCTTCGTATAGACGACCATGGCGGAGCCATCGGGGAGGTAGCCCGCCACCCGGCCCGCCTCGGCGAAACCGTTGTTCGTGTAGAACCGCCGGGCCTTGTCGAAGTCGGCGTGCTCGTAGGTCTCGACGAGAAGCTTTCGATACCCTCGTTCGGCGGCGAGCTTCTCGACGGAAGCCAACAACCTGCGGCCGAGCCCCTGTCCCTGGCAATCCGGATCGACGGCAAACCAGGCGAGCCAAACGTTGTCCTCGGGACCCCAGATGACGTGATGTAATCCCGCCAGGCCCCGGATGTCACCGCCCTGTCTGCAAACGTAGTACGTGCGGCCGTCGTCGAGACCGGCGCGGAGGCAGCCGAAGTGAAAGGCCATCGTGCGAGCCGCCCATCGTCCCTCGTCGGCGTTCATCGCCCGCGAGATCAACGCCACCGCCGCCTCCACGTCCGACTCGTCCATCGATACCAGCGTGTCATCCGCCATATGCACAGGCCCTCGCCATTCATCTCATAAAGGACTCCGTTCACTCGTCTCAATCCCCCAGGTACGGCACTTCGTTGATACCCGCTCAGTTCAGGTACATACTGAGACATCGTCCCTCTGATTCGGTTAGACGCCCGAAAAACGCTGGTATGTGCCTCGGACACACCGGAAGACCCTTCTACCGGACGGGCCAGAAGACCTGGTCGCCGCCTTGCTCACCTTGGCCCCACTGGCTTGGCGTCCCGCCGTCGTCGTCGAAGTCGGCGCCGCAACTATAGAGCAGAAAACCACTCTCCCTGCGGTCGTAGATCAATGGGCCGATCGAGTACGGATCCTTGGGCACTCGACGCAAGAAACCCGTCTCAACGAGCTGCGTCAGAGAGTCCGGATATTCGCCGTGCTCCATCTCGTAGCGGATCGCAGCGATTGTCGTCACGAGCGAGGCGAGGTCCGTCCGGGCGTGCCACGGCAGATCGATCACGCCCAGGCATACTATCCCAAGCAACCCGACATAGGCATTCTGCCGGACAAGACCATCCAGGGTGTCCTTGACGCCGTTGGGCTCGCGGCGGTATTCCCAGGGCGTCATGGCCGCCGCGATCTGGACGTTCAAGAAGAACTCCTCGGCACACTCCGTCGTTTGCCGTCGATCCAGGCCGAGGAGACTCGGGTTTTGGTGGGGGGTCATCGAATCGATCAAGAGTCCGAAGGGCTTGGGCAGACCATTCCATTGCGTGATGACGGTTCGTGGGATTCGGCCTTGCCCGTTTCCTTCGTCCGTGAACATCCGTTGAATGCCGTCCAGCCAAACGAGCCGCTCGAGCGTGAAATCCAGCGTGTCGTGATCCTCATCCTCGAACTGCTCAAGCTGCTGCTGCATCGCGGCCAGCGTCTGCGGCAGGATGGATTCACAGGCAAGAACCCCTCGCAGCGTGTGCCCGAGCAAGGTCTGTACGGACACCCCAAAGAGTTGGTGGGACAGGACCTTCCTGCCTTCGAAATGGCGGGCAAACCGGTAGAGCGTCGCCACATCCGAGAGCAACTGCTCGTCCTCTCCGTCGAAGGCCCGCAGCTTGATACGCGCGTCCAGTGCGAAGACCAGCCGCCGGGCGCCGGCGCCCTCCGGCATGCCGGCAAACATCGCACTATCCCCCTCGTAGATCGGCCAGTAGTAGGGCCTCCTCGTGCCCTCCGCCATGTACTCCAGGGCCTCCTGATTCGCAGCCGTCCACGCGCGGAACTGCTCGAACGCCTCCTCGGACCAGTCCCGCGGCAAGCCCCGGCGAAACGCGCCGAGCACCTCCGGCATGTCCACGGCCGCTCGAAACGCGTGCTCATAGCCGTCACGAGCATCGGCGTTCGGGTCATAGTTCGGCGGACGGGAGACCTCACCCATCCTCGCCACGTAGTCGGTCGTGATCTTCACTCGCGAGTAGTCCAACCAGTGAGGCCACTGCCCCGCACAGTACAGACCGTTGAGGATTGCGTGGGCCAGGACAATTGGAACCAGGGTCCTGCGCCTCCACCGCCAAGTCCCTGCGACCAGAGCAAAGGCCAATGCCGGGCCGAACCTCCCGAAGGGCGCCAGGTGCGCCGCCGCGAAGAGAACCGCCTGGCCAAGCAAAGCCGGCACCGGGCCCGCGACGCGCTCCAGTGCACGTTGGAGAAATCCTCGCCAGAACAGCTCTTCCAGAAAGGGCGTCAGCACGGCAATGCGAAGAACCAGCGCCACGAAGAAAGCAAGGTCCCTTGCTTCGGGCACGAACATGCGATTCGAGCCCAGTTTCAGGCCCAGCTCGTTCGTCAGCACGGCGGCCAGCAGCATCAGCAGCAGCGCCAGCAATGGCAAGACGACAATTGCCACCACGTCGAGCGGGCCGCGACGAAACCACACGAGGTCCAACTCGCCGACCGCCCCGGTCCGCCTCGCCACCAGTACGATCAGCAGCATGATAAGCATATCGGCGGTCGGAACGAGCACATGAGTGACCAGCCCGTTCCGGCTCATGCCGTCGGATGTGTACAACGTCGCGGAGAAAAGGACCGGCATCGCCACCACAAGGAATGATCCGAGGAGGATACCCAGAATTCGCAGTCTGTGGAGAGTACTGTTCGCCCCCGTCGCCGGGCCTGCAACCAACTCTGACAAGATCCTTGCCTCCACGCTGAGCCAGAACGTCCATCACAACCTGCCGGTGATTATATGGGCGGAAGCTGACCGGGACAATTCAATTCCGCGACCTCAATCCGGCGCGAGGCACTCGTCCCTCAGCCGAGTCGCTTCGCTACTTCCTGCCGGATCAACTGCATGGCATGCTCAATCGGGGCAGGCAGGTACGTGCCGGCAGCCATCTTGTGGCCCCCGCCGCCGAACGCGGCTGCGATCTCGCTGACATCCATCGCGCGCTCCGCCCCCGGCCGGCTTCGCAGGGAGCACCGGATTCGCCCATCCCGCAGCTCCACGAACAGCGCTGCGACGACGACCGAGCCGATCCGTTGACACTCATTGACCATGTTCTCCGTATCGCGATAGGCGGCCCCGGTTTGCTCGAAATCCTCCCGGACCAGGTACTGCGACGCATATCGGCCGTCCAGGTGCAGCTCCAGGTGGTCGAGCATGGTCGCCATCAGCTTGAAGCGGGCGTGTGAAAACGTCTGATAGAGTTTGCGATACAGCTCGTTTGCATCCACGCCGAGATCGATCAGCTCCGCGCACGTACGAAACACCCGACTGTCCGTGTTGCGGAGATGGAACCATCCCGTGTCCGTCGCAATCGCCACGAACAGGGCCTCGGCTGCCTTGCCCGTGATCGGCCAGCCGGCATGTTTGAGAAACTCGAACAGCACGAGCCCGGCCGCCGCGGCGGTAGGGTCGGCAATCTCGACCCGACCGAGATTGTCCGACGTGACGTGATGATCCACGATGAGTACCGGCGTATTCGTCTGCTTGAGATAATCCTCGAACCGGGGCAACTGGCTCTTGCTGTTGGTATCGAGAATCACAATGAGATCGATCTTGCCGGACTTGTCACCGACAAAGTCCTCGACCTGCACGTCCTCACCCAGCACGGGGACTCTCTCCTCGAAGAGAAAACCGTACCAGTCAGGCATCGGCGAGACGAACAGGGGCCGGACCGTCTTACCGAGCCCCCCCAATATATGTGCCATCGCCGCGACGCACCCGCAGGCATCGCCGTCCGGCCTTGTGTGTGTCGTGACGAGAATGTGACTTGAGCTGTCGATCAGCTCGACAGCATGCCGATATACATCATTGCTCACGCAGAAAACCTTTCCACCTCTGCAATAGCCGGCGAGACAGGGTCCAGGGCCTCATCCCCCAATCGCTCCCGTCGTGAACCGCCTCTCACGAGGCGGGAGTTTAGCGCGTTACAGCCACCAGCGTACTCATCAGACAGGGCCGGCGCCTTCTGGGAACCGGCCCCGCGCCGTTCGGCACCGTTGCGGTGCTCAGGTCGCACTCCTGCGGAGCCCTATCCCCCGCAACGGCACGAGGATTATACCAAGACCCGCTGGTGGCCTCAAAGCGGTAAACTCAACGTATCGGAGGAAATCGCACATGCGCCCTCTCTTCCACCTCCGCGCACCTGCCCACTCGTTTTAGCTCAGATTGATGTCACGAGGTCCCCGATGATCGAGCTTTGGTCTCAGACTCTATCATCTCCCGTATGGTGTTTCCGATACCGTCAAGCCCGGGGAAGAGAGTCGAGGCGTGAATGTCAATCTTGATGAGGTATTCTCTCAACGCGGACTTCGCTTTCACGGGGAATCGACCATCCGCCGGGCAACGCCCCGCGATTCACACACCTTACTCGTGTTCGAAGACCATCTTCTGCACGTCGACGCCCTCAATGGCCTTGAGCTTCTCCATCATGTCGAAAATCGGCTTCTCCGCGCCGGCCATCTCCAGCAGGACCAGTCCGTTCGGCGAGCAGAAACTCTCCGAGACGCCGTGCAGGCCCAGCCGGGTCTTGATGCTGCAACCATACTCCGTGAACACCTCCTGCACGGCGCGAACGTGACGAACTCGGTCCGTGATATGAACGCCCAATACGATATGCCTCGGCTCACTCATGGTGACCTCCTGTCCTGACTGTCTGCAAGGATTGCCCTTGCCTGTTCGCAGTCCTTTCTGATCTGTGTGACGAGTTCCCCCGGCGAACCGAACTTGTGCTGGCTGCGCAGCCGCTGCACGAAGTCCATCACCATCCAACGACCTGTCATATCGCCCACGTTCGGGATCAACAGATGGGCCTCGATCAGAAGTGGATGTTCCTCGCCAAACGTCCGGGCCTGCCCGATACTGAACACGGCGGGAACGCGCTCCCGCTTCTGCCAGAGCTCCTGCTCCGTGGCGGCCGTCTCCACGAGCCCGACGTACACGCCTTCGCCCGGGATGATCTGCGCAGGCTTGCTCATGTTGAGTGTTGGAAACCCCAGCTTTCTGCCACGTCCCCAACCCGAGACGATCGGACCGATGAGCCGGTACGGGCGAGACAGTGCGGCCATCGCCTCGGCGACGTGCCCCCCCTCGAGCATATAGCGGATGATCGTACTCGACACCCGCAGGAGCTGCCCCGTCGCCAGCTCGATCTGCCGGGCGGGAACAACGGTGACCTCGAAGCCCTTGGTCCGCCCAAACTCGGTCAAGGTCCGGACATCGCCGGCCCGGCCGGCTCCAAAGTGAAAGTCATCCCCCTCGACCAGGACTGCCGGCCGGATCGTAGCCATCAGGAACTCATCCACGAAGGCCTCCGGAGACAGTCCCAGCAGGTCCTTGTTGTCCTCCAGGACGATGATGCAGTTGTCGGCGTAGTCCTCCAGCAGATGAAGCCTCAGCGCCAGCGGTGTGAGGACACCCGGGGCTTTCTGCGGATAGAGAATCGCCACGGGATGCGGCTCGAACGTCATCACGACCATCTCGGTGCCCCGCTCATGGGCGATCCGGCGAGCCGTGCGGAAGATTTCCTGGTGGCCGACGTGCACACCGTCGAAGTTTCCGATCGTCAGGACGCATCCCTCTGGAACCTGTCCAAATTCCGAACGCCGTGTCAGAGTTCTCATGACCGGCTCAGTTTACCCGGTGCGCGCAGACATGCAATGGCTTTTTCCGGCTCCCCGGGATGTGTGCTCCGGCGAGACACAGGCAGCCGGACGGCGGGCTGGACCTCACTTCTGAGGCAGTTGAGACAGGTAATCCTGGGCAATGGCGCTGTGGGGGTAGAAGATCCTCGCCTCCTTGAGGGCCACCTCCATCATGGCGGTGTCGTTCTCCTTCTCGTAGCAAAGGACCAGCATCTCCAACGACCTGCGATGGTAGGAATTCTGCGTGGGGCCGTAAGCGGCTGCCTTCTCCCGGCCGAGCTTCCGTACCTGCTCGAAGTGGGGAATGGCCAGTTGATGCCGATCGTCCTCGACGTACATCATGCCCAGCTCGAAACTGGCGGATCGATCCAATGGGTCGGCCTGCACCGCTTTCTGGTACGCTCCGTAGGCCATCTCGCGATCCCCCCGGATTTTGTAGTTCCGCGCCGACTGGCACCAGGCGCCGCTGCTCTCGCCGTCAATCAACAGGGCCTTATCGCACTGCCGCATCGATTGATCGAACAACCCGACGCTGGAGTATGCGCTGGCGAGACTGAGGATCTGGTCCACCATTACGGGCCGCAGCAGAACCAGGGCGACGACGATGATAATCAGGCTGTAGCAACTCTTGGCCGCAGTCTCTTTGTACTGTTGCACTCGTTCTCTGTGTTGACGATGGGCGAGCAGCCGATCTTCCATGGGGCACCTGCTAACTAACAATGACGAAGTAGATACCGAGGATCATCAGCATATTGCCGGCCAACAACTGGATACGCTCCTCAATGGAACACATCCGCGTTCGAAGCGTCGGGAGCAGTCTCGGCATCAGCAAGCTGAACAAGACGCCCACGGCCAGCATGATGACGCCCTGGCCCGCGGCGAACACCATGAACAGAACGAGGCCCTCGAGCACCGAGCCTCCTGCGGCCCCGGACAGGGTCTCAATGGCGGTCCCGCAATCGGGGCAAGTCGGGGTCTGCAGCAGGCCGAAAGCACTGCCCAACAGGAACGCCCCCGGCGAACTGGTCTTGGCCAGCCGTTGTGCAGCCCGCTGCCATCTTGCCGGCAGCAAGGTCGGGCTGATCAGTCCCGAGAAGAGCACACCTGCGACAAACAGGGCTGCTCCGAGAACCCAGAACAAATACCGGTTCACGTACAGAATCCTTCGCAGCCCCTCGTCGGCGGAAGTCGCCGTGATACCCAGCAGGCCCATGCCGGCGATGAGTCCCGATACGAACAGGATCGAGAGGACGACGCCGTGCCACTTGGAGCGGGCCGCCCCGGCCACGTAGGCCAGTACAATCGGCAGCCGCACGACGGCGCACAGGCTCAGCGATACGGCCGTCCCCGCCACGAAGGTGGCCAAAAGCATCACACCGCTCAACTGAACAGCCGATTCCGAAACGTTCGTAATCACGGTAAGTCTCTTTTATGAAAGCCTTTAGAGTGACCCAAGGCACGTTCCATGCCCCCAAAGGCCGGCACAAGACGACTCCTCTGTTCACCGGCCACACTTCTCACGCCGGCCCAAACCGGCACCAAATAAAACGTACAATACATCCACTCACAAAGAAAATATGCAACTTAGTTGCAAATCCTGGCGTAGGGATGTATAATATCGCCCGTTGTCGTATGGCAGATCGTGGTAGGCAAGGAGCACGCGAAGTTATGCAGCGAAGAATCAACGCAATTCTCTTGGAACTCAAGGCGCACGCGCCCTTCACCCTGTTCGGTGCCGTGACGGGCATTGTGGCCATGTTGCTGTTCGCCAAGGCCTCGACACACGTGAGCGAACGGCTCTTTCAGGTGTTCCATCCGGCCCACGTGGTCCTTTCCGCCATCGTGACGGCCTCACTGTTTCGGCTCCACGAGAAGAAACTGAGCTTCCCGGTGATCCTGGTCGTCGGCTATGTTGGGGCTGTCGGGATCGCCACGTTGAGCGATTCGATCCTGCCGTTCCTGGGCGAGAGTTTCCTCGGCGTGGCCGTGCCGACCCACGCCAGTCTGCACGAACACTCAGAAGCTTTGGAGCCTGCGGCAGCGCACGACGACCACGAGGCACACGACCACTCGGGTGGACCACACATTCATCTCGGCTTCATCGAGGACTGGTATCTGGTCAATCCGGCCGCGATTCTCGGCGTCCTGATCGCCTGGTTCTGGCCACACACCAAGTTCCCCCATGCCGGCCATATCCTGATCAGCACATGGGCCTCGTCTTTCCACGTCTTGATGAACACGCACCGAGAACTGACACCCGTGCTGTTCGTGGGGATCTTCGTCGTGCTGTTTTTGGCCGTGTGGCTACCCTGCTGCGTGAGCGACATCGTGTTCCCGATGCTCTTCGTTCGGTCGCCCCAGTTGCCCGTGGGGCATCATCATCACCATCATCATCCGGCGGAGGTCCACTCATGATCGACCGGCTCGATGACAAGGCGCGCCGCATGCTCAAGGAAACGGGACTCTACTGCACGGAGGCGCGAGTGGCCATTTTGAAGGTACTCATGGAAACAGCGGGCCCATTGCGCCAGAACCAGATCAGCGGGCACATGGCCGGTCGGGCCATGAACAAGGTCACCGTGTATCGAACGCTCGAATCTCTGGCCGGAGCCGGGCTGGTTCATCGGGCATTCATGCAGAATCGGGCCTGGCATTTCGAGCTCGCCGATCACTGCACGGAAAAGCAGTGTCACCCGCATTTCACCTGCACAAGGTGCGGCGTGACGCAGTGCATGATGGACATCTCGCTGCCCATGGCCAAGATCCCGCAGAAGGGATATGTGATCAACCGGCAGCAGGTGCGATTGGAGGGTCTATGCCCGGCTTGTGCGTGATCCGGCGCCAGGTTCGCACAGGGCGCGGAGGGTCAATGACGAGAATCTGCCGCGGAAAGCTCACGGACTCGATGCGGGCCGGCGCGCTGATCTCGGCATGTGTGGCCTTCGTCGCGATGACAAGTGGGCTGCTGCTGACCATCCATCTGCTCACCGTCGACCACGCAGGGCACCACGATTCGCACGAGTGCTCGATCTGTCAGCAGCTCCTGGTCTCCCCGCAGAAGGTGACGCTCGTCCCCAGTATCGCGTTCGCCCACGGCATTTGTGATCTTCCGGCGGATGTGCCGGAATTCAGCGAGCACGCTGAGGCTCGCTATCCTCAGATCTCCCGGCCTCGCGGTCCTCCCTGCTAACGCATCCCACTGGATGTCCCGAGCAAACTCCGCTTTATCGCGCAGCGGGCGCTCTTTCTTCCGCCTCGGCGACAAGGGACATCCCTCCCAAAATGCAGTTCCTTCGCAGGACCCTCGTATAGGCATGCGCAGGTGATTCGGCTTGCCGACACAGCGCAGAGAGGAGACATGATAGATGAGAGCATGGATTTCGCGTCATTCCGTTCAACATGCGATGGCCGTCATCGGCCTGCTGGCCATGGCGGTCCCACTGGCCCACGGCGACGAGTGCACCGTCGCCCATACCCATATCGGGATCAACCCCACCTGGCGCCCCGCCGACTGGAATGAGCCGACGCAAGGGTTCGTGGACCCCGATCCCACCGACAACAACAAACTGTGGTTCTTCTCCCTGCCCCCCGTCCACAGGTGCGCGACGCCAGGCTGGCCCGCCTGGGAACAGACCAACGGCAGCACGTTCCTCGTTCTAACGCCGGTCCTTGAGGAGGAGGAGCCAATCACCAAGTCGGACGCCTCGAACAAAACGCTGTACTCCTGCAGCTTCCTGTACAGCAGAGCCGGAGGCTACGGCGACCCGAACGGACTGGAACACCTGGACGGCTGGCATTCGGCCTTCGGTCCGCAGGGGGCGTGGAACCTGGAGAGCATCGACGCCGACACCATGCCGGCATGGGACATCTACCTGCAGCGCGAAGGGGGCAGCAGCAACCTCGATGAGGACGATTTCCTCCTGCTACTGCCCGACGACACGCCGATCCTGGAGCACAATGGCGACACCTACTCCCTGAAGAAGGAATGGATGGACGACGAAGGGGCCTGGGGCGTCCACAGCCACATGAGGTTCTACTTCTGGCTCGATGAAACGGACGAGGACGTCTCCGTCGTCCTGTCGGTCCACGACCCCGGCGGCCTCTACGAACGCTCGGCCGACTTCACCATCCGTTTCGCCAAGACGGTGATCCAGCCGATCCCGGGCGACCTCAACAACGACGGCGTGGTGGATATAGACGACCTGGAGATTCTCGTCAACCACTGGGGGATCTCCGGCACCTACCGTGGCGACGAGGTCGAGACCCACGAGCATGATCACAAGGATTGATCCATCCGAAAACTGAGGTCCACCATGAGAAGGGACTCCTACATGTCGCGGCGGTGGTGGAGAGTCATCCGGGACGTCTTCGGACGTCCCGGGTGTCCCATCGGTTCCCGCCTCCACGGGAGCGCGTTCACGCTCATCGAGCTGCTCGTCGTCATTGCCATCATCGCGCTGCTGATGGGCATTCTGCTGCCATCGCTGAACCGGGCCCGCCAGCAGGCGCAGAAGGTCGCGTGTCTGAGCAACATGCGTCAGATGGGCATCGCACTGCAGACGTACCTGCCCGATTCGCAGTACCGCCTGCCCCCCAGCTCGTGCCACATCGACGATCCCAATGACCACTGGCTGCGAGTGCTGACGCACTATACGAAGGAACAGCTCCTGTTCCGCTGCCCCAGCGACAAGGGCAAGGAATTCGTGAACTGGAACCGGCCTCTCAATGAGCAGACGGGGGCACGGTATTCCAGCTTCGCCGTCAACGCCCTGCTCGATCCGGTCCACTACCGCTACGGTGCCAGATCCAACCGGTACAACTGCGTCAACATGATTCGCCGGCCGATGGCTTGCATCTGGATCAGCGAGGCCCCGGACACTGAGAGTTTCAGACTGGCCGATCATATCCATCCGGAGACGTGGGAAGGCTCGGTCGAATATGCGAAACAGTTCATCGCCTGGGACCGGCATCATGGAACCTCGCACTATCTGTTCGTCGACGGGCACGCAGAAGGGCTCGTCTTCGAACAGACCTACGAATACCCCGGCACCTGCAACTGGTATCCCGAGGCGGCCCCGAAATGGCCGGAGAATCCCTGACCAAGGAGCAAGTCCATGAAGCACGTGCTGATAATCTGCGTCGCGACCACACTGTTCTTGTGCCTGCCGGCCGCGGCGGAGTGCCCGCTCGATCATTTCGTCATCAGCTGCAATCGTGACAGTATCCCGGGGACACCGGACGACAAAACCTTGTTCGTCGACTGCGGGCAGAAGTATCGCAACACGGGCCAGACACCCTATACCCACTGGTTCTACCCCCTGCAGAAGAGCATATTCACCAGCTACTCCTATCGTGTCGGCGAACCCGGGTTCGACGCATTCCAGGCCGTCAATCCAAGTGCGGCCCACACGTACGACCCGAACCGGAGCCTCGTGGGCGAACCCGACATCGACTATTGTGTCACCGTGGAGTGTATCGCCCTGTCGGAGGGGCTTCGAGCCGTCCACAAGGACTACCCCCAGTTCACGATCGACGCCGTCGGAGAGACCTTCGACCACAGTTACATCTACAACCTGCGAGGCGATGCCCACATGCACATGTCCTACCAGGCGACGGACGGCGAAGACCTGCACTGGATCACATTCCGGGTCTTCGACAGCCTGGAGGACGGCGACCGATACGAGCCATCCGAGCCCTTCACAATCGTGTTCAACGTCGAGCCGCCGGTGGGAGACCTGGTTGTCGACGGCGTGGTGGATATCGCCGATCTGGCCGAACTGAGCCATTACTGGCTGTCGCCCGAGAGCTCGCGACGCGACGACTACTGCGAACGGGCCGACACAAATCGCGACGGCGTCGTGGACCTGCGGGACTTCGCCCGCATGGCAGCCAACTGGCGGACACCACAATCGGATGCCGCACTCCACGAAGATGCTTTTTTTGTCCCTCAGGCGAGAATCTTCGAACGAAGTCTAAACCCTTCGCCATCGAATCTCCGATAAAAGCATCTGTATGACTACAAGAACCTGCATCTTCGTGACGGTAGTGTGTTTGGCCCTGGGAATCGCCGGCTGTCAGGGCCCCCAACATGGCCCGCCCGGACTCATCGTCGGTGAGAATACGATCGCCATCGAGCAATTGGCATCCCGGTTGGGTCTGCGAATCGATAAGCGAGAGGACACGTTCATCGTCCTGAAGAATGCGGCGAACACCGTGATCATCTTCACGCACGCCGATGGGCGGTTCTTCATCAACGGCAAGCCCGCCGGCTCCGTAGGTGACGTCAAGAAGACGGGCAGCACCGTCTACCTGCCCGTGACATTGATGGACCAGATCCGCCCCCTGTTGCAGACCGGCGCCCCGGAACAACCTGCTGTCAAGCCGGGAAAAACCGCCGGCCTCGTCGTCATCGACGCCGGTCACGGCGCGCATGACCCCGGCGCCATCAGTCCGAGCGGCATCCAGGAGAAGAACATCAACCTCCGGGTGGCCGCGAAGATCGCCAACCTCCTTGAGCAGCGAGGGCTCGGCGTCGCCATGACCCGTTGGCAGGATCGATTCGTCGAACTCGAAGACCGCGCGGCCTTCGCAAATCAACGCAAGGCCGATCTGTTCGTGAGCATCCACGCGGACTCCGCGCCCAGCAGCAGCGCCGAGGGTTTCACGGTCTATGTCGCAACGGCCGCCTCCGCAGATGCGTATCGGGCCGCTCACGCGATCAACCAGGCCATGGAAAAGACCGGCATGAGTAATCGGGGCATTCGGGAGGAAGACTACCGTGTCCTGGTCAAGACGAACTGCCCGGCGGTCCTGATCGAGCTCGGCTACCTCTCCAATGCTCAGGACGCTGCCCGCCTGGCCGACGACGCCTTCCGCGACCGGCTGGCCAAGGCCATCGCCGACGGGATTCAAGCATACCTGAAATAGGACGGACGATAGAAGACGCAGAAATCGCGTCCGCCATCGTCCGTCCTTGTAGGTCATCGGGGCCGCGTCGCCCGCTCAACCCCCACAGCGCCGACCGGCCACGAGCGTGGTTCTCACTTTAGAACGTCCGGCGTCTCCGCAGCCAACCCACACAGCCCGAACCCAGAGCGACGAGAACAACTGTGCCGGGTACGGGAACGATGGGAGAGCCGCCCGCCAACTCAATCACACTGACACCGACAAGCGGCAGATCGGCATATGCGCGGCCCCAGATCATAGTGTTGAGGTCCTCGGCCCAGGTATCGTACAGGTAGACGAGGTTGTTGTCGCCGTAGCCAACGCCGAGCATCGTGTGGCCTTCCACGTGGATCAGAACACCGCGGCCGGCGTCGATCTCGGCCATGTAATCCTCAAAGGTGAAGCCGTAGGTGAGCCCGAGGCTGTCCGCATACTGGGTGTACGATTCCACAACGGAATAGCCGCAGTACTCGACATACTCGCCGACACCGCACATGCCATCGTCGTCACAGAGGCCATACCCGTAGAGATCGCTGGCGTAGGTGCGGGCACCATCGACGTAGTAGTAGAAGGTGGTTGAGCCATTGACATTGCCGATGCTGTCCTGGCTGGTTCCCATGAAGTCCGCCAGACAGTCGAACGACCGACCTGCGTAGGCGTCGTCACCGGAGCCCAGGTAGCCGGCGGAATAGAAATCCGCGACATGGCCCGGACTGGCGATGGCGTACTGGGCCAGGTAGCTCCATGTGCCCGGAGTCGAAGGGAACGTGCTCGCCTCGGCCACGCCGCCGGGAACGAGATTGGAGTAGCTCAGCCCCGCGTACCCGTTGCGATCGTAGTACCCCATGAGCATACCGGCAGACGTCGGCGAACAGCCATACCACCAATCGTAGCTGGCCGTATCCGGAAGGATACCGCCCTCAGAGGTGGAACCGAGCCCAAGGGCCAGACTCTCCGCCGCGCTCACTGTCATTGGGGCCACACACATGCTCAGGATCGCGGCCAACATTGTTACGGTCTTCGTCATCGTGTTTTCCTCCAACCTGCCGATTTCGTATATGTGCACCAAGCGGCACACTCCTGTCTCTGTCCCTTCCGGACCCGTGCGTCACAATGACCCGACGGCCTCCTGCCCTCCATCTCCGGCACAGCCGGTCGAGCAGCGTTGCGTGGAGCAACCCCAAGCAAGATGCACCTCCGCACCCGCCGCCCACAATCGGGGGCAGCATCTCGAGTAACTGCGCTCATCCGTAAAGACCCGGGACGACGAGCACCCGACGCTCGCGTCCAAACACCCACCCCTCTCGTATGTAACACTGGCAATGATATCAGGATAAACTACAATCCTACACTTTCCCACAGATTTTGTCAATACACCGATGCTTTCTGCGAGTTGAAATTCCCGGTGAAACCCGGAAGATCCCGCTTCTGGAGGCCGCCAAGCTCGTTCCCATAACCCATCACTCCACAAAATTTTTCACACGAGGCCGTCTGGGCGCAGACTCTCTGCACCGAACCGGATCTCTGGTAGAATAGCGACCATGGAAATGTACCCATTGAAATCGGTTCCTGTGTTCCAGTCGCGAATCTGGGGTGGGCAGAGAATGCGGGAGGTGTTTGCGAAGCCCCTCCCAGCCGGGGAGAAGATCGGCGAGAGTTGGGAGATCGCCGACCTGCCGGAGGGCAGATCCAGTATCGGCAACGGCGAATTCCGGGGCCGGACGCTGGGCTCCGTGGTCCGGCGGCACACCGAAGCCATCACAGGCAACAAGCATTTCTCGGAGCCGTTTCCGCTGCTGATCAAGATCCTCGACGCGCAAGACGTGCTCAGCGTACAGGTGCACCCCGACGCCGAGGCGTGCCGACGGATGCGCAAGGGGAACCTCAAGACCGAGTGTTGGTACGTCATCGACGCCGAACCGGGGGCCGTGATCTACAAGGGGTTCAGGACCCCAATCACGAAGGAGCGGCTCGCGCAGGCCGTTCGCGAGGGGACCGCCGCCGAGTTGCTGGCCGCGGTGCCCGTATCACCGGGTGAGTGCCATCTCATTCCCGCCGGTACGGTGCACTCGCTCGGCGCCGGCTTGCTCATTGCCGAGGTGCAGACGCCGTCCGACACGACGTACCGCGTCTTCGACTGGAATCGCCTGGACGACTCGGGGCGGCCCAGGCCTCTGCACGTGGAAGAGGCCCTTGAAAGCATCCACTTCGATGTCACGCCGGAGAGGCTGCCTGTCACGACTGTCGGGCGACTCGTGGACTGTGAATACTTCAAGGTGGATAAGGGCCATCGCAATGAAGGAGGCGAAGTGTTTCTATCGCGAGGTTGCATGAGAACATTCGTCTTCGTCACGGGCAGCGGCACGGTCCTTTCGAGGATGGCTGAGCCGGTGGACTTCGCTGCGGGAGACTGTCTGGTGATTCCGGCCGCATTCGAGGGAGCGATGCACTTCGATCAGGATACGGAGTACTTGACCGTGACGATCTGAAACTCGGCATTGACGTGTGATATCCGGAGTTCGAAGCAGGATGTGTACGGCAACCGCGATTCGGAGCCTTCGGCCTCACACGTCAGAGTTCCTCCCTGGGATCGCCCCGCGGAGACCCTGCATTCTGAGATAGCCCTTTCGCCGCACGGCCAGGGCTGAGACCGCAGCCGTCAGAAGACCGACCACGACGGCGTAACGGGTCCGGAGCTGGCTCATGGTCAGGCCGATCAGGGCATAGAGGCCGGCCAAGCCGTAGCAGATCGTGACAGTCCTGCGCAGGGGGACTCCGCGGTCGATCATCTGATCGTAGATGTGCCCGCGATCGGAGACCCAGACAGGGCGACGGTTCAGCAGGCGCCGGACGATGGCAACGGTCGTATCGAGGATGGGCAGGCCGAAGACCACGACCGCCGCCAGCCAGAATCGGGGCTGGTGCTCGGCAAGCAGGATCATCAGCGCCGCCGCTACGAAGCCCAGGAGCATCGTGCCGGCATCGCCCATGAAGATCTTGGCCGGGTGACGATTGAACGGCAGGAAGCCGCAGATGCCGCCCACGAGTGCAAGACAGACCACGATACGTACGGGGTCGCCGAAGTCACTGACGCCCCAGGTCGCCAGGTGGGCGGCCAGCAGCAGCAAAGCCCCGGCAATGATGGCCGTGACGCCGGCGCAAAGGCCATCGAGCCCGTCGAGCAGATTGAGGGAGTTCGTGGCTCCGACGACGAGGGTCATGACGACCACCGTGTCGACGACGATCTTGGCCTGGTTCGACAGGGAGAACCCGAGAGCCCGCATGATCGGATTGAGATCCGGGTGGATCCCCGCCAGAAGCAGAACCGCCGCTGCCAGAGCCTGCCCGAGGACCTTGTGACGCGGCCGCAGATCGAGAATATCGTCCACCAAACCCACGAAGCAGGCAATCGCCGCGCCGGCCAGCACACCGAGAAGCCACTGGATCTCGCGCGGGAGCACCCTGTCCCTGCGGAGCAGGCAGACTCCGGCCAGCACGCCGGCCGTCAGTCCGACCAGCATGGCTACACCGCCCAGATAGGCAATCGGCTCCCGATGTGTTTTGACGAGATGATCGGGCCGGTCCACAAGGCCAAGCCGGGTGGCCACCCGCCTGCAAAGAGCGGTCGCCGCCAGCGAACTGACGAACGCCGCCGCCGGGACGGGCCAGAACCCGAGCAGCCACGCTACGGGTCTTTGATCCCCTATGAGCCGATCAAACATCAACTTTCGTGCCCTTGAGATCCGAATCCTGGAGCCAGACCTCGGCGTCGTATCGCAACATCATGAGGCCGTCGGTGAAGCCGTCGAATTCGATCTGCGGCGGGCGGCCCGTTGTCTCCTGGAGCACCCACTTCGGGAAATCAGCGCCGGCTCGGATCGAGAGCGGCACCCCCCCGCCGAAACGGGGATTGACCTCCGTGAACTTGATCTCGCCGCCGTCCGTCGTGAACAACTGAATCGTGACGACGCCGGGCCCGGCCCCGAGAAGCTCGACCATCCTTTTGGCCTCACCCATGATACGCCGGTTCTTCACGATGCCACTCTTGCTGACTTCGCCGGCGCGGACCTCAATCCGCCGGCGAGGGACAACGCATCGAACGTGCAGGTCAAAGTCGACGTAGACATCGCAAGTGTACTCGACGCCACTGACAAACTCCTGACAGATGGCGTTCGGGATTCTCCGTGCAAAGAACCGCAATTCACCTCGGTCGTGGGCCACGGCGTTGCCCAGGCTGGCGTATCCGTCCCACCGTTTCAGAAAGCAGGGCCACCTCAATTCCCCCCGCCGGTCGGCGGCCAGAGCGGTGCGGACGCTCATCGTGACAGGACTGCCGAACCCGTTCTTCCGCAGGAAACCGAACGTCCGCCGCTTGTCCTGGCACATGTCAATCACGTCGGGGTCCGACACCAGCACACGACATCCCGACTCCTCGAACTGCCCTCTGTGCTCGGCCAACAATCGCAGGTCCAGATCGATAGTCGGCACCAGCAGATTCACCGCATGGCGACGAACGATCCACAGAAGCTGATCGACGTACCGGGCCTCGGTGGTCGGCTCCACCAGGAGGGCTGTGTCGCACAACTGCAGTGCAGGGCTCAATGGGGTCGTATCAGTGCCGCAGAAGGAAGCTCGAAGACCCAACCGGTTTGCGGCCATCTGGAAACTGCGAAGGAGAGAAACCCGCCTGCCGATGCACGTGAACAGAACGACCACCTCCGAGCGGGATTCCTGACCGCCGCTTGGACGGACCTCCGCGGCTACAGCTTCGTTGACCTGCGATTTGCCCATGTTCTCTCCTGTCGGGCCCTTCCTTTTGCTTTGACTTGCGAAGCAGATGCAAGTACACTGTCACCTAATCGTATACAATCGACCGAATGTGAATGCTGGATTAGAAATCGGTGGCCTTGGCATCGCCCAGAGGGGGCATCTGCCCCACCCCAAGCGGAGCCGACGGCGCCGGAATCAGGGTATAACGCACGTGCTGAAGACAACCGAGAATCCTCCGCTGATCTGGCCTCAGGTGGAGTCCATTCGCCAGTTGGAGGGGCTGTGGTGGGTGGCTCATACGAAGAGCAGGAACGAGAAGGCGCTGGCTCATGACCTGAAGGCCAAGAACGTCGGCTACTTCCTGCCCATGACCTGGAAGGTGCGACGGCAGAGCCACCGCACCATCAGATCGCTGCTGCCGTTGTTCACCGGGTACCTGTTCTTCTGTGGCGATGAGGCCGGGCGGATCGAGCTGCTCAAGACCAACCGCGTGGCGAACCTGATCGAGGTGAGCGATCAGGAAAACCTGGTCAGTGAGTTGGCAAGATTCGAGCGGGCCTTGCTGGCTGGGGCGCCCCTGATCCCGCACAAGTACCTGGAGAAGGGCCAGTGGTGCCGAGTGATTGCGGGCCCCCTGCTCGGCTTGGAGGGTATCGTTGTGCAGGCTCGGAGTAACGCGCGTCTCGTGTTGCAGATCGACATGCTCGGCCAGGCGGCGAGCGTCGAGATCGATGTGGACATGGTGGAACCCATCCAGAAAGAGCCACCACGGACCTCATAGTCATCCCGAGACGATTGGGGATCGCTGTGTGCCGGCTGCTCGCACGGTAGCACAAGCGGCATCCGACGATGTGGAATCTCCTTATCGAAAGTTGCTGCATGGTCCAAGGTTAATTGCAGCCGGATTCCGGTCGATCTGACCGCAGGTGCGGCGCGGTCGGTAGGAGGACGCGGCCGGGGTGTCGGGTTCTTTTGAGAGGACGATGGCGTGATTATTCGGACGCAGGCGTATCCAAGAGCGGGCCTCGTGGGCAATCCCTCGGACGGGTACTTCGGCAAGACGATCTCCTTCGCTTTCGGCAACTTCCGGGCGGAGGTGGTCTTGTACGAAACGCCGGAACTGGAGATCCTGTCGAGCGAGAAGGACGGCTCCTGCTTCGCCAACATTCAGGGTCTGGTCCAAGACGTGCGTCTGCACGGCTACTACGGCGGCATCCGGCTGTTGAAGGCCACGGTCAAGCGCTTCTACGACTACTGCCAGGAGAACCAGATCGACCTGCACAGCAAGAACTTCTCGATTCGATACAACTCGGACATCCCCCACGGCGTAGGGCTGGCCGGCTCCAGTGCGATCATCACGGCATGCTTGCGAGCCCTGATGGCCTTCTACGGCGTCAGTATCCCCCGCTACGTCCAAGCGAATCTGGTCCTGGCTGCCGAGGCCCAGGAACTTCAGATCCCCGCAGGGCTCCAGGATCGCGTCATCCAGGCCTACGAGGGTCTGGTCTACATGGACTTCGCCAAGGAGATCATGCAGAAACAAGGGTACGGCAACTACGAGCCGATGGACCCCAAGCTGCTGCCCAAGCTGTACATCGCCTACCGCGACGACCTGAGCGAGCCGACGGAGAAATTCCACAACAACATCCGGCATCGTTTCGAGCAGGGCGAACCCAAAGTGGTCAACGCAATGAAGTTCTGGGCCAACCTGGCGGAGAAAGTGAAGAAGTCCCTCCTCAGCGGGCAGCTCGATCCAATCCCGGATATGCTGAACGCCAATTTCGACAAGCGATGTGAGATCTACAAGATCACGGAGGAGAACATCCGAATGGTGCAGGTAGCCAGGGCCGTCGGCGCCAGCGCCAAGTTCACAGGCTCCGGCGGCGCCATCGTCGGCACCTACAAGGACGAGCGGATGTTCATGGAGCTGCGACGGAAACTGCACAAGCTCAATATCCAGGTCATCAAGCCCAAGATCGTTCCCGGAATAGGAAACGCCAAGACATGATCCGCAAGGCCGTCATTCCCGCCGCCGGTTTCGGGACCCGCTTCCTGCCGGCCACGAAATCGCAGCCCAAGGAGATGCTGCCGATTGTCGATACGCCCGTCATTCAATATGTCGTCGAGGAGGCCGTTCAGGCGGGGATCACCGATCTGCTCATGGTTATCGGCAAGGGCAAGCGATCCATCGAAGAACACTTCGACCGCAGTTTCCAGCTCGAACGGCAGCTCGAATCACAGGGCAAGACCGCCGAGCTGAAGGCGGTCCGCCGGATTTCCGATTTGGCGGACATCCATTTCGTCTGGCAGAAAGAGATGCGAGGTCTCGGCGACGCCGTCCAGTGCGCACGACACCACATCAACGACGAGCCCTTCGTGGTCCGCTCGGCGACACCGTCATCGACGCAGTCAAGCCCGCCGCCCTGCAACTGGTCGAGTTATACGAGCGGCTGCACGAGCCGGTCATCCTGCTCGAAGAGGTGGAGCCGAAGAAGGTGAGCCTGTACGGGATCATCGACGGGGACCAGGTCGAGCCCGGCGTCTATCGCATTCGCGACTTCGTGGAGAAACCCAGGCCGGAGGACGCGCCATCCAGGCTGGCGATCGCGAGCCGATACCTGCTGACCCCGGATATCATGAGCCACATTGCCCAGATCACCCCCGGTAAGGACGGCGAAATCGGCCTGACGGAAGCCCTCAGGGCTCTGGTGAAGAAGCGGCCCGTGTACGGCCTGACGCTCGAAGGCAGACGCTGCGACATCGGCAACAAGGAAGGGTTCATCCGAACAAACATCGAGTTTGCCCTCAAGCGGGAGGACATGGCCGAGGGCCTCCGCCAGTACATCAAGCAGTTGGCCGAGAACATATAACGGAGCGTCAGGAGCATGAAGGCACTCATAACCGGAGCGGCGGGGTTCATCGGCAGCCATCTGACCGAGCGACTTCTAAAGGACGGCTGGACCGTCGTGGGCGTAGATAGCTTCGACACGTTCTACGATCCCCAGATCAAACGCGACAACATCGCAGGCCCTCTGTCGAATCCCGCGTTTCGCCTCGTGGAGGCGGATATCCGCGACAGGGCCGCGATGGAGCAGGCCGTCGAGCCCGATACGGACGTGATCGTGCACCTGGCCGCACGCGCCGGCGTGCGCCCCTCGATTGCCGAGCCGGCCTTATACGCGGACGTGAACATCAACGGGACCGTGGTCCTGCTGGAGGTCGCAAGGCAGCGAGGCACCCCGAAGTTCATCTTCGCGTCGAGCTCAAGCGTTTACGGCAACAACCGGAAGGTCCCCTTCTCCGAAACCGACAACGTCGATTTCCCCATCTCGCCCTATGCCGCCACGAAGAAGGCCGGGGAACTGATCTGCCATACCTACCATCATCTTCACGGCACAGCTATCACGTGCCTGCGGTTCTTCACCGTCTACGGGCCGAGGCAGCGGCCGGATCTGGCCATCCACAAGTTCGCCCGCCTCATGGAGGCAGGCAAGCCCATCCCTGTCTATGGCGATGGTTCGATGATGCGGGATTTCACCTACATCGACGACATCGTCAACGGCGTCGTGGCGGCAACGGACCGATGTGCCGGCTACGAGGTCTACAACCTTGGAGAGTCCCGGCCCATCAGCGTCAGTGACCTGATCGCCGAGCTCGAGCACGCCCTCGGCAAGAAGGCGATCCGCCAGTATCTGCCCGTCCAGCCGGGCGACGTCGAACGCACGTACGCCGATGTCGCCAAGGCCCAGACCCACCTCGGCTACAAACCCTCGACCGACATCCGCACCGGCCTCGCCCGATTCGCAAATTGGCTCCACACCAGAAAGAGCCTGGGATAGCCACCGGTCTGGATTTGGAGCTCAATGGCAGCTCCGGCTTCCTGAGGATTTTCCGGAGTCTGCGTAAGTCTTTTCAAAAGCAAGGGTTATAGCACATAAATTGCTCGCGGCGTATTGCAGATTGACGCGAATTGTGGTATAATCCGGTTATGGAAATCAACCAGAACATCCCGGTCTGCGGGACCGGCGGGCAGGAGGACGACTATGAACCTCCTCCCGGCGATGATCCTTTACCTGTCCGTGGGTTGCGGCGAATGGTATCTCGCCTTGCGGCGCACCTTGGCGTGCGCTCGCGGGGAGAAGGTCTTGCTCGTCTCCATTGTCTTTATCGAAAATCTCTTGGGGTTGTGGGTACTGTCGAATTTTATCCGGACTAACAACTGGTTCCTCGCCCTGAGCTACTCCGCCGGAGCAGCCGCCGGCGCCCTGATCGTGGCCATGAAGGGCACGGAGAGGCCGGAAACTGACACCCGCACCGGCGTTCCGTGATCTACTCCTGCGACCTGTTCCCCATACTCCGGACGTACTCAATGCGCGCCATGCGATGGTTCTGATGCCAAAGAATGGGGAAGAATCCCCTTAACCTCCAGTATAGAGGCCCTTATGATAGCGCGCCTTGGAGATATGTTGCTGGCGTGCACAAGAGGTCAAGGGCGGTCATGTACCCGACAGAATCAGAGCGGAGCAAGGTTCACGGAGTCCTCGTTGTCCTCACCGCGACCGTCTACATAGCGATCACGTGCACGGTTTCCCTGTTCCATATCGACGACTACCGGGAGGAGATGCCGTCCTCCCACGGCGGTGGCACCGCGCATTCGGAGCCGGAATGCCCCGCATGCAAATTCCTGGCCGGCTCCAACGCCACTGAAGCTCAGTGCGATTCAACGCCCACCGTCACGCAGGTGGAGTTCATTCCGGCCCCCCCACCCCATTCAGGGGTCGCGGTTGCATCGCTCTGCGTCGGTTCCATCATCCTCCGGGGCCCTCCCATCCTTTGCCTCTCCTAATCATTGGCCGGGCTTAGAGGGATTCGTTGCTGAAGCACGTTTTGCACATCCCTGGTCACATCAGCCGGTCACAAAGCACACCAGGCTCACATCTGAGAGGCTCTGCAAGACACCAGAAAGGGAGGCACAAGCATGCGAATGGTGCCATACGTACTCGTCGTGGTTCTGCTGACAACAACCGTCGCATCGGCGGATCGCAGGGCGCAGAAGAACACCGATGAGGTGGAACAACTCAAGAACCAGTTGGCCGACCTGACCAAGCTCGTTGAGCAGATGCGCAAGGAGCATCAGGAACAGATCGCCGAACTATAGGCCCAGATCGAATCACTCAAAGACCGGACGCCTGCACCTGAGCAACCGTTGCCGAGCCCCGAGGAGACCTCAACTGAGAATGAGATCGCACAATTGCGCGCGATGGCCGAAGGCTTGGCCGGTCCCAAGAAGGAAGAGAAGCCCCCGGAGGAGATCGTCTACAAATCGCGAGGGCTGAGTCTGCAACAACTCAATCCGGAGATCAGCGTCTCGGGCGATCTCCTTGCATACTACAGAGACCAGGAGGCGACCAGGGAGCGTTCCGATGTCTTCCTGCGCGGACTCGAGTTGAATTTCCAGTCCTACCTCGACCCGTTCTCCAAGGTGAAGGCCACAACCCACATACACGACGACGGCGAAGTTCACCAAGGGAGCCACCCTCGATCTGGCTCGATTCCGCCAGCAGTTTGGCATCGTCAACCGCTGGCATGAAGATGCTCTCGACCAAGTGCACTATCCCATGGCGCTGCAGCAGATCTTCGGCGAGGAAGGGCTCAACCAGACGGGTGCATCCGTCGAATGGGCGTTCCCCGAATGGGCGGGCGCCCACCACGGCCTGGTCGTTCAGGCGACCAACACGGAGAACGAGCGTCTGTTTGAGGATGAGACGCTGGGTGTTCCCTCTCTGCTGTTCCACTACAAGAACTATCGCGACCTCTCCCGTGACACGTACCTCGAGTTCGGCCTCAGCGGGCTGTTCGGCTGGAACGACGAGTGGGATATCCAGATCGCCCCGGACGCCCTCGCGACAGAGCACGATGCCCTCGGCACGAGGGTGTTTGGAGCGGACCTCTCGATGCTGTGGGAACCGGCCGACCGAGCCCTGTATCGCAACATCGAATGGCGAAGCGAAGTGTATGTTCTGAATCGGGACATCCTTGCACCGGACAGCTCGGGGCGGGACACGATCAATGCGTGGGGCGCGTACAGCTATCTCCAGAGCAAGATCGCTCAGAATCTGATCCTCGGGGTTCGGGGGGACTACTACGAGCCCGCCAGCAAGGACTACGCCGTGGAGCCGGGTGTCTCGCTCGTTCCCCTGGCCTACCCTGCAAGCAGTCCGCATCGCTGGCAGGTCGGGCCGTACCTCACATGGTGGCAGAGCGAATGGGTCCTCTTCCGGACCGAGTACGACTACGCCTGGGGCCGCGGGATGGAAGAGGATGAGCATGTCCTGTGGTTCCAGACCATCTTCGCGGCCGGCCCGCACAAACCTGAACGTTATTGACGGTAGATGGAGGTATATGCGATGACGATGAGACTGAGACAGCTATCGACGGTACTTGCCGGCCTCTTGACTATCCTGTTGTGCGCCGATGTACAGGCGGCTCGCGAGCAACAGAGAACACGCTTTCGTGGAGGCCGCGACGGAGAGTCAAACAGGCCAATTCGCGTGGTCACAACGCTACCCGACTATGCCGTCCTCACGAGGATCATCGGCGGCGAGAGAGTCGCCGTCGAATACATCGTGCACGGGGTTCAGGGCCCGCATCATATCCGACCCAAACCCTCTTTCATCACGATGGTCAAGCAGGCGGATCTGCTGATCGGAACGGGGCTCGATCTGGAGATGTGGCTGCCCACCGTGGTGGACAAGTCGGGCAACCGGCGGGTCCGCAGCGGTGAAATCGGCTTCGTGGCCGTGGCGGAAGGTATCGAACTCGCCGAGAAACCTACAATCATCTCCCAATCGGAAGGCGACGTGCACGTCTACGGGAATCCTCACATCACCACCAGTCCGATCAACGCCATACAGGTAGCAAAGAACATCTGTGTCGGGCTGGTTAAGAACGATCCGGGCAACCGAGTGCATTATGAGCAGAACTTCAACTCGCTCAAAGATCAAATGCAGAACCGCTTGTTCGGCGAGGAACTCGTCAAGTTGCTCGGCGGCGACACACTCTGCACTCTCGCGGGAAAAGCCAGTTGATCCAGTTTCTGGAGGAGAAGAAGCTCCAGGGCAAACCCCTGATCGACAAGCTGGGCGGTTGGATGAAACAAATGATGCCGCTGCGAGGGACGCCCGTGGTGGTATATCACAAGGATTGGAGCTACCTTCTGAAACTCTTCGGTCTGGAAGAGGCCGGGGACGTAGAGCCTAAGCCCGGAATCCCCCCGTCACTCAAACATGTCAGTGGACTGATCGACATGATGCGAGAGAAGAATATCCGCATCCTCATCGCCGCAAACTACTTCGACGTCCAGAAGACCAACTCCATCGCCGACAAGACGGGCGCAAAA
>Ga0116141_10000585_pt1 | contig 29493 bp, 27 predicted proteins | sample AD_UKC097_MetaG_FD_89744 | JGI IMG/M metagenome (GOLD analysis project Ga0116141, IMG submission 89744) | Active sludge microbial communities of municipal wastewater-treating anaerobic digesters from USA - AD_UKC097_MetaG | ecosystem: Engineered > Bioreactor > Anaerobic > Digestate | place: USA...
AATGCGGCGGTGACCTGCTGTTCCACTGACTTGCCCGCTCCGCGCAAGCGCTGCGCGAACAAGCCAGTGGACCTGACAGGGTCTGGCCTCCGCTGACCGGACTCGGGAGCAAGCGCCCAGCCGACCAGCTCCGCCAGACCGCCGCAGGTCACCGCCGCATTAGCTTCATTATCGAAAATGCAGACTGGAGGAAGGTTATTTTCAAGTATCATACATTCCCCTCAGAGGAATTCGCGAAATAGATAAGACCTTTCGGAATTCCTGCTTATTGAAAATAATGTATCGGTTGGATATTTTAGAAAATCGGATCCAAGGCAGCAGTCGCTCGAAGTGCGGCCGTTAGAATACCTCGGAGGTTCCAATCCAGATAATGGCGCGGTGCAATTTTTGCAAAACCGACTCTCCCCTTATTTCAAAAGAGCTCGGCGCTTTTCTTCCATGTATTCGGGAAAACCCCCGGAAGGCGCTTGCGGTTGCAAAGAAAGCCCATATAAAAAGCCGGATCGCTTTCGGGCTTCCGGAAAAGCCGCCCGGAGATCCTCAACAAGGCATCCGCTGTAACCTTTGCGTAAACGAATGCCGAATCCCCTCGAATAGCGTCGGATACTGCGGGGTACGGAAAAATGAACAGGGCAAAATTACTGGAGTATCTTCCGAAAGAGGAAAAGCATCATGGTATCACGATCCACTTCCTACGAACTGCTTAGCGGACTGGGTATGCCCCGGGGGAATCGGCGCGGGCTATCCGAGGTTCGCGCACTGTGAAGGCCCGGAAGAGGGATATGAAAATCTCGCCGTATTTTTTCATGCATGTTCATTTAACTGTCTTTATTGCCAAAACTGGCGGTTCAAAGAAGAAACGTTCAAACCGCATACCGTTTCCGTGCACGACCTGGTCGCCGATCTTGACGAAAAAACTTCCTGCATCTGCTTTTTCGGTGGAGACCCGACGCCCCAGATTCCGTTTTCATTGAAGGCGGCCCGGCTTTGTCTTAAAAAAAAGAAGGAGAGGATCCTGAGAACTTGTTGGAAAACCAATGGATCGATGCATCCAAAACTTCTCGACGAGATGATAGGAATCGCATTGAATTCCGGAGGCTGCATCAAATTTGATTTAAAGGCATGGAACGAAAACCTTCACATTGCGTTAACGGGGATAACGAATAAAAAAACCCTGGAAAATTTTTCGCGAGCCGGAGAAAAAATCAGCCGAAGACCGATACCTCCGCTTCTTATCGCAAGTACGCTTCTTGTCCCGGGCTATAAGGAGAGGGAAAGAAAATGTTCGATACTATCCGGCTTTCTTCAAATCAAGTTTTACCTCCAGGATATCGCCGTTGCCCATGGTTTGAATCTCAAATCCAAGTTTTTTCGAAAGATTAAGCATGCGTGTATTATCACGCAAAACCTGACCCACCAATTCTCTGGTACCCTGACTTCGGCAATAGCGGATCAACTTTTGCATCAGAATTTTCCCCAGCCCGCGGCCTTTCATATCCGAACGAACGATTACGGCGAATTCGCCTCGGATATTGTCCGGATCCTTTACGACCCGAGCCACCCCAAGGGTCTCCGGCCGACCTTCCTCATTATCAGAAGTGGCAATAAATGCCATTTCCCGGTCATAGTCGATTTGGGTTAAACGCGCGATCACACTGTGCGATGGCTCTCTCATCAGCCCGAAGAGACGAAAACGGATATCTTCCGGCTCGAGCCTTCTGTACAGTTCCCTGTGCTCCGGCTCGTCTTCCGGGCGGATCGGGCGCAACAGCACCTGCCGTCCTTGGAAAGAAATCCGTTCTTCGTATCCGCCGGGGTAAGGTCGAATCGCTAAACGCCTGTCACCGGGCAATTCGGCAGGGGCTACCCGGATTCTCGCGTCCAGCGCCAAAACCCCTTTCGCATCGGCAAAAAGCGGATTGATGTCGATTTCAATAATCTCGGGGATATCGGCCATTATCTGAGACAACTGCATCAACGTCCGATAAATCGCATTCATATCGGCGGCGGGACGATTTCGGTAACCGGCAAGCAGTCTGGAAATTCGGGTACGTCCGACGAGTTCTCTGGCAAGCGTCATATTCAAGGGCGGCAAGGCCACGGCTCGGTCGCGAATAACCTCCACCGCCGTCCCCCCCTGCCCGAAAAGAATTACGGGACCGAAGACGGAATCAGTAGATGATCCAACGATAAGTTCGTAGGCGCCTGGCCTGCGTGCCATTTTCTGCACACTGAAACCATTGATTCTTGCTTTCGGATAAAGCTCCATCAGGCGCTTGATCATGCCATCGGCGACATCATGCACCTGTTCCGCCGTTTCCAGATCCAGAGCAACGCCTCCAACGTCCGACTTGTGCGTAATATCCGGCGACAGGATTTTCACTGCTACCGGAAAACCGATTTCGACCGCCAATCGCACGGCGTCTTCGACCGTAGCGGCGACGCAGGTTAAAACGGTCGGAATCCCGTAAGCGGACAAAACCTCTTTTGCTTCGGGTTCCGTCAGTGATGCGTGACCGGAAGCCATGACTCTCTGAATGATCGGGCGGGCCATATCCATTCCCGCCTGAAACTCGGTAGGAATCGAGTCCGGCGTTTCCATCAGCATTTCTTGATTATGGCGGAAATTTACCATCTGCAGGAAACCATTCACCGCATCCTCCGGCGAGTCGTAAGTTGGCAATCCGGCTTCCATGAAAATCCGTCGCGCACGGGCCACTCCCGCAAGACCCAGCCAGCAGGAAAGAATGTTCTGCCGTGCGTCTTTCAGCACCGGCAGCAAGCCCTCCGCAATTTTTTCACTCGGCACGATTGCCGTCGGAGCGTGAATAAAAAGAATCGAGCTGGTCTCCAAATTCTGCAGAAGGATTTTGAACGCCGCCAGATAACGCTCTACCGGCGCATCGCCGATGATATCGACCGGATTTCCGTGGGACCAATTCGAGGGTAAAATTTTATCCATCTTCTCCATGGTGTCGTCAGACAGCGAAGTCAGTTGCCCCCCGCACTGAATGAGGTGATCCGTCGCCATAACCCCGGGCCCTCCGCCATTGGTCAGGATGAGAAGTTTATCGCCTTTCAAGGGACGTGCCCTCGCCAGGGTTTCAACCGAATTAAATAGATGCTCGATGGTATCTACTCGCAGAATACCGGCCCGCCGAAGGGCTGCATCGAAAACATCATCCGACCCGGCCATTGCCCCGGTATGGGAAAATGCGGCTTTGGCACCCTCGGACACGCGTCCCGCCTTGATCGCCAATACCGTCTTGTTACGCGATGCCGCTCGTGCAGCGGACATGAACTTACGTGAATCCTTGATCGATTCGATATAAAGCAAAATCGCACGCGTACTGAGGTCGTTCGCCAGGTAGTCCAAAACATCACCGAAATCGACATCCGCGCAATTACCCAGAGACACGAAATGGGAAAAGCCGATGCCCTGAGATTTCGCCCAGTCAAGAACCGCCGTCGCCAGCGCCCCGGATTGGGTCACAAAAGCGATTTTGCCCTCCGAGGGACTTGTATGACCAAAACTTGCGTTGAGCCCAAGCTCCGGAATGATGATTCCCACACAGTTCGGTCCTAGAATGCGCAACAAATAGGGTCTGGCTTCTTCGAGAGCGGCCTGCTGAAAAGTTCGCCCATGATCGTCGGTTGACAAATCCAACCCCGCAGTCAGCACAACCGCCGCACGAGTTCCATGTGCGCCGAGCTCCGCGATAAGCCCGGGAACCGCTGAGGGAGACGTGCAGATTACCGCCAGATCGGGAACCACGGGAAGACTTGCCACATCCGGATAGGACAACACTCCGCCGACCGATTTATATTTCGGATTCACCGGCATGATGGGTCCATGAAAGCCGGCTGCAAGCAAATTCCGCATGACCGTTGCACCGACGCTGTATGCTTTTTGAGAAGCACCAATGACGGCAATTGAATTCGGCCGGAACAAATAATCAAGATTGCGGATGCTCATAATCTTTCCTCCTTCGAAAAACCGGCAGGTTGACCATCAGATTTTTTTCCACTTTCCCGATTTCCATCAGGGAATGTAAAAAATCTCGCTGAAGCTTTTGCATAGCCCCTCCGATGGCCCGGTTGTGGCATCCGGCTCAAATTTCAATACTTAAAATCGTCAATGGATTTCATTGGAAAAATGATTGTCTTCCTTGAGCCGGAACGAAATTGAGTGTTTTTCAACAGAGGCTTCCCATTGAATTGTAGAAATAACGTTTACATCCGGAAATGAACGGATTCTGTCCATCATTCGCTCTCTCTGGTAAGTTCCTCCGGTGTCATTGTCCAAAACGGGGTCCCGTCACTTGTCAGGCGCATTTTAAATTCATAATAATCACCGATGGAGATTTTGGAAGCAATAACGATATCCTCCCCATTGATCTCCGTCCAAACGCCTTTTACAGTTACCTTGTCTCCCTTCTTGATTCGAATGGATGCGCTATCAATAAACCATTTGGGGCCCAGATGAACCGTGACGGTTTCATCCTCCGGGTCGCGGACAATCAGCGCCACACCGGGCGACATACCGGGAAGAGGAACGACTTCCTGATAACCGACAACAATCGCCTTGAATTTATCTCTCTCACTGGGAATATATAGTTTGTCATAAGCGCTGTTTTTTTCCCAGCCGCCCATATCTCGCTTTTCCTGGGCATTGCCGAAAGATAGGATAGAAACAGATGCAATGGTGAAAATCATCAACCATATGAAGTTCTTCTTCAAGTAATCGGCCATATTCTTCTCCCTTAATTTTCTCATTTTTATTTTGAACAAATGATGAGCGTGCCGGATGATTCAACAGATCCCTCTGGATGGATAGGGATTTTGGATAATACACGTAAGCTGAGCAAGTTAACCCTTTGGACGCAAATTATATTTTTGCGATATCGAGTTTTCTCCGCGCCTTCAGGCTTCCTCTTGGCTCAAAAAGGGGTATTGAGGATATTGTCGTCTTTATTTATATCGTTTGGCGGTATTCCATGCAAGCGGAAAAAGCTCGGTATGAAAAAGACCATCTCTCATTCATTTTTTGTTGATACGGTGGGAGAAAGTGTATATCATAAATTACCTCATATTTTGATGAAAAAATCCAAGAAAATCACCTTCCTGCTGTTTGAAAAACAAAGATCATCGGAATTCCCATGGCCAACCTGATAACGCTCATACGCTTTATCTTGCTTTTCATACTGGTGGGGATGGCTTATCAGCCGAATCCGAAGTATCAGCTGATCAACTTGCCCCTGCTTACGATTATTTTTATAATGGACGCCGTTGACGGCTACGTTGCACGAAAACGAAATGAAGCATCGTTGTTCGGCTCCATTTTTGATATCGTCGTTGATCGGATTGTCGAAAATGTACTATTGCTCATTCTCGTCGATCTGGATTTTATTCCCGTTTGGGTTGCAATCGTCTTTATTACACGCAGTTTTCTTGTCGATTCCATCCGTGCCCATGGATCTTCAAAAGGCCAGACTCCATTCGGAATGATGCGCTCAGCGTTTGGAAAATTTTTAGTCGCCGGACGGTTCATGCGCTTATTCTATGGGATTATAAAAGCGATAACCTTTGGATATATATTTTTAATCCAACCTTGGCCCGTTTTGTTCCCTGATTTTTACTCCCAACGGCTCGTAATAATCAATTCCATAAAGGAGATCTTGGTGTATGCTTCCGTGGCCATGTGCATTGCTCGCGGTCTGCCCGTATTAATCGAGTTCTCAATGAGTGAAAACGGCCTTTTCCCATTTCGAAAAAAGCCTTACAGCGCATCGCGATAACCGGCCGGCCGGCTCTTTACGGGCAGTCGAGGGATGCGGGGAGCAACGTATCAATCGGAGTCTTTTTATATCGGCGCCACTTATAACTTCGCATAAAATCTCATATTTTTAAAGCGAACGGGTAAAGGACACCCGCTTCTATTGGCAGGAGATCTTAAATGGCCCTGGTATTGGTTGATTTGGATGGAACATTGCTAAAAGGGATAAGCTCGGAACGGCTCTTTTTCCTAGAGCTTTTTCGGAAAAAGGTCCTTGGGATTCGGCAAATCTTTTCATTTCTCGGGTTTTCATTCCGCTGGTTTACCCGGTACGGGAAAAACGTTTGGAAGAAGAACAAAGCGTATCTTGCCGGACTGCACCATCAAACCATAAAAGCACTGGCCACGCAGTTTGTACAATCCGAACTGTCGAAACGTATTTGCCCCGAGATGAAAAAACGAATTGAAATACACCATCGAAATGGGGATGAAACGGTTCTTCTTTCCGGGACCCTGGATGCGATCGCCCTGCCGATTGCATCATTTCTCGGCATCAAGCATGTCTGTGCAACGAAATGTTCAACCATTGAAGCCCGATATTCTTCCGCCCCCCCCCTGATCCATCCATTCGGAAGAGATAAATTGAAAATCGGATTCAGTCTTTGCAGAAAGCTTGGATACGAATTGTCGGATTGTACCGCATATGGAGATTCTCCGGATGATATTCAACTGCTTGAATCCGTTTCGCACCCGGTGGCAGTGCATCCGAAGCCTCGCCTTCGAAAAATCGCGCTCCGCCGTTCGTGGGAAATTATCGATTCATAATGCGATTCCTTCGGCAGGATCTCGACTCCTTTTTATTTTCGTAATAGCCAGAGAATCAACGATATCACAATGCTGATTAAAACCATGGTGGTTATCGGAATGAATACTTTAAGATTCGGCTTGTCGATTATGATGTCCCCCGGCAGACGACCCAGCGGAAGTTTCCCTATCCACGGCCAAATCAACCCGATAATCACCAGTGCCACGCCGATAATGATCAGTGTTTTTTGCATTTTAATCGCTTATCTCACATCATATGGAGGTTCGCGGCGACGGATTGAATCTTTCCATCCCAACGAAAAACAATACGCGGTCCGACTGAAACCGTACCCCTTTCGCCGAAACGAAGGCCGAATTGAACCGGTTGACGACGGCTCAAAGCATACGGTAATGAAAACCATCTAAATCAACTCCGCGTCCAGGATATCAATGAGATCTCGTTGTGAAAAAGACGGATATCCCAACGCTTTTGCCTTGGATTCATCCTCAGGTCCGATATAGCCCCATGCGGCGAAAAGAAGAATAAGTTTCTCTTTCTCCCTCTGGAAATGACAGTCAATTTCACGCAGATTTTTGAGAGAATCGTCGATGATACAGTATTGAAAACCATTCGATCGCCTGCGAATTTGGTTCAGGTTCTCGATTTTCTTTACGCCCCTGTCGCCCGAATAAATATTTTCTTCAAGCACCTCAAGGTCGTGCGAACGACACAAATCAAGTACCGCTTTTCGGTTCTTATTCGTAAGAATTACAACCCGGCTGCCGCCTCGATGAATCAGTTCATCCCATAACGGCTGGTAGGGAATGTTCAGCGCCCTCCAACGCTCTTCATTTCTTTCGACAAACCGTTTTCTTGCCGCAAAAAAAATTTCCGTTCGTCGGGGTAGCGAAATCCCTGCGTTGTCGATTATATCACCGTATTCTTCTTGGCTGAGAAGTTCATGAGACCGGCGCCGGAAGTTCTTGATGCACCAACTCATCAAAGGAAGCGCATCGCCGGCGGATTGAAAATGAAAACGATTCCGTCGGAAAAGACCGACCAGATCTCCCGGGAGTTCTTCAAGAGAGATGAAAAGCTTGCCGGTGACTGCATTATATGCCGTCAGAGAAACTTCATCGAGCGTATTAAAGAGTACTCCGTCAAAATCAAATATTAACATCGTTTTTTTCCACAAACCGAAGAACCCTCTGCAAGCAAGAAATCATCGACCGTGATAAATTCTGATCGGCTTTTCGATTCGCCCGTTCACACCGCGGGAGGACACGGAAAATCCTTCCGCTGTCTCGGTTCATTAAAATGTCTCTAATCTTCCTACTCCTTGAATCTCTTCTCCTGCATATCTCCGTTTTGATTTTTATGCCCGTCGCTTTTCATGATTTCTTCCAGCTCGACTCCATCGACGATTTCTTTTCGGAGAAGGATGGACGCCAATATCTCAATCTTATCCCAATACTTGTCTATCAGCGTGCCGGCTTTCGAAGTCGCATCATTGATCCACTGGTTAATCCGGTCTTCCAGTTTCTGCTGAAACAACTGCTTATTGACATTTTGCGCCAAGGTATCGACATGTACATACCCGAGTTCATCATCCATTCCCAGATTGGCGATTGCAACATAGGACAGGCTCGTTGCCTGCTCCAAGTCATTGGATGCCCCGGTATCGATCCCTTGGAGGCCGAATTTTTTGATATTCGCCAGACGGCCGGCAAACATGACGCAGATGTTGTTGAATATCTCTTCCTTTGAAACATGCGCGGGGAAATCCTCCACATTGTAAGAAACAAATCCTCTCGACTCGAATCTCGGAGCAATGGTGACCTGCTCGATTTTTATATCCGGAAGCAGGATATAGGAAAGAACCGCATGGCCGGCTTCATGGTACGCTGCTTTTTTCAGATCTTCTTCAAGGTTTCTTATGTGCTTTTTTTCGATCTTGTAACCATACTTGATGTTGTTAATCTGTTCGATCAGTATCTGTTCGGTAATGAACTCCAAATTGTTACGGATTGCATAAAGCGCGGCTTCTTTTCCGATACGCTGCAAATCATAGCCATTCATCCCCGAAATATAGCTCACTACCTTATCCACATCGATTTTACCGTCATGAGGTTTTTCAAGAATCTTTTCGATAAAAAACCTCCTGGCTTCCTTGTCGAGTTCCGGGACTTCCACAAAGGTATCCACTCTGCCGGGAGCCACGATGGAAGAATCCACATCATCTCTGTTCGTGGCAGTGGCGATGGTGAATATGAATTCATCCGGATCCGATGAAACTGCGTCCAACTCCATCACCAGTTGGCCGGCGGGCATATTTGTATAGACCCCCTCAACAATGCCTTTCATGTCGATTTCATCCAGAAAAACGAGGCTCGGAGAAAACTCCTTGGCTTTTTGATACACCCGGCGAATGTAACTCGAATCAAACAAATCCTCTCCGGAAACATATATAAAAGGCAATTCCGCCTCCTTGGCAAACGCTTTTCCCAACATTGTTTTGCCGACTCCTTTGGATCCGTAAATCAGCAAGCCTTTGGGCATGCCGATATTGAACTTTTTAACAAGACCGGGATCTTTTAAAACGGTGATGATCTGCCGCAGGGTCTTTTTAATGATTTGATTGCCGGCGATATCTTCAAACCCGATTTTCGAAAACTCGATAACCGGTCGTTCCGACGGCAACAGGTCATGAGACGGAACCAGCTTTTCCAGTCTTGCACCATCTGCTGTAAAGAAAACATTATTATCCCGCTGAAGCTGCTTCCATTCCATTTCAATCGTTTCATTCTTTTTTGTAATTTTATCCGTCAGAGTGCCTCTCTCCATTTGAACTTGATCCAAGAATTCTTTAACCTGCCTGGAAGACGTGAAGATTACTTTTTCAGGAATGATTCGGGTGGCTCGAACAAATTCGGTTACTTTGTTAAAGAGCACTTCGGGTATTTTGCGCCGGATTCTTTCCGCATTTATATTCGGAGCAAATGTAAGTATCATCAATTTCACCAGTTGTTCAACATCTTCATATTCCAACTCGATATTCGTTTTCTCGATGAAATGCCTGGATAACCGCTGTAACGACTCGATACCGATTTTCACCATCGAATCAAGGCTCAGCTGATTAAACAGGACGATATAGTTCTGTGACATTGCGGAAATCATTTTGGGCGCAATCGCACTTTGGACGATGTCATACACCCATTTTTTCTCATTCGAAACGGCCTCCATCATCAGCGCCTTCGCACGGAGCGTGTTTTCCCTGATGGTATTCAAAAATTCTCTGTTTTGATAAAGTCCGCTGCCGAGTGAAGACGTAAAAACAATGATGGATTCTCTGAAATCGACTCCTCTTTCGGGTTCATCGCTGGTTATAAAATCCAGCAATGCGAGCTGCACCTGGTTTTCCGCTTTTTCAATCTCGTCAAAAAGAATAATCGATCTTGGATTTTTTTTTATAAATCTTGTAAGCTCACCTTCCCGGGTTCCTTCGAAAGCAACCTTTTGTCCCAGCAATTTACCTTCTTCTTCGATTACGCTATACCGCCCCATATCAAACCGCTTAAATGCATGAAAAGGGGTCAAAAACCGAGCCACGGTCTTGGCCAGATAAATTTTTCCAACATCCGGCGGACCTAGGAATGAAAAAATTGCCTTCGGCGGTACTTCAATCGGTTTATACCACATATGGATTAGCGCATTGATCGTCTCGTCAATCGCATATCCCTGGTCAAAGACAATTTTCTTGAGCTTGTTTTGCAGCTTTTCGTATTCCAGGATCATATTTTTATTCAAGGCGGCTTTTTCCACTTTTATTCCTTTGTCGTCGTAACAGACCCTTGAAGATCAGATCCATATCCGGCATTTTTTAGATTGCCGACGGTTCTTGACAGAATTTTTTTCTGAAATTTCGACCCCTCTTTTTAACAGTGAAAAGCTGCGAACCGGAACCGGTCTCCTTGTCTTCGGAAGTCCAGAGAATATTTCCCGGAAACATATACCGTAAGATCAGCCTGAAAATGGCGGGTACCTTGTAAGACTTGTACCAATGGAAAAGGTGATTGCTTCCCGCAGCGCTGCAATCCGTTGAATCGGATTTTTCGCTGCTGAAAACCGGACATGGATCGACCAGCTGTTTAACGATATGGCGAAGGCTCGCCGCTGTTTAATCCCATAGATGGGAAATCATTCTCTTCCACTCTTCCTCAGCGGCTTTTTTGTTTTTGAATTCGGATAGTTTCGGTTTTGATTATCTTTTCGCCGTGTACACCATCAAATCTCTTCGTTGCAAATCGCATGGTCTTTTTCTCAGTATGCTGAAGGGGATTGCCCCCCGATCATTTGCTCGAATAACGGCAATGAAGTCTGAAAAAGCAATCGTCTCACCAAGGCCATACCGTTTCAAGATATTCAAAACTTGGCCAAAGACCTTTGATATCGTGGATTTCAAGTGTGATTACGGGTGAATTTTTTTTTAGAGATTTCAAAATCTGAAAGAATTTTGGGAAGTCAAAATGACCCTTTCCCAATGTCATATGGTCATCGTGCTCGCCCAAATTGTCGTGGAGATGAACCTGCTCGAGGTGAGTTCCGAGCTGCTTCAGCCAGTTTTCAACAGAGGTTTCGCTGAAAACGGCCTGATGACCGATATCGAAACAAAACCCCAGGTCCTGATTTCCAAGATTTTCAAAAAATATCCGGAGATCTTCAGGGCCAGGCTCATAGACATTTTCCAGCATCAATAGAGCCCCCTCCTCTCTTACCTTGGGACCGAGCCAGCACCAGATCTTCAGACTGTTTTCAATCCATGCTTCCTTGAAATAACCGTGTCTCTTTTTTTCGTAGCCCGAATGACAGACAACGGTTTTCGGTTTAAAATAAGGAACCAGTTCAAGCACCTGCTCAAATCGATGCCGGGCTAACGCCCTTACGGATGGGTCGGTCGATCCGGGGGCCAGATCCACAAAAGGGGCATGAAGTGTTATGGTAAGGTTCTGCTTTTGAAGTTCCTTGGCGATATCGGTGAAATCAGAAAGAGAATAACGCTCAAGCGCAGCGGCATCCAGACCAATTTCCGGATTGAGCCGGTTTTGGAGAAAATAGTCAAGGAAGGTCTTGCGCAACATGGTAAACGGAATATTTACCTGCGTTTTGCGAATCAACCATTGCATGATGTAACTGCCTCAAATTTCAATGACTTTCCCGCCCCCACCCTCTATATATTTGTCAGGATGAAGACTCTTTATTTTTTCTTTAAATCGTGTGCAACGGGTTGCACGGATCATTTCGATATCATTAATCAAATCAAACGCATGGAGTGCGTGAAGCCCTCCGATCAACCCGTAAACATTACCGATCTTGGCAGCTTCTTATAGAATGGCCCCTACAAACGGATGGGAACACCCCGAAATTAAAATTACACCCTTTTCCTGTTGAATGACAAGGGGCTGTTCCATATTTTTAAGTCCGCCGGTGGAATAAATATTTTTATGAATTTTGAAAGGTCCTTTAATCTTTACAACTTCTTTGGCGCCCTGAGGTTCCGGGCAAGAAGAGGGAATATAAACACGGGCAGGATGAATTTTAAGAACATCAGAATGACGGCCGGTATGATCCCGATGGGCTTGAGAAATAAAAATATCATCCACCTCGGTCGGGTCAATTTGAAGTTTCAACATATTATCCAACAGGATTCGTCTGTCGGCATCGGTATCAAAACGAACCTTCCTCCCATTTGTTTTCACCAGGCAAGAAAATCCCCAGTCAGATGCCGGCCTATCATCCCACGTTTTGTTGTCGTACAGGATGGTAATCCTCATCTCATATTCTCATGTCCGGTTCAAATTCAGACCGGCCATGGAAAAAAATGATCGAAGGTTTGTCAATTCAAACAAATTTTCTGACGAGAAAAACCACGAATCGGAAAATCAAGGCAGATCGCCTAAAGCCCGTGTAAAAGTGAAAGATGCGGGTTCGACAACCAACTTGTCCCATACCTCCGGCGTATTTCGGCCTAAAGCGGAAAAAGGAAGGGAAACAATAAAAATGCCGGCCCCGAATACCGTTGCCACAATACCCGTTGGCCTGACCAACAAGATATCCGCGATCATCTTCTCAGCGGACATTTCATGCGTGGTCATCATGTCCTGGGCCAAGGCCGCGGTTCCGAATGGGATGAAAACCATTACTGAAATTACAAAAAAAACCATCGATTGTTTTAACGTTTTATGCATACATATTTCCTTTCTAAGTAAGAATCGACCCAAGAGAAAGTCGTTTTTGGTTAACGTCATCCTGAAATTATAAAAATGGAAGCGGCGTGTTTTCCTAAGCAGCCCGCCTGGGTATGGCTGGTTTGCCTGAATTCAACCTTCCTATGGAAAGACCGGTCCCATCTTTGACTTTTTCCAAAACCACCAATATGGATATCGACCGCTTTGGCAAAAACATTAATCCCAATTTTACCTGCCGGCGATGGCAGATAACCGGATGAAACTTCCTTGAGTTTAATAAAACCTTCTTCGATTACAGGTCATATCGGAAACCGTGTCGGAATATCGCATTTCAGCATTTTATCAGGCAGGGGAATTGTTAATTCCCCGGAAGGAGCAATAAGACCTTTAGTACGTTCTTGGCAAGAGAACCCGGACCTTTTTTAAGAAAGGTCATTGGTTTTTGATGGATCAAATCGTTCGGTTTTTGTTATATAAGATTGTCCGGAAACGAACGGATAAGTGAAATACGGATTTCATGAATTCAATAGGATCCTGAATTTAAAGTAAAAAAATGGGGGCTGGGTGTCAAGAAAAAAGAATTCATTGCCCACAACGAATATCCCGCATCCCGTCTTGATACGGAGCCTTCTCATTTCCCTGTAAAAAATGGCCACAGATCGATCTTACATAGAAATCGCCATCGCGCTTCCGGTCCATCAGACTTTTACGTATGGAGTTCCGGAACATCTGTTACCTTTGGTGTCCGAGGGGAAAAGAGTATTGGTCCCATTCGGTCAGCACCGCGTAACAGGTTATATATTAGGAACCAGCGAAAATCAAACCCGGAAAGAGATAAAGCATATTCTTGATGTTCTGGATGAAGAACCGCTTTTTCCTTCACCCATGATCCCATTTTTCAAATGGATTTCAGATTACTACATTCATCCCATCGGGGAAGTGATTAAAGCGGCGCTTCCGGGCGGCATCAATCTTTACGATGCCGTCTCTCTTGCCATCACACAACAAGGGGAAAGGATGATGAATGAAAAAACACTTTCCCCTGTGGAAAATCAAATCCTTGCCCTTCTGAAATCGGGCCGTTGCATGGCAAAAAATCTATGCAAAAAACTTGACCGAGATATCCCCAAATCATTGCTTCATACTCTGGAGGTCAAAGGCTTGATCAGCAGCAGACGGGAGCTGAAAGGGAGAGCCACGAAATCTTGCAAAGAAGAATATGTATCCTTCATTCGATCGGATATTCCCATGGATCGCTTTTTTGCGAGGAGAAAAAATATCTTGGATGTTATTGAGTCCGAAGTTGAAATTTCTTTGAAAAACTTAAAAAATCGAGTCACGGGTTCAATCGGATTAATAAAATATCTGAAAAAAGAAGCCTATATAAATATTTTTGAAAAAGAAGTATATCGCGATCCATTCGGAGAACCTATAAAATCGGATCATGCGCCTTTTCTGACAACGGACCAGACACGAGTCACTTCCACGCTTGTGAGTTCTCTGGGCCAGGGCTTTCATACTTTCCTTCTGGCGGGCGTCACCGGAAGCGGAAAGACGGAAGTCTATATGCAGGCGGCGGCGGAAGCCATGAATCAGGGGTATAGTGTTCTTGTCCTGGTTCCGGAAATTGCGCTCATTTCCCAAATGGAAAGAAGATTTCGAGCCCGTTTCGGAGAGTGCGTGGCCGTCCTTCACAGCCGCCTTTCTGCCGGAGAACGATATGATCAATGGATCCGTATCCTGCAAAAAAAAGCGCCCATCGTTATCGGTGCCAGGTCGGCGATTTTCGCTCCCCTGGAACATATTGGTTTCATCATTGTTGATGAGGAACATGACACATCTTACAAGCAGGAAAGCAAATTTCGCTATAATGCCAGAGACCTTGCCGTTGTCAGGGGAAAGTTTGAGCACGGACAGGTCGTTCTGGGATCCGCCACACCCTCGGTCCAATCCTATTATAATGTAAAAGAAAAAAAATTTATTGAACTGAATTTAAAAAAACGGGTGAATGAGCAACCTCTTCCTGAAATTACCGTGGTCGATCTTCGTAAAAACCGGGATAAACGGGGGAGTCAGCGGTTTATAACAAAACCGCTTTATGAGGCGATGAAGGAAACCCTCGATCGCGGAGAACAGGTTCTTCTTTTTTTGAACCGCAGGGGTTTTGCCGGTTTTCCGATCTGCGCGGAATGTGGTGAGGCGTTAAAATGCAAAAATTGTGATATTTCCCTGACCCTTCATCGCAAAGCGAATGCATACAAATGTCATTTCTGCGGCTATAGCCGTCCCTCCGTTTCAAGCTGCACAATCTGCGGATCAACTAAAATCACTCTGCTGGGGCTGGGCACCGAAAAAATTGAAGCAGCGGTAAAAAGCCTGTTTCCGAGCGCCAGGGTCGACAGAATGGATCATGATACGACCACCCGGAAAGGGTCGATTCTAAGGATACTGAAAAGGCTTAGAAATCAAGATATTGATATCCTCATCGGAACCCAGATGATCGCAAAGGGCCATGATTTTCCGAATATCACCCTAGTCGGCATCGTCTGCGCGGATCTTTCCCTGAATTTCCCTGACTTTCGAGCAGGGGAACGGACGTTTCAGTTGCTTTCTCAAGTCGCCGGTAGAGCCGGCCGGGGGACTGCCCCTGGAAAAGTGATCATGCAGACCTATAACCCGGATCATTTCAGCATACGATCTGCAAAAGATCAGGATTTTAAAACGTTTTACAACAAAGAAATAACGGATCGGAAGACGCTGTATTATCCTCCTTTTTCTAGACTGATTCAGTTGAAAATCTCAGGAAAAGACAAAGAGAAAACCCGGTTATTTTCAGAAGAAATCGGGCATCTGTGCGCCACGCTTAGGAAAACGGAAAAATCATTCGCAAAATCAGTCGAAGTCCTGGGGCCGATCGAAGCTCCCATTTTTCGAATAGCAAAACACTACCGATGGCAGATTCTTCTGAAAGGCTTAAACGTAAGAACGCTTCATCGATATGTGCGCCGATTGCTGTTTGAAAATACCTTGCAATCCAGGAACCGGGATGTGAGGCTGGGAATCGATGTTGATCCCTTTTTCATGTTGTGATACTTTTTAAAGGAAACTCAGAGCCTATCCGAAATAAAAAAAAGAAATATCATACCATCCGAATACACGAAAAATATTTCCAACCCGGATGAGGCGCCTTAAAAAAATGACTTCGGGTCTTCAGGGTTTTGCGTAAGGATTTTTAATATGAAATTCAAATCTCTTTGTGCCTTTGGCTTTGCACTATGCGTTATTTCCTTATTGGTAATTTTTTCGGTCTTTAATTCTTATGAGTCAACCGAACGGCAAACCTTACAGCCAAAACCAACAAAGGTGATTTACAGACCGGCGATGGAGAATCTCAAACCGGCACCGCAGGTTTCAGAATCCCATCCCGCGGTTCAAAAACCGACCCGAACCGCTCCGGACGCAACGGAAAAAATCAACCAAAACTCTCCCTCCGTTTTTGCGCCGCAACCATCTTTTACTTTCGATCCGGTTATCGACGGTGCAATGATAACCCATGACTTTACGATTCAGAATAAAGGAATCGAACCGTTGGTTCTTGAAAGTGTAAAAACCGGCTGAGGGTGCGCAACGACCTCTTACACGAGGGAAATCCCGCCGGGCGGCGAGGGAAAAATTACCATAAAAACCAATACCACCGGATATGGCGGAAAAAGATTCCGGAAAAACATCCGGGTCAATACGAACGACCCGAAAAAGCCCTATTTTACCCTGTCAATTTCCGGCGATGTTAAAAAGTTCGTAACCATCGAGCCGAGGTACGTCCAGATGAAAGGCCCGGCAGGTCAACAATTGAAGGAAACCGTGATCATAATTCCAGAAAAAGATTATCCCTTCAAAATACTTGAATACCGCCCCGTCAGAGGAACGGACATCGGCTGCAATTTGAGTGAGATCAAAAAACCAGACGGGACGGAATACCGGTTAGTTGTTGAAAGCTTAAAAAAACAGGAATACCGGTTTTTCGATACGATCTGTTTGAAAACCGACAGCCGGATTCAGCCTGAAATCAGAATCAGTGTCTATGGAACATTTACGAAATAAAACAAAAGGGATAAAAATAATTTTATGAAGGACATCAAGGCAATTGTCTTTGACTGCGACGGGGTTCTTTTTGACTCTTCAAAAGCGAACCGTTGCTATTACAACCAAATTCTTCGGCACTTCGGCGAGCCGCCCTTGACGCCCGAGCAATTTGCTTACAGCCATATGCATACCGCAAAAGAGGCGCTTGCGTATCTGTTTAAAGATTCCGAGAAACTTGAGGCGGCACAGGCGTATTGCAAGAAAATGAGCTATATGCCCTTCATAAAACACATGGTAATGGAACCGTACCTGAAGATATTACTTCAAAAACTGCGCCCGAAATACAAGACCGCCATCGCCACAAACCGAACAGATACGATGAAGCACGTCCTCGTTGAGCACAACCTGGTCGGGCATTTTGACCTTGTGGTCAGCGCCTTGGACGTAAACCGTCCCAAGCCCCATCCCGAACCGCTTACAAAAATTTTGGATTATTTCAGAATTAAACCGAATCAGGCAATTTATGTGGGAGATTCGCAACTGGATGAAATCGCCGCAAAAGCGGCGGGGATACCTTTGATTGCGTATAGGAACGCTTCTCTCTCGGCAGCTTACTACATAAACAGTTTACAAGAGATCGAAGACATTTTGAAGAACGGCCGACGAATATGAAATCGATCAGGAATGCACCACCGGTAACCGTCATCCGACATTTCGTTCATAGCTTCGGTATTTTTTATACTCGCCTTATTTGAAAAGTTTTTTATGCTGTGCCATCATGCATTGATTCATCACGACATCGATGCCTGCCTCGGTCAATAATTCGGCGGCTTCCGGGTTCTCAGCATGAATCTGCATCCAGAAAACCTTCGGTTTGAGTCGCATGGCTTCCCTGGCATGATCCATTACCTGATCCGACCGTCTGAATACGTCGACGACGTCCACCGATTCCCGGACATCATCCAGCGATGCATATACCTTTTCACCGAGTATCTCTTTTTCCGACGGATGGATTGGAATAATCCGGTATCCTTTTCCTTTCAGATACGCGGAAACCGCGTGGGAATCTTTTTCCGGTTTCGGACTTAACCCTACTACAGCGATGGTTTTGGCATTTTTTAATATTTCCCGTATTTCGTGCGCCTCATGGATTATTTTACCCGATTTCAAAGCAACCTCCTCTCCTGATGTCCATTCTTGAAGGTTTCGTAAAAAGACAACTTTATGCATTGAGAGGCATCGTCTGCCCTCCCCAGCAAACCGCATTCCTCTCCGAAAATGATCCCCGACCTTGAATTTGAAGCTTTTCAACAATATGTTTCTTGAGGGTTTTTCGTAAAATCGTCCGATCCTGAATACCTTGTAAAAGATTGGCTCTGAATAGGACTCATCTCAACCGCAAGAATCCATTTAGCGTTTTGGGGATCGAAAGCTTCCTCCGACAATCAGATCAGTCTCGATGGCGGATTATAAAACCGATTCAATGAAAAATCCGGGCAAAGCATGCTTGTCGTCTCAGGACAATGGTGTTATAGATTGACGGTGGCGAATGCGAAAACCATCCCGTTGAAATCGGAAAAGAGACATTTCGATTGTTTTTGAAAATATTGTTCCATTTTTTAATGATATAGTCAAATCAGGAGATTTAAAATGCCAACCGCGGATCCGGGCATCACAAGGGATAAGGCTTTTACGTTGTTGGAAGAACATCTGAAAAATGAAAAACTGATATCGCACAGCGTGGCATCGGAGGCGATTATGCGCGCCCTGGCTCATAAATTCGGCGAAAACGAAGCGGTATGGGGACTTGCCGGACTGCTTCACGATCTTGATTATGAAACAACAAAAGAATCGCCAACCCGGCATGGGGCGGTGGCCGCCAGAATTTTGGAGGAAAATGGCGTATCTTCCGAGATTGCCGAAGTGGTCAAAAAACATAATGCCGAAGGGCTGGACCTTCAACGGTCAACCGTTTTCGAGCATGCACTGGCCTGTGCGGAGACAATAACGGGGCTGATTGTGGCAACCGCACTGATTTATCCCGACAAAAAGATTTCCGGCGTTAAAACCAAATCGGTCGTAAAGCGGATGAAGACCCCTCATTTTGCCCGGGCGGTAAGTCGTGACAGAATCATGGAATGTGAAAAGATCGGGCTTTCACTGAATGAGTTCGTGGCGCTCAGCCTTGAAGCCATGTCAGAAATTGCGGAAGAAATCGGACTCTGACGCAAAGGATCCAATCCCACGAAGACGGACTTTTGAAAACCGCCCGATTTCTTTCGGGTTCAAAAAATTCGATAATTCGTAACTTCATAAACGCATTTCGCATTCAGATATTTTAAAGGTGAGCCGGGAGAAGAAATCAGACGAAAGAAGCCGTTAAATATGGCCTCGATTCATGACCGGCAACTCGAGAATCCAATTCTTATGGGAAAAAGAAAAACCATTTATTTAATAGACGGAAGTTCCTACATCCATCGAGCGTATCACGCGATCCGGGGGCTTTCCAATTCAAAGGGACTTCCAACCAACGCGGTTTTCGGTTTTACCCGAATGATATTGAAGCTCATTGAGGATCGCACGCCGGAATATGTGGCGGTTCTCCTGGATGCAAGAGGACCGACCTTTCGGCACAAAATGTACAAGGACTACAAGGCGAATCGTCCTCCCATGCCTGATGACATGCAAATTCAGCTTCCATACATCAGGGAGGTAATGGAAGGGTTTAACCTGCCTGCGATCGAAATCCAGGGATACGAAGCCGATGACCTGATCGGCACCCTTGCGCGTCAAGCTGAAACAGGCGGTTTTTCCGTGGTCATGGTTACGGGGGACAAAGATTTTATGCAGCTTGTAACCGATCAAAGCATTATCTGGGACCCCATGAAAGAAAAAACGACAGACCGTCATGCCATCAAAGAATCACTGGGACTGGAACCGCCCCAGGTGATCGACATGATGGGGCTTTCCGGCGATTCATCCGACAATATCCCCGGCGTGCCCGGTATCGGCCAGAAAACCGCACTTGACTTGATTAAAACCTTTGGCAGTTTGGAAAATTTATTCGAACAGGTTGATAAAATTACAGCAAAAAAACAAAAAGAAAATCTTATCCTCCACAAGGATCAAGCCTTTTTAAGCAGGAAGCTTGCAAAAATCGATACCTCGGTACCCATTTCGTTTGATCCGGAACAATTCAAAATCAAAGCACCGGACAAGGCCAGACTTTTCCATCTGTTTAAGGCCCTGGAGTTCCGGCAGTTGCAGCAGTCTTTTTCAAGGCTGACCGACCCGAACGAAAAAAATTATCAGGTGATACTGGATATGGATTCGCTTTCTTCCCTGATCGAGCAACTTCAGACTGCGGAAGTGTTTGCCATCGATACGGAGACCACGTCCAAAGATCCGATGCGGGCTCAACTTGTGGGGCTCTCATTTTCGATAACCCCGGATCAGGCATTCTACATCCCTTGCGCCCATAATTATCCCGGTTCACCGGAACAGCTTGAAATTGCGGAAGTTTTGAATCGGTTGAAACCGGTCCTTGAAAACCCGGGGATCAAAAAAGTCGGACAAAACATTAAATACGACTGGATGGTTTTATTTCGCCACGGCGTGAACCTCGCCGGAGTGATGTTTGATACCATGCTCGCGTCGTATCTCATCAACCCGTCAAAGCGGGCACACAGCCTGGAACAGATTGCGATGGATTTCCTTGATCATCGATGTATTACATTTCAGGAAGTCGCCGGCAAGGGAAAAAATGCCTCTTTTGCCCGGGTTTGCCTGGAAAAGGCTGTTCCCTATGCGTGCGAAGATGCGGATGTGACCCTTAAGGCCTACCATGTTCTTTGGCCGATACTCCGTGAAATCGGTCTGCTTGAGCTTTTCGAAAAAGTGGAAATGCCCCTTGTAAGGACATTGATGGATATGGAGATGCGCGGAGTTTTGGTAGATACGGAAAAGCTTCAAGGCCTTTCAAAATCCTTCGAGTACCAGCTTGATCAGATCGAAGAGAAGATCTACTCAATTGCGGGGGAACAATTCAACATCAAGTCCTCACAGCAGCTCGGACGAATCCTTTTCGAAAAGCTCCGATTGCCCGTACAGAAAAAAACCCAGAAGAAAACAGGCAATTCCACGGACGTCGATGTCCTGACCACTCTTGCGGATCATCATGAACTTCCCGCCTTGATTTTGAGACACCGCTCCCTGGCAAAACTGAAGTCAACCTACGCCGATGCGTTGATAGAGCTTATCAATCCGGAAACCGGACGCATCCATACTTCTTACAATCAAACCGTAACTGCGACCGGGCGTCTGAGCAGTTCCGAGCCGAATCTTCAGAATATTCCCATCCGCACCGATGAGGGCAGGGAAATTAGAAGCGCTTTCATTCCCCAGAAGGGCTGGTCGCTCATTTCAGCCGATTACTCCCAGATCGAGCTGCGTATTCTGGCACATTATTCAAATGACCGGATACTGATCCAAGCATTTATGGATAACGAAGATATCCACACCCGGACCGCCACCGAGGTATTCCAGCTTCCTTCATCTTTAATTACCCCAGAGCTCAGAAGGCAGGCCAAGGTAATCAATTTCGGCATCATTTACGGAATGAGCCCGTATGGTCTCTCCCGGGAACTCGGAATAAGCCAAAAGATGGCAAAAACCTATATTGACAAGTACTTTGCAAGATACAACGGCGTAAAAGAATTCATCGACCGAGCAATCGAAGATGCCAGGGAAACCCGGAAAACAAGCACGCTTCTAAATCGAATTCGTCTTCTGCCCGACATCGACAGCCCACATAAAAATGTTCGTCTTTTTGCGGAGCGAACCGCTGTGAATACCCCGATTCAAGGAACTGCCGCGGATCTCATCAAGTTGGCGATGATAAACGTGCATGCTGCATTCAATGAAAGAAGCCTGAAAGCCGCCATGCTTCTCTCGGTTCATGACGAACTTGTATTTGAGGTTCCTCCGGAGGAAATGGACGAAGTGAAAAAGCTTGTCAAGGAAATCATGGAAGGGGTCTGGCGCCTCAAGGTCCCTCTGAGGGTAAATATAGCCTGTGGAAAAAATTGGGCGGAGGCGCACTAAAGCCGCAACACGATAACAGGTACTTAGATGGACCCGAAATCTTCCGGCAAGTCCACCTGTTTTTAACACCGATGCACCGTCTCAGAATTCGTAAAGGCATTTCTTGAGTCCGCAAAACAGGGAAGGCGTCCCGCTCAAAGATGGAACGCTACTTCTTTTTTTTGCCCTGTTCCTGCGATTTTTCTTCTAAATCCTCTACCGTCTCCTTAATGGTGCGGTAGGTGCTCTTGAATGTTTCATGAAAACCTGTGGGACTGAGCCTTCCGACCTCAATGAATTTAACGATCACTTCCTTGGTTGCCCGGAGAATCTGTTCATCAATCGAACTCATAGGAAACACTTCCTTTCAAGAAATTTTTTCCAATTATTTTGACCTGTTATCAAAAAGCCACTCCGCTGTCAACGAGATTCATTCGGAATTTTTCCGTGAATGAACCAGGACGTTTGACAGATTATGCTAAATTTATTATTAGCAGGTTGTCGCCCGAATCAAAACCTTCCGATTCTTTCGAATGTCATGTTGCGGGCGGTAAGTAACAAACAGGATATCAACAAGAAGGGAATGAAGCAAAATACGCTTAAAAAAAGTTTTGAAAGGTCAACGGCTTAATGAAAAAGACGGAAGAAAAGATGCCCGTAGGATCTGTCAAAAAGACTCCCTACTCTGTCGAAAGCCCGGAAAAAATTTCCGCGGACATTATTAAAGCGATGGAGTACCGGTATCGGCACCAGAGAGATATTGATATATTGATCGATCAGCCGGAATTTACCTCCCTTTGCCCCATGACGGGGCTACCGGATTTCGGCTGCATAACCATCCGATACATCCCGTCGACTAAAATCGTGGAATTGAAATCACTGAAGCTATACCTGTTACAATTCAGAAACGTGGGCATTTTTTACGAAAATGCAGTCAATCACATTCTCAATGATCTGATTCATATTCTTGAGCCCAAACGGATGGAAGTTACAGGAAATTTTACGGCAAGAGGCGGAATTACCACCAAAATTACCGCCGTATACCAGGGGAAAAAATGAAACCGAATGCAGGAATTCAAACCTTGGCCGCTCTTTTCTCGGTCATTTTTTTATCGACCGGCATTTTCATGGAAGCAGGATGTTCTCCCTCCAAAATCAAAAAAGCAACAAAGATGGTTGCTCGTGATCTCAAGTCTTCAAATAAGGGGCTCAAAAGAAAGGTGGGCGTGATTCCCTTTGAAAACAAAAGCGTTTTTACGGACCAGAAACTGGAGGAATTGCTTCAACATATCGTTATCGAAACCATCGAGAAGATCTGCCCGGACATCTTGCTAACAAAGCCGGGGGATGCAGACTATCCCGCTTTCCTGGCTGAACCGAAAAGACTGGCATCCGGATCGCTGGATAATTTTGCTTTGGCAAAGGAAGCGAAACAGTTCGGCCTAAACTCGGTTATTACCGGATCGTTAATCAGTATAACCGGAAACCAGGAAGAGCGGGGAATCCTTTTATGGAAAGATATGCGCCACATGATTCAAGTACATTTGGCCGCCGAGGTTTTCGATATGGAAACGGCCGCAAAACTTCTTGATGAGGGCTTCATGGATGAGATAGAGGTTGATGAAACAACGTTTGATTTAATCAAAGAAAAAAAACTGCAAGGCATATCTGAATTAACGGATGCCTTGACGAAAAGAGCGACCGACATAGGCGAAAAAATCACGGATATTATCTGTGAACACCCATGCAGAGGATACGTCGTCTCAATTATCGGGGAAAAGATCATACTCTCTTCCGGAGAAAATATCGGGATGAAAGTCGGAGACATACTCGAGGTATATTCCTGCAATAACATCATTGAAGGGACGAATGGAGAAAAATTCTGCATTCCCGGATTCAAGACCGGAGAGATAAAGATCACCGAAGTGTACCCGGAAAAGGCTGAAGCGGTTATCGTTTCGGGGAAAACCGCCGGCACCGGCAGCGCGGTGAAAACAAAAAAGTAAAATAAAAACCGCTAGTTTAATCTCAAGTATCCCAAAAACTCGTATTAGAAGCGCCTTCAAAACCTGCTCTCGGGTCCGATTCCCGTGTCGGGGCAATGCGTTCAATCTTCAAAATACTCAATGCATTCATTCGATTGAACTTCCGATCCATCCTTGACCGCAAACCCGATGGAAGGTTTTGAAACCGCTTCTCTATCCTCTGGGTTGCCGTATACGGTTTGTTGATTTTTTTGCCGCTTCCGGTCTGAAAAAACTTGAACGGACCGGAAGTATTCCTCCACAATGTCCACCGCTTCTTTTGCCGAGGAAACCTGTCTGACGGATTCGCGGAACTTGCTGTTATGAGGCAGTCCCCTGGCAAACCATCCCAAATGGCTCCGCATCCGCCAGCAGGCTTGTTTTTCACCAAGGTATTCCACCGATGTCGCAATATATCGCAACATCACCTTGCGCTTCAAAGAAAGGCTGACCAAAGGCGAGGCGTTACCGCTGATAAGGGCATTGACCTGTGAAAAAATCCACGGTCCGGCGATGGCGGCCCGCCCGATCATTATTCCATCGCAACCGGTTTCGTTCAGCATTCTGAGGGCATCGTCCGCTGTAACAATATCACCGTTGCCTATTACCGGTATTGAAACACGTTTCTTTATCTCCGTTATCAAGGACCAGTCCGCACTCCCCTTGAACTTCTGCCCCGCGGTTCTCGGATGAACAGCAATTGCATCGACACCGCAAGCTTCAGCAATTTCTGCGATTCTAAGGGCTTGACGGCCCGATTTTTCCCAACCGGACCGAATTTTAATGGTAAATGGAATCTTTATGGATTTTCGAACGGCATGAATAAGCGCTTCGGTTTTTTCCGGCTCCCTCATGAGGGCGGCACCGGAACCTGTTTTGAGAACCTTCTTGACCGAACAACCGAAATTGATGTCGAGGACGTTTGCACCGGAATCCTCAACAATTCTTGCAGCCTCTGCCATGACGGAGGGATCGGCGCCAAAAATCTGAATAGACAACGGCTTTTCATCCGGCAAGCTGTTAAGAAGCTGTTCCGTTTTTTTGGAATGACGAACAAGTCCATTGGCGCTGATCATCTCTGAACAAACCATTGCACATCGCAATTTTCGGGTTAACAGACGAAAAGGCAGGTTGGTAATTCCTGAGAGAGGTGCCAAAATCGTATTGTTTTCAAGAAGAAGGGAACCGATCTTCATCCGCTGATTATTCTATGTTAAAGTAGCCTGGCATCTATTTGTTTTTCAGATCCGTCAATGAAATTACTTTCGCATTTTTTGGCTTTCGATCTTTTTGCCCGTCTTTTTCAGCCGTATCGACCTTTTCGGAGATTCCCGGGCAAATGATCTTTTCAATACGCATCTTTTTTCCTCCCATCGTGTATTCTGCCCCATCAATATAGGAGTCTCTCAGAATCCATGTGACCACCTGAAGCGGAACGGTTAAAATGAGAAACTTTACATGATACCAGTTCGCCTTGATGTCCGGTGAGATATCCTCTACTCTGGCGAAAAAAAGGGGGCTGTCTTCCATGTATATCAGGACAATATCATTTACCACTGTCATGAACGAAAAACCTTTTCTTGACGATTTGCAAAAAAATAGCGGGAAATACTCCCTGAGTTCCTGCCGGCATCATTCGAAATGAGTTCAATGCGTTACAATCGGATTTACGATTTGAGACGGGACGATACGTTCAACCGCAGACAAATATAGTATTTTCAGGGTCGAACGCATCGCCCCAATACAGAGATCGAGCCGGATGGGAGGGTTTGAAACCCCGGGCATCCCCTTTATTTGATTACGGTTTGCCGATGGACATATATCTCATAATTAGCAGATGATGTAAAGGTGATCCGTATCGCCGCAGTAAGATTTCGATGAGATTGGGTCTTAATCTGAAATTCTCTCTTTAGTCCGTGCTTTTTTCAGAATTTCTCCGCATAGCCCTTCCCGAATGACCAAAATGGTATAACATGCTCTTTCCTTGACCTATGAAAGAGGCGAATTCTTTATTGACAGACCCGTCATCTTATTCTATCTGTTAAGGAGCAAAGCGGATTGTGAAAAAAAGAGGGCAAACCCGTTGAAAAGCGGCGATGCAATACCAATCGCATAAAACCGATTGGCCATAACAGCCGGGTTGCCAAGGGTCAACCCGAGCAACCCGTTTGGGTACAATTTCCCAACAGGCATTTTTTTAAGAAATATTTTTAGGAAACCGCCCGCCCAAAATACCCTAAAGTTTTCAAACAAAAGTGTCGATACCCAGCTTATCATGTGAAAAATCCAGAATCGGATCTGCCCACTATCCCGTCGGTGTGGACGGGGGTTCAGACAGATCATACACAGGCAAGGAGGCAACCCGAATCAGCATCAGCAAGTCGATCCTGGAAATATGCCGCAGGAATTTATCCTGTTAAACGATTGCCTGCTCATTTTTCACCATCATTTATGCCATGCGTAAAAATTTCACATTTTTCATATTGAGCCATACAGGTTCCCCGGTCAAACAGGGTACGGTATCCAAGACTTTTCTGCTTCTCTTGAGTTTTATTTTCACCACCTGCCTGATTATTTCCGGTTTCATCGCCTATGATTATGCAAATCTTAAGAAAAGCGAATTTGCTTCCAATCACATGGAGAGCCGATTGTCCTACCAGCAGGCGGAAATAAATCGGCAGCGCGTACAAATTCGTAAATTTGCGGATGAAATCAATTCCTTAAAATCAAAACTGGTTAATCTGAATAATTTTGAAAAAAAGATACGAATCATCGCCAACATTGAAAAGGCTGAAGATCAGGGGGGACTTTTCGGTGTGGGAGGATCAATGCCGGAAGACCTGGACCCCGGTATTTCACTCAAGGAAAATCATAGCGCTTTGATGCGCGAAATGCATGACCAGGTAAAACAACTCAACCTGGCATCGATAAAACAGGAAGATAGTTTTGAATCTCTTTTGAACTATCTGAAAGAGCAGGAAAACCTCCTTGCCTCGACCCCTTCGATTCGCCCCGCGGAAGGCTGGATATCCTCAAAGTTCGGATACCGGGAATCTCCATTTACCGGCCGGCGCGAATTTCATAAGGGGATGGATATCGCCAATCGCAAAGGAACGCCGATTGTTGCTTCGGCAGACGGTGTGGTTACCTACTCCGGAAGCAAGGGATTTTTAGGGAATCTCATCGTCATTGATCATGGCCATGGAATTGTCACTCGTTATGCACACGCTGATAAGCTATTGAAACAACAGGGTGAAAAGGTAAAAAGAGGGGATACCATCGCCCTGATGGGCAATTCGGGTCGAAGCACGGGGCCCCATCTGCATTATGAGGTTCGCCTCAACGGGATTTCGGTAAATCCCAGCAAATACATAATGAACTGATTACACCGCAAATAATTCCATACATCGCCAGGCACCTCTTATTCCATCCTTTCTCCATCCAGTAATCCAATAAAGCTCGCCGCAATTCGGACAAGGTCATATTTGTTGAATAATTCGCACCAAGAATCAATCTAATTTTCAAATGATAACAGATAGATAAGCCAGATTCCGGTTATTTTGATTGAAAACTTCAATTCCCACCCCAAAAAAACCTTTGACACCAATCCATCACCCTCGTTATTCTTGCCTGACCGCTTAAAATTTCGCCCCTTTTCAGAAAAAAGCTGGTAATTAAATATTAAAATAGTTTGTATCCCATTCCACGAAATGGAACCGTAAGGAATTATGAGACAAATAGAAACAAAAATAGAAAATGGAGACTGTTTGGCTATCCTTAAACAGTATCCAGACAACTTTTTTGATTTAATTGTCACATCACCACCGTATGCGGACAGCAGAAGCAAAACATACGGAGGAATTAAACCAAATAATTATGTTGGATGGTTCTTGCCAAGAGCAAAAGAGTTTCTCCGAGTTTTAAAGCCGAACGGCACTTTCATCCTGAACATAAAAGAAAAAGCAGCCAATGGCGAGAGGCATACGTATGTCTTGGAACTTATATTGTCCTTGCGAGAACAAGGCTGGCTATGGACAGAAGAATTTGTATGGCATAAAAAAAATTGTTTTCCGGGAAAATGGCCTAACCGGTTTAGGGATGCGTGGGAGCGATGCCTGCAATTTAACAAATCTAAAAAATTCAATATGTATCAAGATGAAGTCATGGTTCCTATGGGCGAATGGGCCAAAACGAGGTTAAAAAAACTAAGCGATACAGACCGAACTCGTGATGAGTCTAAAGTCAATAGCGGTTTCGGAAAAAATGTTTCAAACTGGTTGGACAGAGAAATGGCATACCCTACTAATGTTTTGCATTTTGCTACGGAGTGTTACAATAAAAAACATAGCGCTGTTTTCCCAAGATCTCTGCCGGAGTGGTTTATAAAATTGTTCACGAAAGAACATGATTGGGTGCTGGATCCTTTTGTAGGTTCAGGGACTACTTCGGAAGCAGCTCAGGGCTTGAACAGGAATTCAGTGGGAATTGATGTCCTTTCAGAGTATTGCAAACTCGCTAGAGAGAGAACGGGCCATTATCAGTATAGAATATGTGAGGACGAAATAGAGTATGAAACCGATAACCCAAGAAAAAATTGCAAAATACGTCGAACAAAACATACCAGAATTTCATCGCAATCGAATAGAAAAACTAAAGAAACTCAAGTTGAAGGAAGTGCTTAAACGTAAAAATCCTTATCTTTTCAAAGTCAAGAATATAACAACCGCAGGTGATTTTATAAAAACAATTCTTGATGCTCATTTATCCTCACAGGAAGAAACTTTGTTCGGTGGATTCCTTGAAGGATTGGCCGTCTATATTTGTAATCATGTTTTTAATGGAACGAAATCCTCTGCTGAAGGAATTGATTTGGAACTTGAAAGAGATAGCTCAAAATACATAGTCTCAATAAAGTCTGGCCCAAACTGGGGCAATTCCAGCCAGATAAAAAAAATGAAAGACAACTTCCGTAAGGCCAAACGTATTTTAAAGACTAATACTGCTTCGTCTCTCAAAGTTATTGCGGTTAATGGCTGTTGTTATGGCAAAGACAGCACCCCGGACAAGGGCGAATACTTAAAGTTATGCGGCCAGCGCTTCTGGGCTTTTGTTTCTGGGGGCGAGAATCTTTACACGGAAATCATCGAACCCCTTGGACATAAAGCGAAAGAGAAAAACGATCAGTTCCTTGAAGAGTACGGCAAAGTGATTAACAAATTTTCCCTCGAATTTATGGAAATGTTTTGTGACTCAACCGGATCGATTCATTGGGATAAAGTCATTCGATTCAACTCAGGAAAAGAATAAGGCGCAACATCAATATTGGTGGCCGCCGCTTGTTGAGAACAAGTTTTTCCAATGACTCCGAATTAAAAGGTATCTTCCATCTTTGAATCAGATAAATATCGTTTTCCTTATTTCATAACAGCGCCCCATCTGGTTACTTCTTTATAGAAAATCCTGCCGGCCCTTGAACAT
>Ga0116141_10000586_pt1 | contig 29474 bp, 22 predicted proteins | sample AD_UKC097_MetaG_FD_89744 | JGI IMG/M metagenome (GOLD analysis project Ga0116141, IMG submission 89744) | Active sludge microbial communities of municipal wastewater-treating anaerobic digesters from USA - AD_UKC097_MetaG | ecosystem: Engineered > Bioreactor > Anaerobic > Digestate | place: USA...
AGGGCCACTTCTCGGAGGAAACCCGCGCCGCGTTCGAGCGCAGCCTGAAGGCCCTCCGCCAGGAGCTGGACGAATGAGCGGGGCGCTCTGCAAGGTCTCCTCCAGCCGGGTCGCCGGCGGCACTGGCGCCAACGCCCGCTACATCCTGCGGGACAAGGCCTGCGACCGCTGGGAGACCCGCCACCTGCCGGACCACGCCCGGCTGGGGTGGACCGAAGGCGAGCAGAAGCGGGCCGTGGCCGACCATCTCGACCGGCAGGCGGAGCGGGGCCGGGGCGAGCGCCGCAATTACCGAGTGGTGCTCTCCTTCGAACGCCCGGTAGATTCGGATAAAGCCCTGGCCCTCGCCCGCGAGTTCCTGGACAAGACTCCCTTCCGGGACAATCCCGCCCTGCTGGCGGTGCACCGCAACACGGAGCACGTCCATGTCCACATCCTCCTGATCGCCCGCAAGACCGACGGGTACAAGCTGGACCTGGACCGTCGCGACTACGAGTCCTTCGACAAGACCTGGGCGCGGATCTACGAGCGGGCGATGAATCGGGACGTCAGTCGGGAGCAGGTGGCGGACCGGCACCGCGAGGCGGTGCGCGGCCGGGAAATCTCCCTGGCCGAGTGGCGACGGCGCTACGGGCAGCTGCGCCGGGAGGGCCTGGCGCCGGACAAGATTCGACAGATCATCGGGGAACGGCCCACCGCGCGGAGCGTATCGGTGGCGGCCACTCACATCCGGAGGAACGAACGTGAAAAAGGACGAATTGCTGAGCATCTGCAGGCAGCAGGATCGACTCTTGGAAGAGGCCAGGCAACTCTTGGAAAGGAAGCAATGCACGCTGGACCGGCTCCTCGCCGCCATGATCGAACAGGACCGGCGGATCGAGGCGCAAGCCGCGGACCTGGCCTGGCTCACCGCGGAGAACGAGCGGCTGACGGCCCGCTGCGCGGAGTGGCAGGACTGGCAGGCCGAGCAGGAGCGGCGGTGCGTGACCACGATCGAGCGGCTGAACGAGGCCTGGCGCACCTCCTGCGCGACGTGGGCGGCGGAGTGGAGCGAGAGGTGGAACGCATTGTCCGCGCGCTTGCGGACGATCGAGGCCGCCAGCGGGAACTGGTCGAACGAGTCGAACGGCAACTGGTCCGCCTGGAACGGGGACGCGAGCCCGGGGCCGACCGACCCCCCGGCCGATCCGGACGACTGCGAGCGGATTGTGAGCGAGTTCGTGGCCGGTTTGATGAGCGACTTGGAGAGGCGGCTGGCCGGCTGACGTTCAAGGAAAACGTCTATCCCCTGCTCCGCACTCTGGAGAAATACTTGGACCGTCTTTTGGAACGCCACGAGGCGCTGCGGGCCGAGTTCACCCGGCTGAAGGAACACCTCTGGGAACGCTACACCGGGAAGCAGTGGAACTTCCGGGACGAATTCGACCTCAAGCGCCACGCCGACCCCGAGATCTCCTTCGACAAGGACCTCGATCTCAGCCGCTCCCACGACAAAGAACCGACCCTGACCCGCACCATTTCAAGCGAGAGGTAACAATCTAATGCCGTCTCCATTGGTTTGTGGTTCAAAAAGCAATCGTGTTTCCTTTGTGTATCTTCCTTTGTGTCCTTTGTTTCTTTGTGTTTCGTTTTAAATGGCCATGCACGGCTACCAGGCCCACGAGGCCATCACCTCCGACATCAAGATGTACTACAAGCTGGTCCTGCTGGGCTTCCTGCTCGGCCTGCTGGTCCAGGTGATCGTCATCGGGGTGGGCGTCCGGCGCGGCTATCTCCGGGAGTTCGAGCTGAAGTTTCCATCCGGCGCCTCGTTCCGGCTGCCCCCCAACGCCCTGTTGAAATACTATCTGCCGTCCTTCCGGCTCTTCGGTCGGGAGAACAAGGTCCTGGTCCCCCCGGAGCTACGGCCCCTCTTCAACAGATCGCTCTCCGTTCGTAGCTCGGCCTACCGCCGGAAACTCCGTGAACTGTTCGGACCGAACATCGACCGTTTCGAGAATGAGGCCGCCCGGATCTTCCGGTGGTCCTTCGCCGCCTACCTGCTCACTGTCGCCTACATCCTGGTGTTCGTATATGCCTCCGGCCGCATGACCACCACCCGATTCCTGCGCGGGGCGTTCAAGGTGTCCCTGTCTCAATTAAAGAAAACCCTGGAGGAGGCCTGTCGGGCCGAGGGCAAGAACGCAGGGCACCATCTCACCATCTGCGGCCTGCCCTTCCCCCGCGATCTCGAAACCAAGCACATCCTCATCATGGGCACCACCGGCACCGGCAAGAGCGTCCTCTTCAACCAGATCATCGCCCAGGTGCGCGAGCGGATTCGGACGCACCGCACCGCTGAAAAGATGATCGTCTATGATGTGAAAGGGGAGTTCCTGTCCAAGCACTTCGAGCCGGAGGCGGACCGGGTGTTCTATCCCTTCGACGCCCGGACCTTGCGCTGGAGCTTCTTCAACGAGCTCCGCACCCCGCCCGACTTCGAGATCATCTCCCAGGTGGTCTTCAAGCCGCCCCGGGAGACCCACGCCGATCCCTTCTGGAACAACGCCGCCAAGGACGTGTTTGCCGCCGGCCTGCGGTTCCTGCACGCCCAAGGCTGCCGCACCAACGCATGTATCTGGAACTTCTTCTCACAAGGTTTGGAGGACATCATCCGCCAGCTCAAGACCCTCTCCGTGGAGGAGCGCGGGGCGCTCAAGCACATTGAGAGCAAGGGCTCCGGACCGGCCGCCTCGGTCATTTCCACCCTCACCGAGAAGATCTCCTGGTTCCGCTTCGTCACCGATTTGGACGGCGAGTTCTCCTTCCGCGACTTCATCCGCCGCCCCGGTTCGGGCAACCTCTTCTTGCTCAACATCAAGAACTACGCCGAGACCTTCCGGCCGCTCATGACCTTCGCCTTCGACCTGATGATCCGGGAGACCCTCAGCCTGCCCGACACCACGCCACAGGAAAACCGCCGCCTGTGGTTCTGCATTGACGAGATCGGCTCCCTGGACCAGATCTCGGTGCTGTTCGAGCTGCTGACGGTGGGCCGCTCCAAGGGCGCCGGCCTGGTGGTGGCCAACCAGGACCTGGGCAAGATCGAGGACGTCTACGGCAAGCCCAACAAGATGACCTTCTACAACAACTTCAACACCGGCTTCTTCCTGCGTCTGAACGACCCCGACACGGCCGAGTTCCTCTCCCGTTCCATCGGCGAGCGGGAGGTCGTCAAGCGCATGGAGGGCCGCCAGCTTTCCCCCAAGGACATCGGCGACCGCAAAACCATCAACGACCAGGACAAGATCGAGAAGCTGATGCTCCCCTCCGAGTTCATGCACATCCCTGATTTCCACGCTATCGTGAAGCTGTCCTCGTTCGGCATCTCAGAAGTGGATATCCCCAAGGAATTCCACGATTCCAGGATTCCCCACTATCTCGATCGGTTTGCTTCCCAGGACAGGTGACAACCTGGCCTGCGGGGTCCAGGGGGTATCCCCCTGGCAGGCCGACCGCGTCAGCGGGAGGGGATTGGGTGGACAAGAGCGGAGCGAATTGTACTCACAATCCGTATCCTGCACTCGAATGAATCTTAGGCTTCCCACACTCGGCGGTGGGCGCGCTGCAGGTCGACCAGCAGCCGCAGCACCGACTGCTTGGAGCAGCAAAGCTGCTGCGCCAGCAGGGTGATGATCTTCTGGCCGTAGCTGCGATGCGGATCCTGCTTCGACCCCATGGCACCCCCTTCGTCTGTCGTTTGACGTCAGCCACACGTCCGGCCGGGCATGCCGGCCTGCGCTCACTCCGGATCCTGGCCTTCTCCTTCTTCCTTGTCCTTCAGATTGCTGATCGAAACCACGAACTGGCTAAATTTTGGGGCGATGACCGAATAGCCCACGAAGAAGCAGAACAACAGCCAGCCGGCTCTGGCGCCATCATAGCGGATGGTGTCCGGATCGGTCAACCCGATGTGCGTGGCCAGGTACGGGAAGCTCTCGTAGACGGCCAGCCCCCAGAACGCCAGAATGAGGTAACCCAGGAAATGGACGAGCCAAATCTGAAAGTCTCTCATGACTGTCTCCTGTTCCAAGGCGGTCCCGTCACCGGTCGTCGCGGACTCGGCCGGCGCAAACAGGTTCGATGCATCACCCACCTCCTATTCATAACGCTGCCGCACGGCGCCCGGGGCCCGCTCACCGCGGCCGGCGCCGGCGGGGCGACGAGCGGGGGGCCGGCCTGGCGGGGGCGTCATCCCCGGCCGGATGAAGCGGGGCGGACGGGGCGCCGGCGCTCCTCGATGGGACCGACGCGGCCCGGCCCTTGGGCGGCGCCGCCGGCACGAAGCCGATGGAGCGCTCGCCGACAGCGGAGCGGTCCTTGAGCCGCGTCTCCTCGGCCAGGGCCTCCACGAGTTGCGCCGGGGTGACGGCGCCGCGGGGGAGCATGACGAAGCGGTCGTGCACCGCCCGGAAGTCGCCCGGGGCGAGGCCCGCCAGGCGGCGGAGCGCGGCCGCGGCGGCCGGGTCCAGCGCCGCGCCGGCCAGGGGCGCCAGCAGACGCCGGAAGAAGATCTCCGCCCCCTCGGGGGTGAGCCAGTCGAGCCGCACCTTGAACTGGAACCGCCGCAGGCAGGCGGTGTCCATCCCGGCCAGGCGGTTGGTGGTGCAGAGCAGGATCCCCCGGTAGCGCTCCATGGCGGTCAGGAACGCGTTGGTGAAGCTGATCTCCCAGGAGCGCTGGGCCCGGCCGCGGGGGAAGAGGAACGTGTCTACCTCGTCGATCACCAGCACCGCGCCGTCCCGCTCGGCGGTCCGGAACGCGTCGCGGATCCGCGCCTCGGTCTCGCCCACGTACGGGCCCATCAGCTCGTCGGCCTGCCGGTAGAGCATCTCCCGGTCCCGTAGCCGGGCCAGGTGGCGGGCCAGCTCGCTCTTCCCCGTGCCCGGCGGGCCGTGGAAGAGCGCGTTCAGGTTGGGAAGCGGCGCGCCGGAGGCGCCGTCGCGGCCGAAGCCCTCGAGCGCCGTCAGGAGCGGACCGAGCTCCGGTGAGACGTTGAGCCCCGCCACCGCGTACTCCCGGGCGGCCGCCTCGGGTTCCTCGGGCGGACGGCCGCCGTTGGCCATGGCGTGGTGGGCGTCCAGGGCCAGGCGCACCGCGGTGCGGAACGCCTCGGTCCCCGGCGCCGCCACCTCCTGCGCCTGGCGCACCGCCAGCTCCACCGGGCCGGCGCTGCATCGGTAGCGGGCGGCCAGGCGGGCGATCTCGGCCCCGTCGAAGGCGCCGCGGGCGCCGGCAGACTGCAGGACCGTCCGCCACACCTGGATCCGCTGGGCCCGGGTGAACTCGGGGAAGGCGACGCTGAAGGTGAAGCGGCGCCGCACCGACGCCTCGACGCCGTCCAGCGCGTTGACGATCCAGATCATCCGCACGCCGGGCTGCTCCAGGAGGTGGTTCAGCCAGCCCTTGTCCTGCGTCTCGCCCCGCTCGGCGAAGGCGTGGAGGGTGTTGAGCAGGTGGTCCGCCTCGTCCACCACCACGAGGGAGCCCTCGCCCTGGTTGGTCAGGTTCAGGCAGGCCTGGACCGCCGTGCGGCGCCGGGCGGCGGTGTTGTCGGCGGCGGTGAGGACCGCGTAGGCGGGGACCTTCAGCTCCCGCGCCAGCGCCCGGGCGAAGCTGGTCTTGCCGGTGCCCGGCGGCCCGTAGAGCAGGACGTGGACGGCCTGCGCCGGCCGCCGCGCCAGCAGTTGGCGAAGGTGGTCCACCTGATCGTCGGGCACCAGGTGCCGGTCCAGCGCGAGCGTCGCCCGGGGGAGCCGGGCGAAGAGGCTGTCGCTGGCCGGTCCGCCGGATCCCTGGAAGAGCTCCAGGAATTCGTCGGCGAGCCGGAACCACGGCCCGTTGCGCGGCAGGGCGCCGAGGCGGTCCAGGGTGCCGTGGAGGAGCCGCTCCAGCCGCCCCGGCGGCACCGCCAGCATGGTCCGGAGGTACTTCCGGTTCGTCAGGGCCTGGCACTGGAGGTGGTCCTCGAAGTAGCTCTCCGCCGGCGGCCAGGTGGACAGGATGACGAGGAAGGTGAGAAGCTCGCGTTCGTCGTCGTCGAGGGCCAGCATCCGGGCCACCTCGGCGGCGCGCCGCTCCAGGACGCCCGCGCCGGCGGCGGCCAGGCGGCGCTCGATGCGGTCGAGCGCCGCCAGGACGGCGTCCGCCACCTGCCGTTCGGCGCGGCGGGGGCAGTGCTTCAGAAGATCCACCACCTCGTAGGGCCAGCGCGTCGGCACGAAGCGGCACTCGGCCAGCCCGGCGCGGGCGCCCACGCACATATCCTCCGGCATGGCGGCCACGAGCACGCGGTTCACCGGGGTGACGCCGGCGCCGAGCAGCGTGCCGGTTAGCTCCAGGGTGGGGTGGTCAAGCTGCGGCCAGGCGGCCAGGACGCGCCGGAGCCAGGCGGCGCAGCGACGGCGGACGGCCTTCTCGTCGCGGTCCAGGCGGCCGGCGCCCGCTGCCGGTCCGCCCCCCGGGCTGCAGGGGATCCGGTGCCGCGTGTCCATCCGTCCCTTCATGGGTGCCTCCTTTTCAAACGTGGGCCGCCAGTCTAGTCCGCCGCCGTTCCGTAATCCGGAACGCGCGAGGGGAAATCCGTCCGCCGGCAGATGCCGTCCGGCACCGCCCGCCCGCATCCCGCCGACCGTCCCCCGCGACGCGCCCCAGAGCGTCACGCCCTGCCGTGCCGGTCATTCGTCGTCCTCCAGATGCTCCTGATAGAATCGGGCAATCAGCCGGCTGGACATCGGCTCCACCACCCAGAAGCAGGCGCTGACGGCGGCCATGAACCAGAACGCGCACGCCGCCGGGTAGATCCCCGATTCGGGGCGGAGGCCGAACAGCCGGGCCAGTCCCGGGAAGCTCTCGTACACCATGACGGAGTAGAGGCACATGAAGCAGACCGCGTAGAATCGAGTCAAGAGGATTTTGATACCGTTATCCACCGAACACCTCCGGTTCCTTGAGACTCCCGCCTCCGCGGCACCGGTCACAGTTGATTTGACCCAGAAACACGGCAGCCGGGGCACCGCCGGCGCCGAGAGCACACCAGCCATCCCCGGGCAGAGCGCTCTAGACACGGCCGGACGGCCTTCTCGTCACATTCCGTTCGGCCGGTGACGCGTGAATCGGCGCAACCCATCACGGATTGGCGCACCCGGGCCAGGCGATGATTGCGTCACTCGACAGATCGGCCCGGCCGAGATTTCTCTGCACCTCGCCGGCGGACGTGTTGGCGTAGCAGTACAGGCAGAGATGGGCGCAGGTGTTGTACTGCCCGATGTCCTTGCTCACGATGCACCCGCAAGCCTTCCGCTGGCCCTTGTCTTTCAGCGCAGAAAAGCCGCCATTTTTTTCCGTCTGGCCCAGCGCCCCCGCCGAGACGAAAAGCGTCCCCTGCTTCGGGGCGGTTTGGGCGAGGCCCAGGAAATCCATCAGCGCCTCATCATGGGGAAAGAGCCGGGCGATGAGCGCGTCGTCAATGCAGCGGTTCCGCGCGATCCCTTGCGCTGACAGGTCGATATCCTCGGCGCAGGTAGCCACCTCGAGCCCCCACTCCCCCGCCAGCTCGGCGATCCGGCCGGCCAGCTCGTCCTTCTCCGCCGCCGTGAAATCCCGCCACGCCTGCTGCGCCCGCTTCAGCTGACTGCGGACTTTGGCGTAATCCGAGATGTCGGCGAAGCTGATCACCAGTTTCTCCGTCGAACCAGCCAGCTGATCGCCGACGCGCCGGATTTTTCCCAGGAGGCCGTCCACCGTCATGTCTCCGGCGAGGATCAGCGGGTCGAAGCGCCAGATCACCTGCCCTCTCCCCAGGCGGGCAGCGAGATCCCGAAACGTGCGCAATCGCTCGCCCAGCGGCGGGACGTGCGGCTCCAGTTTCTCAGCCTCATAGTCGTTGACGGTGTACTGAAAATAGTAGTTCAGGCCGAGCCGGTCGAACTCGGCCAAGCCGGGGATCAGAGGCTTGGGGTTCTTACTCCAGAACACGAAAAGCCGGGCCTGCTCGAACGACACGTACTGCGAGGCCCGGTTGAACGGATTGACCCACCGGACATACCCCCGCCGGAGCCGCTCGAGCAGCCACGCGGCGTGGAATGACGGGATGTCGGTGGATCGGCTGGCCGAGATGATCAGCGGCGCGATCCCCTCGCGGATCGTCCCGTCGTCGGTTCGAATGGCGATCTTGTCCCAGTGTTTGAATCCCATCGCTTTCTCCTACACCGCCGATTCCAGCAGATAGCCGTTCGTGTATCTGCGCTTGTCATACTGCCTGCGGACGCCGCCGCCGCACGAGTCGTATCCCCACGGCGACCACGTGATGGTGTACCGGGGCTGGGGATTCACGCCGAGCCGGAAAAATTTGGCGAACGGCCGGCGCGCCATCACCCGCACGGTCACCTTGCAGAGGTCCGAGCCAGAGTAGCACGGGAGCATCGAGTGTGACACGCCGAAGACGGCCTGGCTGAAACAGGAATTGCGGCTCGCACAACACCCGTGCCAGAGCAGGCAGGGCAGCGGCAGGATAGGGGCCAGCCCTTCGGGCGAAGCGCCCGTGTATTCATTCATCTCCCGGTTCAGGACTTCCGAGAAAAAGCCGCCCGCGCACTTGTCGTTGACGTCGACGAGGATGGCGACTCCCTCCGGCAGCAGGCGCCGTTCCGCCAGCCCGAGCAGGGCGGCGTACATCCCGCTGTTTCTCTCGTAGGCTGCTTTCGTGCGGTAGAACTCATTGACGAACTTCGACGAGATGATGACGTCGAAGCCGCCGCCGTTGGCCCCGGCCTGGCCCGGCAACAAACGCTCCAGGCCGGCCCGCGAATCGAACACCGTCTGGACGACGCGAAGCTGCACCTGGGGCCCGAACAGCCGGGCGATGAGCTGTTTCTGGATCGCCAGCGCGCCCGCGTTCCCGTCGACGGACACAACGTCCACCACCCGCCCCGTATTCAGGCAGGCCTCCTTCATCGCCCAGAGCAGGCCCGCCAGGTTGCCGCCGGTTCCCGCTCCGATATCCAGGATCCGAATTTGATCCCGGCGCTGCAGCGCATCCCGGAACACGCTGTTATTGAGCAGCGAGCTCATGATCTCATGGCTTTCGACGAAGCTCCTCGGCCAATACGTACCCAAATAGGTTCGCAGATCGTCCGCCGTGAACCCCAGTGTGCTGGTCACGCGCTGGGTCATTGGGCAGTGGCAGGCGCCGCATTCGTGCTTCAGAACCTGGTCGATCTCGCTGGGTAGTCTCATGGCTTCGATCCTCATCATTCTCAGTGAACCTTCAAGCTCGCGCTGGCTTCCGCCCGTCGCTCCCGGCGAGATTGTCGCGGCGTTCGCGTCACCGGGCCTGGCCGAACCATCTATTGCATGCATCGTGCCAAAGGTTCACTTCGCGCTTAAATCATTGTTATTATGCCTGTTACGCGATCTTTGGGCCGGCGGCGAAACATAAATATTTTTATATACAGACAAAATATTTTATATATCGCCGGCGCCCGATCTGCCGGACCGCCCGGTTCCGCGCGGTGCGCGTCATCCCGTACCGTCCGACCTCCGCGATTCACTTGAGGGGGAAGAAATAGAACCTTTCGCCGTAGGGACTCACCGGCGAGGTGTACCCGATGGAATATCCGCCCACCTTGTCCCCGCCGGTCACCCCGAAGTGGAGCAGCCAGTCCACTGCATCCCGGACGTCCCCTTCGCCCAGCTGGATTAGAGTCCCCCTCGAAATGAGGAACCCGCCTCCCCGCATCGCGTACCCGATCCGCTGGCGGTCCAGGCAAGCCACGAGCTCCGCCGCGGTGGCGCAGCACTCGGCGAACCGCCCGCGGATCATCGGGAAGAACGTCAGTTTCTCCAGGTAGAGCCCGCCGGGCGGCGTGTAGACGATGGAGTACCCCCCGACGCATAGTCCGCTCCGGAAGCCCAGCGACAACAGCGTATCCAACAGTTCGACCGTCTCGCCATCCCGGCGCCGGATGGCGTGCCCCCGGGTGACGTAGAAGCCCCCGCCTCTTTGAGCGATGACCTGGCGCGGCCGGCTCGCCAGCCAATTCACCACCCGCACCTGCCGCTCCCGATCGACGGCACTCTCCGGCGCTCCCGGTCTCACCTGAATGTCACGCGCAATGTTCATTATGTCTCTCCTGGCCCGGGCATTCCGTCACATGAAATCCGGCGGTTCGAAATTCTCGATCTTCCATCGCATCAACGCCTCGTCATCGCCGCTCGTGATAGCTCGCCACAGGTCGGAGTGCGGGTCTTCGTCCGACTCCGGCTCGTCGTCCCCCAGATCCGGGTCATCCCACTCGCGGGAGACGGGATCCACATCGGCAGGATCCATATCCATCTGCTCCGCCAGGCGCTCTCTTTCCATCTCCCAAAAATCATCAGCGGCGGCCTCCTCTTCGGCAATGCGCCGACGTTCCATCTCCCAGGCCTCGACGGCCGCGGCCATGATGGCGGCCTGCCGCTCCATCTCTCCGTCCCACGAAGACTCGGCCCGTTCCGCCTCCTCGGCCAATCGGTTCATCTCCGCCTCGATTGCCGCCTCGTCCCGTTCCGCTTCATCGGCCATCCGGGCCATTTCAGCTTCGATCGCCGCCTCGGCCCGTTCCGCCTCCTCGGCCAATCGGTTCATCTCCGCCTCGATTGCCGCCTCGTCCCGTTCCGCCTCATCGGCCATCCAAGCCATTTCGGCTTCGATCACCGCCTCGTCCCGTTCCGCCTCTTGGGCCAGTTCCTCAGCTTCCATTGCGGAAAGGTCCCCAGCCGGGCCGCAGAACTCGATCGGCCAGGATGGAATTTCCGGATGGTTGTTTTCAAACTCGGGATTTCTCATCTCGCTTCGCTCCTTATCTGACCGCGGCGTCGGTCTGGTCGTCTGTTCTCGAGTCAATCGCCGGTTTCACCGCGCCGCCACCTCTACCAAATGCACCCGGGATGCCAATGTTCGATTCGTCAAAGGTCACGAACGGGCAGAGACCGCAACTCAATCAATTTCAATATGTTTCGTTAATTTCTGGCGCCGCCGGACAAAGCCACAAGGGAAAAACTTTTACTAATAGATAAAATTCTTTATAATTATCGTATCTCTCGACAGGAGGCGACCATGGCTGCACCTTCCGTCAATGTGCTGATGTCTTGGATCGGCATTTCGGACTTGAAAGCCGCTGAAAGCGGGGCCACCGACGACATAGGCCCCATCGCCCGAACGGCGGGCGCGAGGCGTTACACCCACATCTATTTGCTGAACGATCACGGACCGGTGAAGGGAAGAATGTACCAGGATTGGCTAAGCGGGCGTTGCAAGGCGAAAATTCCGACCCCTATCGCCGTCGTGCTGCCGGAAGGCCCCACTCAGTTTGAGACGATCTATCAGGCCAGCCGGGCGGCTGTCGAACAGATTTACCAGGACCTGCGCAGTCGTGAGCTGCCGTTGGAGTATCAGATCAGCGCGGGAACGCCCGCCATGAGCTCGATGCTGATCATCCTGGCGAAAACGTCCCATCGGGCCGAGCTCGTCGAAGCCTCCAAGAAAGGTGTGCGAACGGTGCCCTTCATGTTTGACCTCGCCGCCGAGTTCCTGCCCGATCTAATTAGGAAAGATGACGATTTTATTACCCGGTATGCCCAGGGACTGATAAACGATACGCCCCAGTTTGATTCGATCATCGGCCGATCGCCGCAGATCGTGGAGGCCAAGCAGCAGGCCGCGATGCTGGCTATTCGCGACGTGCCGATGCTCATCCTCGGAGAATCAGGAACCGGCAAGGAGCTATTCGCCCGGGCCATTCATTCTACCAGCGGGCGGAAAATGGGTGAATGCGTTGTCGTCAATTGCGGCGCGATCCCGCCCCAGCTTTTCGAGTCCGAATTTTTCGGCTACAAGAAAGGCGCGTTCACGGACGCCACGAAGGACAAACCGGGACTGTTAGAGAATGCCCACGGCGGGACAGTTTTTCTCGACGAGATCGGCGATCTGCCGCTGGATATGCAGGTCAAACTTCTGCGCGTGCTGGGCAGCGATGACTCGGAGCCCCAGCTCGTCCGACGAACGGGCGAGTCGAAGGAGCGGCGGGTCAATTTCCGCCTGATCGCCGCCACGAACCGCGACCTGCAGCAATCCGTCCGTGAGGGGCGGTTTCGCGAAGACCTGTTCTTCAGAATCGCCGTGGGCATCCTGAAGCTGCCGCCCCTGCGGGAACGAACCGGCGACCTGTCCCTGCTGAGCCGCCACATTTTGGACAAGATCAACCGCCAGAACACGGGCCGATCAGTTTGGCAGGCGAAGAAGTTGGCTCCCGAAGCACTCAAGGCGATCAGCCAACACGGCTGGCCTGGTAACGTTCGGGAGTTGTACAACACACTGACCCGGGCGGCCATCGGCACCGGTGGCGACACGATTCGAGCCGACGATATCCGGCGGGCTCTGGTCTACATCACGGATTCAAAGTCAGGCGTTCCCATGGGAACGGCTGCCCAGATTCAGGAACCGATCCTGGGGCGCGCCCTAGGTGGAAACTTCAGCCTGGACAAGCTCCTGGACGAGGTCAGCGTCCACTACCTGGAGCGCGCGCACCGTGAATCCGGCGGGCGCAAAAACTACGCCGCCAGGCTGCTTGGGATTAAAAACTGGCAGACATTCGAATACAGGCGAAAGAAGCTCTCATTGCGCTGACGAACCAGCCCTTCGCCCGGTGCACACTGCTCGAGCTATTCCACCGGCTCGGCCACCGGCTTATGGAATGACACTCGATCGAGAATCCGACGGATATTCCCGGCCGTCGCCCTCGGCCAATATTCGAAAGAGCTCGGCTCATACAGATACAGCTTGACCAGTTTGACAAAAATTGATTCCTCGATTGCACTGGGATTATGCAAGCTCAGTTCGGCGATTCCTTCCAGCGTTTCCTTTGTGATTGCAGTCGCCTGATGCAGCAAACTGTTCCGGCATTCCCGCAAGTCATCGCATTCTATAATCAGTGACAACAATTCATGCTCAGTGTCGATATTTTTCAGTATTTTCTTGTAAATGTAAAAAGTGAAGCGCACCTTGCTCTCATTATGCCTTGTCCGAATCCCGGCCCTGATATCCTGTGGCAATATATCTAAATCCAGAAATTCTTCAGAATTTTCATTCAAGATGCACCCTGGCCATTTGGACTCGATCGCTCTTCTCGCGCACTGCTCGAGACACGAGATGACCAATACGCCGCCGAGATCATATTGCCTGTTTTTCAGAAGGTTGATGGTTCTCACCAGCAGGACGGCGAGAGCCTCCTCGTCTTGAGCCGACTCACCGCTCAACCTTCCAGCCGCGGTTTCGCAGAGCTGGATGAGTTCATCGTTCCGGTCGAGAATCGACCGCCGGATCAGTCCGAGGGCGGCCTCGAAATTCTCCGTCTCCAGCATATGGCGGATCGTCTGCCGATCCCGGTAGTATTGGATCAGGTCCGGGACGGCCACCGGCTGGCCTTTTTCTCCCTCCGGTTTTTCTACAATTCGGATTCTCTTTGCGGGTATCCTGAAGCTCAAGACCGTGGTGATCGCCTCGGAAATCGAGGGAATCCCGGGATTTGAGGAGATGAACACTGTCTCGCATCTTCCGAAGAGCTCGCCGTTTTGGTTAATCCACTCCTCGATGAACGGAAATACCGAACTCCGATCCACCGTCCCGCCCTTGACAACCGTCACCGACGTGCAAACATCTCGGCTGGACTGCTTAACAAAATATCGATTCAGGATATCGGTCCGTTCCAGCGCGGCCTGAGCGATTGCGGAGAATGCGTACGGCTCCTTCTCGGCATAGCGGCTGAAGGCGTTGCCGGCACCCAGGTGTTCCTGCCGGTCGGTGTTGAACAGAATGATTCTATCGAGTGACCGAATGCCGGAATCCCGGATCACCTGGAATATCCCTTCAAGAATCGGCAGGCAGAGCAGGATCTCTTTGGCTTGATTGATCTCTTCTAGCCTGATCTTCTTTTGAAACACTTCCCGGACATCCCCAAATGCATCATCTTTGAGGCAAATCACTTGGGCCGTCTGTGATGGTCCGGGCTGTTGGAAACGCTGAAGCAGAGTCTGGCAGATAGAAGCCAACTCCTCGGGGCGAAAAGATTCATACACCCACCCATCCTCACTGTTTCTCAACAGCTGGATGTCCCGTTGTCCGATGGCATGCAACAGAACACCGCGGTGAACTCTCGGCACGATTAATCCTCCGCCGTTGAGATGTCATCCAAAGGGTCTGGCAACACGAGCGGATTACGGGAATCCACTTTCTCCTTCCCCCTCTTTTTTCGGCCTTTCAGATGCTCCATCCGCATCTGGTTGTGAAAGTTGATGATCGGAGATTTGTCTTTCGGTTCCATTTCGGGATATCCGAATTGCTCTCTTTCCATCCCGGCAAACTGGTGCATCCTGAGCCAGGGGAAGAACACGCCACGGATCCATTCGTTCATCTTCCCGCCCGCTACCAAGCGGACCGGATCAAATGAATGGTTGTTACTGCTCTTGCTCAGATTGCCGTCGCGATCGAGCAGCCAGAGTTCATTGATGGTCAGACGGACGGAACCGAGACCGAGGGGGCGCCCATGGCCTAGCTTGTGGGCGAAGGCCGGCTTGTCTGGAGCGGCGGCGGTCCGCACATCCTGAACGTAGCGGTCCAGTTCTGAATCTTTTGACTCTCTGGCAATTTTTGCCGTCCTGTCGGCATCCAGCTCGATGACGTACATCAGCAACCCGAGTTCGAAGTCACGCAGATTCCGGAAGCGAATGGTGAAACGGAATTGGCGGCCAGGCACGGAGACGAATCGCCCGATGGCGCATTGTTTCCCCTGAATCACCAACGGAAGCTTCTGGTTTTTCTTCTTAGTATCGTCTTCAGCGCATTCCCTTTCAACACGATCCTGTGTATATAATTTCAGGTCAGACGCGGCTTGGGGCTGGTGATAATAGAGTTTGCGCCCGCGCAGACCCCCGCTGCTTGGATCATCGGATGTGTCGCCATATGTGCACAATGTGCCCTGATCCTTTCGTTTCGACAGCATCCCGGTGTCCTGCGTCAGGTAATGCTCCACCGCACTCGCCTTGGGTGCCCCCAGTATTTTCAGAAAGACGTTATAATTGTCATTCGCTTTTAAAAAGCGCTGCTCATCGGTGTCTTCGGCCGCCACGTCTTCGACCGCCGCGTTGATCGCCACGCGCCCGGCCAGGGACGGTACCTTTCCCCCGCCGAGCCCCCGACACCCGGGCTCGCCGTTATCGTCTTCCGCGTTGGAGACAAACCCGAACAGTAGGCGGGCAAGACTTAGCTTCAGCTCGGGCGGAGGCAGCTTCTCTTCCTCCAGCGGGATGAGTTCCCGGCGTAATTTGTGGTTTTGGCCAGTATTTCGGTAGTGGATCGAGTCGCGGTACCGCCATCGGTAGCGGAAATGGTGCCCAACGCTGGTCGCCTGACCCGCAAGAGTCTCCAGATAGATCAAAATCCGTCCATCCGGGTGCGGGTCCCGTTCGAATATACTCTGGAGATTTTCGATTCCCTTTGCTATTTCATGAATATCCCCCGCGCTTTTTTTGTGAAGGCCGGAGTGACGGGAACTGATGTGGCCCGTGTCGGTGTTCTTCAGGTGATCCAAGGTGTTCTTACGAAAATGCTCCCACAGTTCTTTGGGGATCTTCATATCTTTCGCTGGTCCACACCATTCATTCTTACCGACGATCACGTAGTTAAATGTTTCGGACCCGTCCTTGGCCAGCATTCCCTTTCCGTCGAGCCCACCATAGTACTTAAAGACTCGGAACGGACCTTGCTTGGTTTGGTTGGATACGCCCTTGCGGAACTGATTGTTCTTGATGCCGTACCCGGCCGGGATCTCGAAGTCCGCTCCTGAATCTTGGCTATCCTTCAGAAGTTGCGCGTCTTCAGCAACTCGTTTGACAAAGTAAACCGATTGCAGCGTTGGCAGGACGCGGACAATAATGCTCCCATCAGCACATCTCTCCACAGGCACGGCCGGAAGGGCTTTGATGTCGGAATCCTTTTCGACGACCGCGTTGGGCCGGTAGGAATAGGTTTGTTCGGCAACACGCTCCATAGGGGCCGATGCCAGCGCCGCGATCGTTCCCCGGAGCATCCCCTTGAGTGCGCTGCCCGATATGATCACCGGCTGGCTGCCAGCGGCGAGGCGCAGCGGCTCGACGACGGTCTTGTCCTGTAAATACCCTTGGTCGATAAGGACATTTCCCCAATTTTCCGCCTCAGACAGCTTGTACTGATAATTTCCCGCCAGCAACGGCGTCAGGGTGGTCATCGTGCATCGCAGTTCACCGGAGTGGAGCGTCTGGCCGTCATCGGCAATCAACGTATCATGCCAGACCGGGGTACAGGTAATGGCCTGCTCCGGTTTGACCGGCACAAAATTGTAAGGATTTTTCTTCTCCCGGCCCGGTTTTTTTCCGTCGGGCTTATCAGACGGACTGGCATTGCCTTTATGTTTACTCATGGATGATTCTCCAAAAAAGAATGGCCTGGTCACCAGGATTATGGTATCGGACCATCGTCCACTGCTCACGGGACTTAGGTCCCGTGCAGACAAACACCGGCTCGTCGATCCGATCGAAAGCGTCGGACTTCGGGGCGACCTGGGTCAAGGTGCGAACTGATCCAGGCAGAAGACTGTCACGTTCAGATGCGAGGACGGCTTGCCAGGTCCCTCGATCATCCAGAAGGTGAAGCACTGCGTTCGGATAGAAAATCCGACACTCCGTGAGATGAGCGTTCCGGATCCAGGCTGCCATCTCGGCCAGGCCGGGCTTGCTGAGAAAACCGGGAAACGACTGTGTTCCGGGCACCGCAAATTGCCGAAAATTGAACGGGTCGCCGACGGCCGGTTCGATCCATGCGGCGATGGGACTACCAGGGCCGCTTTCGAGGATTACCTGCTCCAGGAGATCTGCGATCTCTCCGGACAATTGAGTGCGCCGGATCTCCAGAACCACGGAGCCGGACTTAGGGTTGCTTTGCACCATCACCCGCCTCCTTCAACCACTGTTCCACCTGCTTCAAATCCTCCATCGTTTCAAGAGACTTCCCGAACGGTCCCTTTTTGACCCTGATCTTCTCCCATCTCGCCCAACCCGACCCACGGAACGCCGCCCCCCCCAGGTCGAGATGCCCGTTGGTGGCCGCCCGGAGGGCTGGCATCAAACAACTCAGATAGCTGACGAGGGTTCCCTCCCCTTCGCCGGGCGATGTCTCAATGATTAGGCGGATCGGGAATCTCCCTTCGATGAGCAGGACGCGGTCAAATTTGCTGCTTCCATACACTCCGGCGGTGAACTCGTCTTCTGCGTGTTGTTGGATGAGCGCAAGCCGATGGCCGGCAGCGCCCTTCAGATTTGTCCCATCGAGATAGGCATCCCAAACTACCAGCGCCCCGTCTTGGGCTGTCTTGTTGGCCTCATCCACATACCCGAAGAGCTTGGACATGAGTGCGGCATCGCAGCCGGGTGCGGCCATCCGTTCCACGGCATGCCGGAGGGCTCCCCGCAGGGAGCTCCCTGGAATGAACGGTGTGAAACCGGCGCCGTCTTTCGCTTCACGGGTCACTGCGGGATACATGTCGGTTTCGTTTTTCAGCCATTCCGTATCGCGCATGCCCGCCGGGGCTAAGAACGATGCATCTAGGCCGGCTTCATAACGGGTGGCCTCATGACTACCGATCGACAATCCGTCAATCCCGTAGCCGGACTCACTTCTGCCTGCAACGATGTCAGCGGTCACCTCTACCGTATGCGCCGGTTTGTCACATGGCGTATTAGGTTCTTCGATGACCTTGAGATGGGTCTGCGCGATGGATGCGTCCTTGCGGTTGGAATCGCGGAACCATACCCACGGGTCATCCACCGCAGTGTCAGGCCATGAGCATGATCCGGATGACACATGCACGCGAAAGCACCTTGGATCTTTCAACTTGAAGAATCCCATTCCCCTGGCGGCGTGAGCCCCAATCTGGCCGTAATGATCGTTCCAACGCTGCAGCACGGCCGCCAGCAAGCGCTCCGCCTCCCGGCCCTCGTCGTCATTCCGCACGTCCGCCTCGATGAACAACTTCCAATCGGTGTGGCGGGGCAAAGTTTCCACGTCAAAAAGGGCGCCCTCTTTCGCCCCCCGAGTTTTGGGTTCGATGGCGACCATCTGCCGAAGTTCCGGCCGGGTTTTGGATGGATTGGACAGATGGAGATTGTGCACCAGCCAGCGGGATTGCCGGTCACCCTGTTTCGATCCCGAAATGTACGCCGGCACTTCGTATCCCAGTTTGCGCAGGGCGGCCACCAGTGCCCCCGCCAAGGAGGTGCCGCGCAGTATGAATCGGCCCTGTCCGTCGGTGGCCAACGGCGCGTCGCAATCCGAAAGTCCCTGTGTGCCGCCGACACTCAACGAAGTGAGTTGAACCAGCCGGGCCGTGAAGATTGTGCGGAAGTGGTATTTGGAATCACCCATGTCACTTGCTCTCCTTCTTTTTGGCGATCATCACACGGACGATGCCACCGGCCAACCGCCGGCGGTCCTCAAGGGGTTCCTTCTTGAGGGCTTCAAGAACTTTCAGCCACGGTTCGTTGGACCGCCTCTGCGCCCGAGCCTCGATTTGAGAAGCCATCTCTTCCCACTGGCGGTGGCGGGCGAGCTGGCGGAGCCACTGCCATTGGGTGGCGGACAGCTTCTTGAAATCCTCCAGGTATTGTTGGCAGATTTCCTCCGCGCGGCTGGCGAGCCGCTCCGCTTTACTGCGGGGGGCGGCCTCTTCGGACGCTGGCGCAGCCGCCCAAACGAACACCGGGTCCAGCTCAAACCGGCCGAAACCTTCCTCCTGGCGCTCGCCGAGCGCCTCGCGGCCCAGCAGGGCCTTCCGCAACTCATCGACGCCGGCCCCGGCGAACGTGAATACCGAGCCGCGCCGGATGGCCAGGGCGCGAGCCCGCTGGCGTCGGGTGATGGCGTTCCAGCCGAAGACCGGTTGAGTCTCGCAGACGGTTCTCTCTTCTTCCAGTTGGACCCCTGCCGGAGGGTGATTCAACTCTCTCGCCAGCACAGCCGGTGTCAGGCGGGTGGCGAAGTTTAGGTTGGCCGTGCGCACGATGAGGTCCGAAGTCAGCACGAGACGCAGTTCTCCGGACGCCGGACCGGCCGCCGCCGGCCGGTCCGTCAGGGTGTGGGCGACGATCCGGACCGGCCGGCCGCCGCCGCCGATGCGCAGCCAAGATGTCCCGTTGAAGAGCGGCGCGTGGGCCTTGACGAATTCGCGGGCGGCCGGCTCATCGGCGAAGGACAGGTCGACGACGAAATACTGGTTGCCTTGCAGTTCCTCTTCGGCAAAAAGCTCGGCCTTTTTTCGGTTGCTGCCGAGACGGTCCGGCACCCGATTGCGCAGGTGGGCCGCCAAGACCGGGCGAAAGCGTGACCAGCCCTGGCCGGTCGAGATCAGGACGTCCTCATCCTTGGGACGCTTGTACTCTGGCGGAATCTCTTCTCGGGATTTATCCAAGTCCCTGCGCTCTTCAGTGTTACCTTCCGAGCCTGGCGCTGCCCACCAGGGCACGGAGCCGGGTTGCCCCGGCGGTTTGGGTGAATAGATGGAAAGAGGCAAGGGAATAACCTGTAGGCGAGACCATTCAACCGATGCGACCTTAGGATCGGTTACAAGCCCCAGTGATTTTGCGGAATCCGGATCGGCGGCCACCCACAGCCCGTCGGAAACGAGGACTTTCGGCTTCAGCACCGGGGGATCGCCCGCTGCCCCGTGGTCCTGCCGCACTGTCCACCAGTCCGCGAAAGCGGCTCGCAACCGCTGGCCGCGGATGAAACTCTCGGTTTGGATCAGCTGTCCGGCCTGTTCGAAGGGAGGCAGGCACAGCGGTTCCAGGTTCTCAATCAAAACGCGGACGATTCGCCCGCTGCCGAGTACAGGTGGCGGATTGCTGCTCTCGGTCTGCTTCGGACCGACTGTGATCCGCACACGCCCGGCCCCGCGGGTCCGGGAGGATCCCAGGAACATCGTCGCGCGCACCGCCGCCTGAAAAGTATCGGCCAACTCATCGGAAAGCAACGCCTCTCCTCGAAATTCCTGGCCGGCGGGGGCGAACTCGCAGACCCGGAGCGTATCTTCCTTGGGAACCCGGGAGTTCACTTCGCGGGCTGTTGAGGCCACCACCGTCGGGTCGGCCGTCCCTGGCTCCCCGGCGACCAGTGTGGTCAACTGGAGGTCTCCGCGCAGGGAATACTCGCTGCCGAACAGACGGTCGATCGGTGCCGTGGGCGGCAGGGCGCCCATCTGGCGGAGCATCTCCGCCTGCTCCCGCAATATCCCCTTGAAGTGGGTGGCCCGGATGATGAATCTCCCCTGGGGATCCCTGGCCTGGACGGAATCGATCCCGCCGGCATCACCCATCCCGGTGCCGGTGTGCAGGTCCTCCAGGAGTTTCACGGTCAGGCTGAAGCGGATGTGGCGTTTCATGATTCGTCTCCCGGCATGGCCTGTGTCTTCAGATTGGGTATCTCGATGATCTCTACGAGGTCGAGGAAACGGGTCAGGTACGCGCCTCCGTCTGCATGTTCCCATGGATCTTTCAACCAGGGAATCTGTTTGCGGCAATCGGGATCCAGCTTCGCGTGGAATTCCCGGAAGGCTGATTGGGCCTGAAGCCTTCCGCGGTACAGTTCGTCCGCCAGCGCCCGCAGCGGACTGCGGGGAATAGCGGATTGGCTCATGACCTCCGCCTCATCATGGAGGCGCTCCAGACTCATCGCGTCGGCCGGCACTGCGGTTTCGCCTCCCGCCGCGGCCGGGGCTGCCGTAGCGGGGGGGGCCAGGATCGGCATGGGACGGCGGGAGAGGACCAGCCGATCCTGCTGCCCGCCGGACTCATATCGGATCACCCAGCGTCGCCGGCTGTCGCGCACGCTCTGGATGTGCGAGTCGGTGGTGACGTGCCAGTCGATCACCGAACAGCGACGCTCCCCGCGGACCAGGCGCTTGGCGCTGGCGGCCAGTTCCTCGGCGATTTCGTGCAAGCGGAAAAAGGGAAATGACGGGTGGGCGATGACCACCCCGCACCCGATGTCGAGGGGTTGACCGTCAGGCATATTGCCCAATCCCGCAAGGTTTTTCGCGTACGCTACGGCGAAGGGGAGCGCGTGTTTTGCCCGCATCACCATCAGCAGGTCGTCGCCGCCGAGCATCAGGATCCGGAACGGGTCGGGAACCGTGCCCGGGCCCGGTTTCGGAAACGACTCCTGGATGGACTTCGCCAACGCGCCCCGTACCGCGACCCGCATGCGATGGAAGAACTCGGCGGTCCTCGCGTCGTGTTCCCGGGGATCGCACCTCTTCAAATGATCCGCCAGCCTGCGGCCCATGTTGTTTCCGTCGGCGTGGAACACGGCCAGGTAGGATTTGTCGCACATCCTGGCGAACTCTTCCGGGGGATCCGGCGGGTACAGTCCCCGGTCCCGCAATCCGCGATAGAACAATCCCACCGGATCGCCGGATGCCAGCCGGGCCAGCTCTTTGGCGCGATCCATCCTGTCGATGAAGGAGCTGGACCGGTATAGCGTCTTGCCTTTGTCCATGCCGATCTGCGAAGCTGACTCCGTGCCGCTCTCCATGCAGACCTGGAATTGCGGCAGGAACGGGATGGCGGCCTCATCGGGAGGAGCCGGCATCGTAAAGTGGGCGCCGCCCCGACGGCTGTCCACCTGGACCACGGCGCCTGGCAGCTTTCGCTCCAGCAGCGCACGGGCGCTCTGTACGAACCGCTCGGCCGCGCCGGCATCAGCGAACGCGGCGATGAAGCGTCCGCCGTCCCGGGCCAGAATGCCGTTGTCCCAATCCCGGGCCGGGTTGTCCTCCTCGCCGAGCGGGTCGTCGGGGAGCGCAGGGGGCAACTGCGGAGGCTCGCCGGGCGGAGCCGAAGCCCCGCACCGTACCGCCAGCTCGGCCAAACTGTCCGGCGAGTACTTGCCGTGTGCGCCGGCGTCCCAACACCCCCGCAAGGTCTCGCCCAGGATCGTGTTGGCGCCCACCATGGCCTTGAGGCGCGGCACGGCGAACAGGAACGTCTGGATCCGCTTCACCTCGATGGACACCCGGACGGCGTCTGTCGCGGAATCGGCGCTCTGTGGCATCATCCATCCCTCCGGCAAATTTTTCCGACGCATCACACGGTTGCAAACGCGCTGCCAGTGACCGGCCCACCCGGCGTCTGGCGGTCTCCCGGCTGATCCCGCCACGCCAGTTCCGGCCGCAGCCGGTACTCGCCGCAGCCGAACGCCGTGGCCTTGCCGGCGTGGAGCAGCTGGCCCGCCGCCAGATACGGCAGCAGCGGCGCGAGCGGCCCGGAAACGGTCATCCGGCCCACGACGCCGTCCATCGGCAGGTGGCGGCGCTGGCGCTGCGACCAGCGACGCTCCGACACGAACCTCAGCTCCTGCGACTCGGTGCGGACGCAGCCGGCCGCGCGCCAGACCGCGTGCCAGTCCCAGTCCGGTGGTCCGTCCCCGTGGCAGGCGGCCAGGATGGCGATCCGGCGCAGCAAACTGCCGACGAACCGCCCGAAGTCTGCGTCGCGGAGCGTGCGGCCGTCGTTGGCCAGACGCAGGGGGGTCACCCACTCGATCTCCAGCCGGTCCGCCTGCGGGCTGACGGGCAGGTCGTCGCGCCACTCCAGCGGCGGGGGTAGCGGCGCGCCGGCCCATACGCCGTCCGCCCAGACCGGGACCGGGACGCGGCCGCCCCGGTCGGCCACCGCGGCCAGGTCCAGCCGGCCCAGCCCCTCGCCCAACCCCGTGGCGCCAACGCCGGCCATTCCGGCCACGAACGGGATCACCCCTTCCGCGGCCGCCCATCCCACCAGGACGGCCTGCAAACGGAGCGGCTCGCCCGGACGGAACACGCGCGTCTCGCCGGCCGGCAGCTTGAGGACGAACGGGTGCGGCAGGGCGGCATCGTTGAACCACGGGGGCGCCGGGCAGACGCCGCGGGGCGATTCGAAGATCCGGATGTACGGGCAATCGGTCCGGATGGCGCATCGACCGCAAAGGCGGGGCTCCTGTGTGCAGACCGCTTCCCGCAGCGCGTGGCCGAAGGCCCCCCGGCAGGCGGAACCGGCGAACGGCGGCAGTCGGACCGCCTCCCGGGCCCGGAAGGTGAATTCGAGCAGGCGGAAGCGCAACCGCACGGGTGCGCCGGGACTCCCCTCGGCCCCCTGAGAACAAACAGCCTGCGGTCGACGGCCTACCGAATGTCTTTGCATGATGCGGGTTCCGGAATCGATCATAGCACACCGCTGCCGGCGGCCGCTGGAAAAATCCCCGACCCTGTGTCGCCCGTCACAATAAAAATTTTTACTGTTCGACAAATAGTTATATCTCAAATCGCTTATCGGCCGGGATCCGGCGGTCGCCGCGCCGATCCAGTTCGCTCGCCCATCTGGGATTGCGGCGCTCGCGCCGCGATTGGCACCCGGGATGCATTGCTCCAGCTGCCCGCCGCCCACCGGCCGGCGGGCGATCCCGGCAAGCGGAGGCGAGCGCCATGGCGACTACCGGTTACACCACCGTGAACGTGAACTCTCTCGACGGATTCCGGCTCGCCGGTGAGGGCGGGGCCGACCTGCTCCCCTCCGGCGCCGAAGTCCGCTTCGTGGTCCCCAGTAACGCGAGCGGCGCGCCGGACGAGGCGATCATCCTTTATCTCCTTGCGCAGCTCTCCGCCCATTCCCGGCGCGGGACCCGGGTCTCGATCGAAGGGCCGTTCGCCCCCTTTCTGCGACGGTGACGGAAACGCCGGACGGCCCCGGGGAGCGTGAAGATGGAAGAGGACGTGCTGATTGCCTACGACATCGCCGACAACCGCCGCCGCAGCCGGTTGTTCCGACTTCTGCACCGCTGGGGCGAGCCCCTGCAGGAGAGCGTCTTCCATTGCCGGGTTCGGCCCGGCGCGCTCCCGCGCCTGCGCCGCGAAGTCGACCGGCTCATCCGGCACGATGAGGATGGGGTGCTGTACTGCCCGCTCTGTCCCCGCTGCCTGGACCGCATGATCGCCGTCGGACGCCAGCCGTCCGCGGATATCGAGCGCACGCAGATCATTTGAAGGAGGACGTCATGACCACTTCTGGAACTCAAGGCGGATCCACGATTCTGGATCACCTGGCCGATCTGAGCGCCCACGGCGGCGACGCGGCCGCCGAGCGCGAGCTGGAGGAGATCCGCCCGGAGACCCTCGCCCTGGCCGAGGAACTCGACGCGGTGGCGCGGCTGGCCGCGGACTGCGGGCGGACCGATCTCGCCGCCGCCGCGCTGGAGGAGAAGCGCCGCCGGGGCCAGGCTACGGCGCAAGACCTGCGCGAACTGGCCGCGGCGGCCGCCGCTAGTGGAAAGTTGGAGGAGGCCCTGGTCTATCTGCGCGAGGCCCACGGCACCGCGCCCGGCGACCTGGCCTCGATCCGGGATCTGGCCGCCCTCCTCGTCCGGCTGAACCGCGTCGCGGAAGCCGAGGAACTCGTGGCGCGGAACCGGGACCGTCTGGGTCCCGCCGTCGCCGACCGTCTGCTGGAAGGCCTGGTCGAACCCGGGCCGGTGTCGCCGCCAGCGGGGGGCGATGCCGGCGGGGAGGCCGGCTGGTCGGCGGCCCACGTCCACCGGTTCCTGGAGCTGTTCCAGGGCCGGCCGGGCACCCACGCCCGCCAGTGGATCAGCCCCACGGGGGCGTCTGGGTACACGCCCGTGGACGGGGATCTGACGCCGGCGCTGGTGGCCGGCCACTTCCGGGGAGACCAGACTCTGGGCGCCTACCAGCTGGACCCGGAGGCCCTGGTGCGCTGGGTCGTGTTCGACGTGGATATCCGCAAGGAGGCCGTGGCCGCCCTCCTTCGCGACCGGCGCCGCTGGCGGTCGGCGCTGGACGACGCCTTCCACGCGGCCGGCGCCATCGCCGATCTCTGCGCCATGGAGGAGATCCCCGCCACCCTGGAGTTCAGCGGCTTCAAGGGCTATCACATCTGGGTTTTCCTGTCCCGGCCGGCGCCGGCCGGGAGCGCGCGCCGGTTCGCCGAATCGATCCGCCGGCGGCTCGCCGAACTGCCGGCCCACCTGGCCGTGGAGCTGTTCCCCCGCCAGACCCGCCTGCAGGGAAAGCACCTCGGCAGCCTGGTCAAGCTGCCGTTGGGTGTGCACCTGCGCTCCGGGCGCCGCAGCGCGTTCGTGACCGCGCGCGGCGCCGAGGTGGCCGATCCGTTCGAGCACCTGTTCACCCTGCGGGCCGTCGATCCGGCGGTCCTGGACCGGTGCGTCCCGCCGGAAGCCCCGCGGATCGAAACGCTCGCCGCACCCGGAGACGGGCCGGCCGAAGGTGCGGAGGCGGTGTCTCCGGGATCGCCCCCATGGGCCCCCTCCCCGCAGGGTCCGCCCTACGACCCCGACGGCGACACCCGCCTGACGTTCCTGCTCGAACGGTGCCCCGCCCTGGCGGCCGTGGTGGCGAAGGCCCGCGCCACGGGTTCGCTGACCTACGATGAGCAGCTGGCGCTCGTCCACACCCTCGGCCACCTGGAGAACGGCGTGTGCGTCGTGAACCACCTGCTGACGGGCATCCTGCCGGTCCCCGTGGAGCTCCTGCTCAAGAGCCGGCTCCAGGGCAACCCGGCCAGCTGCCAGAAAATCCGCGCGCGGACGGCGGCGCTTCGCGGCGGCGGCGCAGAGTTCGAATGCGCCTGCCGCTTCGGCGACAACCCCGCGATGTACCCGAACCCGTTGCTGCACCTGCAGGAGTGCCCCGAGGGTGGCGGCGGCCGGCCTACGGTGCGGGAGCGCCAAGACCGGGTCCTGCGGTCGGTGCGGCGGTTCCTCGAGCTGCGCGAGTCGTGCCAGCGGATCACCGCCGATTACCGCCGCTCCGAGCAGGATCTGCTGGCGCTGTTCGAGACGGAGAGCCTGGACGAGGTCCCCACCGCCCTGGGCACCCTGAAGCGCCGCCGGCTGGAGGACGGCTCGTGGCAGCTGCTCCTCGAGCTGTAACCCGCGCCGGGGGCAGGGCGTCCGGCGGGAGGCGGCGGGCATGGGCGAGCTGTACCTGATCCAGCCGGGCACCCAGCTCCACCGGCACCGGAACGGCCTGGCGCTGTTCCGTGGACGGCGGCGGATCCGCTCGATCCCTGTCGAGAGCCTGGATCGGATCGTTGTGTCGGGCGACGTCACGTTGGCCCCGTCCGCCGTGGAGCTGGTCCTGCGCCGCAGGATCGATACGGTGTTCCTGGGCTGGAGCGGCCGCTACCTCGGCCGGCTCTCGGGGGGGCTGGGCAAGAATGTGTTCCTGCGCCTCCAGCAGTACAACCGCCTCCAGGACGAGGCGTTCCGCCTGGTCACCGCCCGGGCCATCGTGTCCGCGAAGGTGGACAGCCAGCTGGCGCTCGTCGGCGCCCGGCTCAAGGACACTGCGTCCGAGACGCTTCGCCGCGGCCGCCGCCTGCTCCAGGAGACGCGCGCGGCGGTGCCGGCCGCCGGCGACCTGGCCTCCCTCCGGGGCCACGAGGGGCGTGCGGCCGCCGTCTACTTCCGCTGTTTCGCCGGCCTGCTGCGGCCGGGGGATTTCGCCTTCGCGGGCCGGAACCGGCGGCCGCCCCGCGATCCGGTCAACGTGCTCCTGAGTCTCGGCTATACCCTCCTTCTGTCGGCCATGGACCGGGAGATCGCCGCCGTCGGGCTGGATCCCGGCTTGGGGTGCTTCCACGAGATGGCCTACGGCCGGCCGTCGCTCCCGCTGGACCTGGTGGAGGAGTTCCGGGCGCCGGCTGTGGACGCCCTGGTCCTGCGGGCGGTGAACCGCCGCGAGTTCCGCATCACCGACTTCTACTTCCCCGACGCCATGGCCGAGGAGGCCCGCCGCCTGCCCGAGTTCGACGAACTGCGGCGCGAGGCGCCGGTGATCCTGACCCACGGGGGCTTCCACAAGTTCATCCGGCTGTTCGAACAGCGCCTCGGCGAGCGCGTCGCCGTCGATGGCGGCCGTCAGACGCTCCGCGGGCTGGTCCGCCGCCAGGCGGGCCGCTTCGCCCGCGCGGTCCGCGGCGAGGAACCCTACTTGCCTACTCGGTGGGAGGCGAACGATTGATGGTGGGCGTCCCCCGTGCTGTGGTAAAATGGGATTGACGCCGGGTGCCCGCGCAACGTCCGGGGTTCCGGGAGATGCAAGTGGATTTTTATAAGAAGGTTAACGACATCCGGACAATTTGGTCTTGCCAGCCGGATGAAAACCCGGCCGGTACCGGGAAACACCGTCGGAACCGCCCGCCCATCCGCGCTCTCCGGCGGCCGCTCTCTGAATGAGCTCCTCGTCTGCCGAGGATTAAGACCCATACAGAGGTCTCCGTGCAATGTTTTTAGTTTGGCTCTGAATGAGCTCCTCGTCTGCCGAGGATTAAGACACAGGGTCGGAATCACGGACGGAGCAAATCTCGGCCTCTGAATGAGCTCCTCGTCTGCCGAGGATTAAGACCTAAGTTTCCCCTAGGCACGGTTTACCACTCCGTCTCTGAATGAGCTCCTCGTCTGCCGAGGATTAAGACTAATTTGGTTATTGATCCTATTGCATGCGGCGAGCAGGCTCTGAATGAGCTCCTCGTCTGCCGAGGATTAAGACCATTGACGGGTCGTGTTTCCCGCCCACGTCGATCACCTCTGAATGAGCTCCTCGTCTGCCGAGGATTAAGACTTGTCTGTTAACCCGGCCGAGGACATCACCATTTCTCTGAATGAGCTCCTCGTCTGCCGAGGATTAAGACTTACCTTGACATTGGAATAAGGCACTAGGCGTTTTCCTCTGAATGAGCTCCTCGTCTGCCGAGGATTAAGACGGCTCCAGATTGATTCGTAAGGCTGGAGCGCCACGTCGCTCTGAATGAGCTCCTCGTCTGCCGAGGATTAAGACCTGTCTGCCTCATTTAAGAGGCGAATAATTTCGTTGCTCTGAATGAGCTCCTCGTCTGCCGAGGATTAAGACCAATCATCCCAACCAGCTTCTCTACAGCTTTCATGCTCTGAATGAGCTCCTCGTCTGCCGAGGATTAAGACCTGTTCGTCGGTGAGGCCGGCCGAGGCCATCACCATTCTCTGAATGAGCTCCTCGTCTGCCGAGGATTAAGACGAAGTTTCTTAGCACGAGTTCTTAGCCACTCCTTCTTCTCTGAATGAGCTCCTCGTCTGCCGAGGATTAAGACCAGTACTTCTTGCATGCTGAATATAGAAACCATCAGCCTCTGAATGAGCTCCTCGTCTGCCGAGGATTAAGACCCTACCCAATAAAGGGATGGTCACGCCAGCGCCTGCCTCTGAATGAGCTCCTCGTCTGCCGAGGATTAAGACAGACGAGTTGCCTCATCACAACACCACTACCAGGTGCTTGGAAGGCGCTCATCGTTTGGAGAGGATGAAAATTTCTTTCTTGTTTTTAGAGTTCCTTGCGGGACAGACTCGGAATGAATTCCTCGTCTGGCGAGGATTAAGACGTTCTTGATGGGGTGCTTGCAGAAGGTCACGAGGCTCAGAATGAGCTCCTCGTCTGCCGAGGATTAAGACCACGAAGCGTCTTGCCCTTGAGGGCAATGTTCATTATCCTCAGACTGAGCTCCTCGTCTGCCGAGGATTACGACTTGTTGTTGCCATTCGGCTCCAGATTGCCGCTGGCCTCAGAATGAGCTCCTCGTCTGGCGAGGATTAAGATTCCTGCACCCGGCTCAGGTCCAGGTCCTCATCGTCGCCCGGAATGAGCTCCTCGTCTACCGAGGACTGAATGGTGGCGCAGGCGTCCCGCCTGCCGTGAGACGCCGCTCCGGTCGATCCCCGGCATGAGCGCGCGGCCAGCGGATCCCTATCCCTGCAAACTCGAATCGGCCGGCCGCCGGAGGACGGGCGACCGCTGCCGGGGCCGGAAGGCCGGACCGCGCTGGGCAAGCGAATGACGGGCGGGAAGCGTCCGCGACGCCTGGCGTGAGGTTGCGGCGGGCCGGGCTGGAGGCGGAGCCCATCCCTCACCGCCGGGTGGGTGGGAGTAGAAGCGAAAGTCTCCCCGACCAGACGCGAGGATTAAATGGAGGGGACCCCGCCGCAGGCGCAGGGGCGGCAGCCTTTTATACCGCAGCAGCCGAGCGCAAGAAACCGAAAAGCCCGGAGCGATCCGGGCTTTTCGGTTTCGATTGTGACGCCTTAGAATGGGATCTCGGCGGCGGCGTTCTCCGCTGGGGGCTGAGGCGCCTCCACCGGCTGCTTGGGCTCCAGGATCTTGAGGTCGTGGATCACCACCTCCGTCCGGCTGTGGCGCTGGCCAGCCTCGTCCTCCCAGGAGCGGGTCTGCAGGCGCCCCTCCACGAACACCAGGCGGCCCTTGCGCAGGTAC
>Ga0116141_10000591_pt1 | contig 29424 bp, 26 predicted proteins | sample AD_UKC097_MetaG_FD_89744 | JGI IMG/M metagenome (GOLD analysis project Ga0116141, IMG submission 89744) | Active sludge microbial communities of municipal wastewater-treating anaerobic digesters from USA - AD_UKC097_MetaG | ecosystem: Engineered > Bioreactor > Anaerobic > Digestate | place: USA...
CGACGTCGGAGAAGCCGGGGTCGGTGGCGATCTCCACCAGGTAGGTGACGGCCTGGTCTGCGGCGGACCACCGCAGGGTCGCCCGGACGTCGACATCGACGGCCCCGTCCGGCGGCTCGGCGTGGGCCGGCGGCGGAGGCACGGCGTTGAAGAGCTCGAGGGTGACGCTGGCGACGTGCACGCGGCCGCTCGGTGACGAGCTGCCGGAGACCGTCAACGGGTAGCTGCCCGCGGGGGACGACGCGGTCCCGGCGACGGTGAGCCCGCTCGACCCGGGTGGGACCACCGACTCGGGCACGAAGGCCGCGGTCATGCCCGGCGGCAGGCTCTCCACCGCCAGCGCCACCGGCTCGGCGAAGCCGCCGAACTGCTGCACGGCGATCAGGAAGCCGGCATCGTCCGGCGCGCACACCGGGGCCGTCCACGGTTCCGGCACGACCAGGAAGTCGTCGCTGAGCGGCTGCGGATCCATGAACACGTCCGGGTCGTGGTGGCCGCCGTGCAGGTTGCGGTCGTCGGACCACTGAACGAGGGCCCGCTCCGAATCCTGGAGGTGGGTGTCGTAGTCGCTGTGGTAGCAGGTCGCCATGGCCGGGTCGAGGTAGACCGGCGTCGAGAAGTCCGACACCCGCTCGCTCGGCCCCCAGGTCAGGCCGCCGTCCTGGGACAGCCGCCGGTAGTGGTCGATCAGCAGGTTGGCCGGGTCGAGGCGGCGGTCGTACCAGGAGGCCGAGACGACGTTGCTCTCACCGACGCTGAGGGTCGGGAAGAACTGGTCGGCGAGGGTCGTGTCGTCGTTGAGCCGGAGCTCCGGGCCCCACGACGCGCCGCGGTCGGCGGAGCGGCGGTAGAAGACGTCGACCGTGTCGCCGGTGCCGGTGCCGTCCGGGTCGTAGCTGTAGACCACGTGGAGGGCGCCGTCCGGCCCAACCCCGAGCTCCGGGAACGGGGCGTACCGGATGTGGCCGTTCAGGGCCGAGCGGGCGCAGTCCGAGGTCGCGGCCGGGTCCTCGGGCCGCACCTGGTCGACCATGGCCGGCGCGAGCGGGACGAAGCTCCTGCCGCCATCCGGGGAGCAGGCGGCCTCGATCGAAACCCGGCCCATCGCGAAGCGGGTCCACGCGACGTACAGCTCGCCGTCGGGCGCGACCACCGGCCAGGCGCCCTGGGCGCTGGTGTTGGGCGGGCTGACCCGGACCGGCGACGACCAGGTCTCGCCGCCGTCGCCGGACGCGGCGGCCCGGATGCCGCCGGCGCCGAAGTCGGTCCACACCACGTACAGCCGGCCGAAGAACGGGCTCGAACCCACGTTGTCGACCGCCATCAGCTCCTTGTCGTCCGACGTGCCGCCGTGGACCGGCCCGACGGGCGTGAAGGTCAGGCACTCGTCGGTCGAGCGCCACAGGCTGACACCGCCGCCGGCCAGCGTCGCGAAGTAGAAGTGGCCGTCCGCCCGCCGCCACACCAGGCTCGGGTCGCCGTCGCTTTCCGGATCGAGCGCGCCCTGGTCGGTGAAGGTGAGGCCGCCGTCGATCGAACGGGAAAAGCCGGTCACCCCGTTGCCCTGGACCCGGTGGAAGGAGTCGTTGTAGCCGGCGCACAGGGTGCCGGTCAGGTCGTTGCGAGCGAGCGAGGTCTCGCTCTGGGTCTGCGAGACGCCGCTGTCGCCGGCCGGGTCGTTGACCAGGGTGTCGGGGCCGCCGGCCCCCTCGTGCGCGGGAACCGGCTCGACGGCGGGCGACTGCGCGACCAGCCCGAGCTCGTGCTCGCGGCCGCACGCCGGCAGCAGGTGGTTGAGGACCCCGTCCATGAGCGGCCGCACCTCGGGGTCGTCGAGCAGGCGGCAGACCTCGCGCGGCGGTCGCGACGGCGCGTTCCCGTCCCGGCCGGAGGCCACCGGCGGCCAGCACGCCAGCGCGATGGCGGCGGCGGCAAAAGCCCTGAGGAACCTGCGCAGCACCGGCACCCCCGCGAAGCCGAGGGCTCCGGCCCCATCATCGCAGGTTGCCGCCGGCATCTCAATCGTCCCACTTCGAGATACAATCCCTGGCATGAAGGTTGATGTCCGCAACTCCGATGACGTCATCATCGTCGACCTCGATGGCCGGCTCGTGCTCGGCGTCGGCGACGAGATCCTGCGCGACGTGGTGAACGAGCTGCTCGCCGAGGACTGGAAGAAGATCGTGCTCAACCTGCGCAAGGTCACGATCATCGACAGCTCGGGCATCGGCGAGGTGGTGGCGAGCTGGAAGCTCGCCAAGCGCTTTGGCGCTTCGCTCAAGCTGATGCGGCCGGCGCCGCAGATCCACCGCACCCTGCGCGTCACCCAGATCCTCCCGCTGCTCGAGGTTTTCGACAGCGAGGAGGAGGCCGTCGCGAGCTTTCATCCCGGCTGACGGCCTTCCCCCGGCGATGCCCGCTGGCCGCCGTCCCCGGCGGTGCGGGCGGCGGCCCGACTCGACCAGAGCCCCGGAGTGACGTAGCATGTCCGCCGCCATGTGGAGCCAGATGTGGCCCTGGATCGCCTTCGGAGCGCTGGTCGCAGTGATGCTGACCCTCGACCTGGCGTTCTTCCACCGCAGCGGCGTGCATCGCAGCACGCGCGCGAGCGCGGCCTGGAGCGCCCTGTTCGTCGGCGTCGGGCTGTCCTTCGCGGTGGTCGTGGGCCTCTCCCGGGGCACCGACGCGGCGTTCCAGTACCTGACCGCGTTCCTGATCGAGGAGTCGCTGTCGGTCGACAACCTGTTCGTCTTCCTCGCCCTGTTCACCTACTTCGGCGTGCCGCGCGACTACCAGCACCGGGTGCTGTTCTGGGGCATCGTCGGCGCGATCGTCATGCGCGGGGTGTTCATCACCGCCGGCGTCGCCCTGATCCACACCTTCCACTGGCTGATCTACCTGCTCGGCGTGCTGCTGATCGCCACCGGGGCGAAGCTCGGCCTCGGCAAGGGCGAGGAGGTGCACCCGGAGCGCAACTTCGTGGTGCGCTGGGCGAGCCGGGTGCTGCCGGTGGACCGGGCGTACCACGGCGACCACTTCACGGTCCGCAAGGACGGCCGGCTGCGCTTCACGCCGCTCCTGCTGGTGCTGCTGGCGGTCGAGAGCACCGACCTGATGTTCGCGGTGGACTCGGTCCCCGCCGTGCTGGCGGTGAGCCAGGACGTGTTCGTCGTCTACACCTCGAACGTGTTCGCGGTCATCGGCCTGCGGGCGATCTACTCGCTGCTGTCCGGTGCGCTCGGCGCGCTGCGCTTCCTGCGCCCGGCCCTGGCGCTGATCCTGGTGCTGGTGGGCGTCAAGATGCTGCTGTCGGGCGTGGTCGAGGTCCCGACCCTGCTGTCGCTGGCGGTGGTCGGCGCGATCCTGGTCGGCGCCACGGTGCTGTCGCTGCTGAGCCCGGGCCGCCCGGCCGACCCCGGCGCCTGACGCGCGCCCGCCGTTCGCCCTCCGGGACGCAGCGACGCCGCCGGCCCTTCCCGGCCTCCTTGCGGCCGGGCGGGCGAAACTGCTAGCGTGCCGGCGGCCGGGCCGCCACGGCACCGTGTCCGGAGCAGGGGAAGACCGCGATGTTCGACAGCTACAGGGCGCAGCTGCGCGACGAGCTGGACGCGATCCGGCAGGCCGGGACGTTCAAGGCCGAGCGCATCATCTCGTCGCCCCAGGGGGCGGCGATCCGGGTTCCCCAGGGCGACGTCATCAACTTCTGCTCGAACAACTACCTCGGCCTCGCGGACAACCCGGAGATCGTCGCCGCCGCCCGCGAGGCGCTCGAGGAGCGCGGCTTCGGCATGGCCTCGGTGCGCTTCATCTGCGGCACCCAGGACCTCCACAAGGAGCTCGAGCGGACGATCTCCCGTTTCAACGACACCGACGACACCATCCTCTACTCGTCCTGCTTCGACGCCAACGGCGGCCTGTTCGAGACCATCCTGGACGACCACGACGCGATCATCTCCGACCAGCTCAACCACGCCTCGATCATCGACGGCGTGCGCCTGTGCAGGGCCGACCGGTTTCGCTACGCCAACTCGGACATGGCCGAGCTCGAGGAGATCCTGAGGCAGACCCAGGGCCACCGGCGACGGATGATCGCCACCGACGGGGTCTTCTCGATGGACGGCTATCTGGCGAAGCTCGACGAGATCTGCGACCTGGCGGAGCGCTACAACGCGATGGTGATGGTGGACGACTCGCACGCCACCGGCTACATCGGCCGCACCGGGCGCGGCACTCCCGAGCACTGCGGCGTCCAGGGCCGGGTCGACGTCATCACGTCGACCCTCGGCAAGGCGCTCGGAGGCGCGTCGGGCGGCTACATCACCGGCCACCAGGAGATCATCGACCTGCTTCGCCAGCGCTCCCGTCCCTATCTATTCTCCAACACCCTGATGCCGGCGCTGGCCGCGGCCGGCATCAAGGTCTTCGAGATGCTGTCGGCCACCACCGCCCTGCGGGACCGGCTGATGGACAACACCCGCCACTTCCGCGCCGGGCTCGGCGAGCTCGGCTTCGACCTCCTGCCGGGGGAGACGGCGATCGTGCCGGTGATGCTCTACGACGCGAGGCTGGCCTCGACCTTTGCCGACGAGATGCTGGGCGAGGGGATCTACGTGATCGGCTTCTCGTACCCGGTGGTGCCGCAGGGGCAGGCGCGGATCCGGGTCCAGATCTCCGCCGCCCACGAGCGGGAGCACCTTGACCGCGCCGTTGCGGCCTTCGGCACGGTGGGCAAGCGGCTCGGGGTGATCTGAGGGGGGCGCCTGTGACCGTGCCCGAGCCGCGCGACAGCGCGTGGATCGACTGGGGCGGCGACGGGCCCGCGCTCCACCTCGCGCACGCCAACGGCTTTCCGGCAGGCTGCTACCGGAGCCTGGTCCGCCGGCTGGTGCCGTCGTTTCACGTGGTGTCGTTCGAGGCCCGCCCCCTGTGGTGTCCTGACGATCCGGCGACCCTGCCGGGGTGGCAGCCGATGGCCGAAGACCTGCGAGCCGAGCTGCGGCGCCGGGGATTGCGCGGCATCCTCGGCGTTGGCCACAGCCTGGGCGGCACCCTGACCGCGCTGGCCGCGGCGGCCGAGCCGGAGGCGTTCTCGGCGCTGGTGCTGATCGACCCGGTGCTGTTCACCTGGCCGCGCTCGTGGCTCTGGGCGGCCATGCAGCGGCTGGGGCGCGCCCACCGGTTCGCTCTGGTGCGGGGCGCCCGCGGGCGGCGCGTCCACTGGCCGGATGTCGACGCGGTGCGCACCGCCTACCGGGGCCGACGGACCTTCGCGGGCTGGGCCCCCGAGGCCTTCGAGGACTACCTCGGCGCTGGCTTCGTCGCTGCCTCCGGGGGCGGCGTGCGACTCCGCTATCCCCGGGAGTGGGAAGCGCGGATCTTCGAGACCTGCCCGGCCGACGTCTGGCGCCGGCTCGCGCGGATCCCGGTGCCGGTCCTCTTCCTGCGCGGCGAGCGATCCGCGACCTTCCTGCGATCAGCGGCGAGGCGGGGGGCGCGGCGGATCGCCGACGCGAAGCTGGTCGAGGTCCCGGGCAGCTCGCACTTCCTGCCCTTCGAGCGGCCGGAGGAGGCGGTGCGGGAGATCGTCCGCTTCGCGGCCGAGGTGAGCCGGTGACCGGCCGGGACCTCGACCTGGCGGCCGTGGTGGCGGCGGCGCGCGCCGCGCTCACTGCGCGCGGCAGCCCGGAGCGCGCGGCCGGCGCGAAGGCCTACCTCAAGAGCGAGCTTGACTTCCTCGGTGTCGACGCGGGCGGGCTCCGCGCGGCTGCGCGGGAGCTGCTGGAGCACCACCCCGAGCTCGATCACGACCAGCTGGTGGTGCTCGTGCGCGCGCTGTGGGATGAGCCGGTCTTCGACTTGAGGGCCCTTGGCGTGGCGCTGCTCGAGCGGCGCCACCGCGGGCTCGGCGCGGACGATCTCGAGCTGGTCGAGGCGCTGCTGCGAAGCTCCGGCACCTGGGCGCTGGTCGACTGGATCTGCACCAAGGTGGCGGCGCCGGTCGTCGCCCGCACGCCGCACGCGGACCGGCCGCTCGAGCGCTGGTCGCGCGACCCCGACTTCTGGCTGCGGCGCGCCTCCCTGCTGGCGCAGCTGCCCGAGCTGCGCGCCGGCCGCGGTGACTTCGCGCTGTTCGCGCGCCTGGCGTCGGGCATGGTCGAAGAGCGGGAGTTCTTCATCCGCAAGGCGATCGGCTGGGTGCTGCGCGACGTTTCGAGAAAGCGGCCGCAGCTCGCCTTCGCCTTCCTCGCCGAGCACATCGACCGGATCTCCGGTCTGACCTTGCGCGAGGGGTCGAAGCACCTGACCGCGGAGCAGCGGCGGGAGCTCCAGCGCCTGCGGTCCTCGCGCCCAGAGCCGTAGCCGCCCAACCGCGGGTGCTCCGCAAGCACCAGAGAAGGGAGCCAGGGTCTCGCACACCGAGTGTGTTCCTGAGCAGGTTCCCCCCACAGCCCGCGTTTCTCATCGACCTCCTCCGGCACCACCCACCGGTCACTTTTACCTCGATTCAGGAGGGCGGTGAGAAAGGTGGGCTAGTGGCTCGGGTCCGGCTGTGGGGCGGGCGGCGCCGGGTCGTCGAGGCGCCGCTCGAGCGGCGCCTCGCTGATCTGGAGCGTGGCCGCGACCCGCTCGGCCTCGGCCATCGCGCGGAGCAGGTTGAGGCCGGCGACCCGGGCGAGGTCGTCCCGCGAGTAGCCGCGGCGGGCCAGCTCGGCGAGCAGCCTGGGGTAGCCGGAGACGTCCTCGAGGCCCTCGGGGAGCGACGACAGGCCGTCGAAGTCGGAGCCGAGGCCGACGTGGTCGATGCCGGCGATCCTTCGGATGTGGTCGATGTGGTCGGCGAGCTGGGAGATCGTCACCCTGGGCATCGGGTTGGCGGCGTACCAGCGGTCGAGGCCCGCCTGCACGGCCTCCAGGTCGCCGGGGTGCAGCGCCTTCAGACGCGTCTCCTCGGCCTCTCCCGCCGCGACCCGCTCAGTCACCCTGGGGTCGATGAAGTAGGAGCCGAAGTTGACCATCACGAGCCCGCCGTTCGCGGGCAGCCGGCGCAGCACGTCGTCGGGGACGTTGCGGGGGTGGGGGTTGAGGGCGGCGGCACAGGAGTGGGAGAAGATCACCGGTGCCCGCGACGCGTCGAGGGCGTCGTGCATCGCCGCCGCCGACACGTGGGAGAGGTCGACCAGCATGCCGAGCCGGTTCATCTCGCGCACCAGCGCCGCCCCGAAGTCGGTGAGGCCGCCGTGCTGGGGGGCCGCGGTCGCCGCGTCCGCCCACGCGGTGGAGTCCCAGTGGGTGAGGGTCAGGTAGCGGGCGCCGGCGGCGTACAGCATCCGCAGCACCGCCGGCGAGTCGGCGATCGAGTGCCCGCCCTCGGCGCCGATCAGCGACGCGACGCGGCCCGCGGCGTGGATCCGGCGGACTTCGGCCGCGGTGAGGGCGATCTCGAGGTCGGCGGGGTAGGCGGCCGCCATGCGATGGACGAGGTCGATCTGCTCGAGCACCGTGCGCACCGCCTCGTCCTTGCCGAGCCCTGCCGGGACCCACACCGACCAGAACACGCCGCCGACGCCGCCCGCCCGCAGCCGGCGGAGGTCGGTGGCGAGCGGCGGATCGAGCCGCGAGGTGTCGTTCAGGTCGACGCCGGCGAGGCGGCTGCCGAAGCGCTCCCGGATCGCCCACGGGAGGTCGTTGTGGCCGTCGATCAGCGGCACCTCCTCGAGCAGCCGCGCGATCATCTCGGCGGGCGGCAGCGAGCTCTCTTCGGCGGCGAAGCCGGCGGGAAGCCCGGCGGCAGCCAGGAACAGCGCGACCAGCGGCGTCAGCCTCTGCAGTTTCACCTCGGGGGGCCCTCCGTTGCAGCGCCGGGGACGAGTGCCCGCCAGTGGGCGCGCCGCTCGTCGCCCGGCTCACCCGCCGGCACCAGATCGTGCACCTCTGCAAAGCCGGCCGCCCAGTCGAGCGGCGGCAGCCCGTCGCCGACCACCAGCACCTCGGCGCGGTTCGGGTTCACCGGTTGGCAGACCAGCACGACCGGCTCGTCGGCGAGGTCCGCGCCCTCGACCCACGCCGCGTGGGGCACGAAGGAGAGCTTGTCGCCGGTCCACAGGAACTCGTCGAGGACCTTCAGCCGGCCCTCGTCGGAGACCCAGACGATGACCCGGCGGCGATCGGCGTGCAGCCGCGCTACGAGGTCGGCGACCTCGGCCGCACGCTTGCTTCCCGGCAGCGGGTGGAGCTCGAGGCGGGACATGCCGCCGAGTCTACGCGACCGGCTCCGCGCCTGCAAAGATCCACCGCCGGTGGTATGTTGGCCCGGGAGACTGAGGGTATGCCGACATCCAGTGCGGACGGCCGCGGCGACGACACCCATGCCTACCTGGTCCGGGGCGGGCGCCCGGTTTCCGGCACTTTCACGCCCGGCGGCAACAAGAACGCGGCACTGCCTATGCTGGCTGCGGCCCTGCTCGGCGAACGCCCGGTGCGGCTGCGCAACGTGCCCGCGATCCGCGACGTCCGCGACATGATCGAGCTCGTCGGCAGCCTCGGCGCCGAGGCGAGCGCCCTCGGCCCCGGCGCCTGGGAGATCGATGGTTCGCCGATCGCGCGCCAGCAGCCGGACGCCGCGCTGGCCGGGCAGATCCGGGCCTCCTTCCTGCTCGCCGGCCCGCTGCTCGCCCGCTGGGGCCGCGCGGTGCTGCCGCGGCCCGGCGGCGACCGCATCGGGCGGCGCCCGCTCGACACCCACATCCACGCCTTCCTCGACTTCGGCGCTGCGGTCGACGTCGAGCCCGACCGGTACGTGATGAGCGCCCCGCGCGGGCTCACCGGGAACGACATCTTCCTGCACGAGATGAGCGTCATGGGCACCGAGAACGCGGTGATGGCGGCAGCGCTCGCACGCGGCACCTCGGTGATCCGCAACGCGGCGTCCGAGCCCCACGTCCAGGAGCTGTGCCGCCTCGTCAACGCGATGGGCGGCCACGTCGAGGGCATCGGCACCAACACGCTCACCGTCGAGGGGAGGAAGAGCCTGGGCGGGGCCGAGCTCGAGATCGGCCCCGACCCGATCGAGGTCGGCAGCTTCATCGGCCTCGCCGCCGTGACCGGTGGCGAGCTCAAGATCACCGGCGCCCGGCCGGCGGAGCACCACCGGATGACCCGGCTGGCCTACGGCCGGCTGGGGATCTCCTGGCGAGAGGAGGGGGACGACATCGTGGTCCCGGCGGCCCAGGAGCTGGTGGTCCGCGAGGATCTCCACGGCGCCATCCCGAAGATCGACGACGGACCGTGGCCGGCCTTCCCACCCGACCTGACGAGCATCGCGGTGGTGCTGGCGACCCAGTCCCGCGGCACCATCCTGATCCACGAGAAGATGTTCGAGAGCCGGCTGTTCTGGGTCGACCGCCTGATCGCCATGGGGGCCCGGATCGTGCTCTGCGACCCCCACCGGGTGGTGGTCGTGGGGCCGTCGAAGCTGCACGGCCAGGTGCTGGCGAGCCCGGACATCCGCGCCGGCATGGCGCTGGTGATCGCCGCGCTGAGCGCCCAGGGCGAGAGCGTGATCCACAACATTCGCCAGATCGAGCGTGGCTACCAGGACCTGCACCAGCGCCTGACCGCCCTCGGTGCGGACATCGAGCGGGTCGAGAAGTAGCCGGCGTCAGGACGAGTAGTAGGGGTGGCCGCCGGCGTGGTGGTCAGTCTCGTCGACCACGTGCTTGATCTCCTCGACCTCCGCGGTGATCGCCGAGGCGATCCCCTGGGAGAGCGTGAACGAGGCGCTCGCGCAGCCCTGACATCCGCCGCCGAGATGGACGTAGGCGGTGTTGCCTTCGACCCGATCGAGCTCGACCCAGCCGCCGTGCGCGCCGACCACCGGCATCACCTTCTCGTCGATGACCTTCTGGACCTTCTGACAGACCGGGTCCTCCCAGCGGGGTGAGGCGGCCGGGTTGTCGATCTGGAACCCGGAGCCGCCGTCGACCGTCAGGAAGTCGATCGTCGCGCCCTCCATCCACTCGGCGGTCTGCTTGTCGAGGAAGACCGTGAACCCCGCGAACGGCAGGCGGGCGTCGCCCGGCTCGATGTCGACCTCGCGCAGGAGCTGGATCTGGTAGCGGAAGGTGTGCGAGCCGGCCCGCAGCGCCCGGATTCGCACGCCGTGGCACTCGGCGCCGGCGCCGCTCACGTACTCCCCGATCTTCTGTCGCGCGGCCTCGGTCAGCGTGATCATGACCAGCTTCCTCCGCCCGGGAGTCTATCGCGGAGCGTCGCGGAAGTCCCAGCGGGGGGCGTTTCAGCCCGGCGGTCCCGCCGTCAGTCGTCGCTCGGCGCGGTCGCCGGAGCCTGCCTGTGACTGACGCCCGACTGGGCGAGCTCGCCGAGCTGGACGCAGCGGCGGTAGGCTGCCCACACCGCATCCGAGAGCACGGTCCGCAGCCTTCCTCGTTCGAGCTGGGCCTGGGCCTCGGCGCTGGTGCCTCCCGGCGAGGTGACCTGATTTCGAAGCTCGGCCGGATGCAGGGTGTTGCTGGCTGCGAACTCGACTGAGCCGCGCACGGTCTCGTAGACGAGCTTCGAGGCGAGGCGCCGCGAGAACCCGAGGTGCACCCCGGCGTCGATCAGCGCCTCCATGAACAGGAAGACGTAGGCCGGCCCGGTGCCGGACAGCGCGGTCGCCATGTCGAGCTCGTTCTCGTGGCGGACGAGCTCCTCGACGCCGAGCGCCGACAGCAGCGCCCGCACCCGGTGGCGGCCGTCGGCGTCCACGGCATCGGTCGCGGTCCAGACCGAGATGCCGCGGCCGATCTGCCCGGGCGTGTTGGGCATGACGCGGGCCACCCTGGTGGCGTCCAGAACCTCGATCACGTGCGCCATGCGGATGCCGGCGACGATGGTGACGACGAGAGCCCGGTCGAGCACCGCGCCCTTTAGCTCGGCCGCCACCTCGTCGAAGAGCTGCGGCTTGACCGCGATCACCACCAGGGTGGCGCCCTCGGCCGCGGCCCGGTTGCCGGTCGTGGTTCGAACGCCGTAGCGCTCGGCGATGTCGCGGCAACGCTCCTCGCGCGGGTGCGACACGACGATCTGGTCCGGACGGACCAGCCGCTCGTGGAGCAGGCCCTTGACCATGGCCTCGCCCATGACCCCGCAGCCGACCACCGCAATCCGTTCGTTGTTGAGTGCCACGCTCTCCTCCAGACCGCACAGTCGTTCGATGGTGAAAGCCGCGGTGGCGGCTCGGGATTCCGAGTCAAACTGGGACGTCGACACTCGAGGCGATGGTGCAGGCGACGGTTGGAAAGCTCACGACGGCTCCGTGAGCGCGGCCACGAAGCTCTCCCCGAGCAGCTCGCGCCGCCACCCCGACAGGCCCGCGGCATTCAGGGCCGAGCCGGCGCCGGGCGCGGCCGCGATCGCCTGCAGGGTCGCCCGGGGGCAGACCAGTCCGGGCTGGAGGCCGAGACGGGCGGCAACCTCGTCGCGCACCTCGACGAGGCGCTGGAGCCGGCGGCGCTCGGTGGCCGAGGGTGGCGAGGCGTGCTGGGCGCGACGGTGCTGCGGGGCGCCTCGCGGGTGCTCGAGGCGTCGCAACACCTCACCTCCCCAGCGGCGGGCGAAGCGCGGGCCGATCCCCGGGACCCGCGCGAGCTCGGCGGTGCCCTCCGGCGGCACCGCCGCCAGCTCGATCATCGGCCGGTTGCCGAGCACCTTGAACGGCGGCAGGTCGAGGCGGCGGGACTCCTCGTCGCGCCAGCAGTAGAGCTCGTGCAGCCGGTCGCGGGCCCGGCCCTTGAGCGCACGGGCGCCCTTGACCCGCTCGAACGCGAGTGGGTCGGGCGTGGCCTCCTCGTGGCGCACCGCCGCGAGCCGAGCGCACTCCTCGATCGCCCAGGACCGCCGGCCGAGGGCCTCGAGACGATCGTGCAGCCTCTGCGCAAGCTCGATCAGGAAGGCGGTGTCGGCCGCCGCATAAGCGACGAGCTCCGGCGCCAGCGGCCGGGCCCCCCAGTCGGCGCGCTGGTGCCGCTTGTCCAGCTCGACACCGAACTCGCGCTCGAGGAGATGGGCGAGGCCGGTCCGCTCCTCGCCGAGCAGCTGCGCCATGATCTGGGTGTCCTCGAGCCTGCCGACGCGCGCGCCGTAGTCGCGATCGATGATCCGCACGTCGTAGTCCGCGCCGTGCATCACGACCGTCAGCGCCGGGTTGGCGACCACCCGCCACAGCGGGTCCAGATCCGCCGGCTGGAGGGGCAGCGGGTCGACGACGAAGTGCTGGCTGCCGGCCGAGACCTGGATCAGGCAGACCTTGTGGAAGTAGGAGTGCAGGGAATCGGCCTCGGTGTCGAGCGCGAAACGGCCGACGGCGGCGCACGCGGAGGCCGCGCGGCGGACGCCGTCCGGGGTGTCCGCCCAGATCGGTCTGAGCTCTGGGAGCATGGCAGGATGGTAGCAGACGAGAGGTGGGCGACGGGAGCGCAGAGGTACTTCGACCCGCTTCCCCTTCCGCTTCCGAGCCCGATGTGGGGCTCTTGATTCACGAGCCGTCGGAAGCGGACGCGGGCGCGGATGCGGGTGGGAGGAGGCTATCCCCAGCTCCTATCCCCCAGATCCTGCCCCCCGTGCTACAGTACCCAGCGTGAGACCGATTCTCGACATCCGCACGGCCAAGATCGCCGTCGAGCTCACCAGCCGCTGCAACCTGCGCTGCGGGATGTGCCCGATGGGCAACCTCGGCCGTCCCGAGGACGACATGCCGTGGTGGCTGGTCGAGAAGGTGGCGGCCGATTTCCGGGCCAACGGCATCCGGGTGCGCTGGCTGCACGAGATGGGCGAGCCGCTGCTCTACCCGCGGCTCGCCGAGGCCATCGACCTGTTCCCCGGCGCCGGCGTCTCGACCAACGTCATGATGCTCGACGGGGACTACGGCCGCGAGCTGCTGGCGAGCTCGCTTTCCCGCATCCGGCTGTGCGTCGACACCATCGACCCGAAGGTCTACCCGCAGATCCGCCGCGGCGGCGACTTCTCAACCGTGGTCGCCAACATCCGAGGGTTCCTCGAGATCTCGAAGGGCCGCGACATCCGGGTCGAGATCCAGCGCCTGGTTGCCCTGCAGACCGCGGCCGAGAGCGCCCGCGACCTCGAGGAGTTCTTCCACCTCGACCGTTACCCGCAGGCGGCGGTGATCGAGAAGACCTGCGAGGGCCTCGACACCGCCGACGCCACCGACTTCCACGAGGCCTACTACGGCTGCTTCCAGGGCTACCCGTTCCGCTGGTTCGTGGTGCTCTCCGACGGCCGCGTCACCCACTGCTGCTACGACTGGGACGGCTCGCAGCCGATCGGCGACATGAAGACGCAGACGGTTGTTGAGATCCTCGCCGCCAACACCGTCGAGCGCTACCTGGCGGCCTTCAAGGCCAAGGACTGGCAGACCCTGCCCCGCTGCGGCGAGTGCTATCGGAACAGCTCCGGCAAGGCTGTGGTGATGGACCAGCTGCTGCAGATCGGCCACAAGCTCGAGCGGGTGCTGCCGGTCAAGCAGGTGGCGCGCCGGATCATCAATCGCTCGTAGCGTGAGGGCTGAGGCCTTTCGGTGGGCTCGTGAGCCTGCTGTGTCGGGTCGGCCTCTGCCCCCACGCTGCGAGGAGGATGCGCTGCGCGCATCCGCACCGTTACCCCGTTCCGGCCGAAGGCGGTAGAGTTACCGCATGGGCATGGCCGAGTGGGGAGCCGATCCCGAGTTCTTCGGGCCGCGGCACGCGCACCGGGAGGGCCGCATCATCGGCACCCTGCGCCGTTTCGCGCCAGCCACGGGCCTCCACCTCGAGTGCGCCGCCGGCGTCGGCTCGCTGTCGTGTGCGCTCGCCCGGCGCGGGCGCGAGGTGGTGGCCGCCGACCGGTCGCTGCGGTCGCTGCGGCAGCTCGACCTCCGGGCTCGCGAGGCTGGGCTGCGCGCGCGCGTCCTTCCGGTGGTCGCCGACATCACCCGCCTGCCCTTCGAAGACGAGAGCTTCGCCTCGGCGACCAGCGCCGAGACCCTCGAGCACCTTCCCGACGACGCGGCGGCGGTGGGCGAGCTCGCGCGGGTGCTGCGGCATGGCGGCTGGCTGGTGGGCACGGTGCCCGCAAACCCCGGCCAGTGGTCGGACTGGGACGACTGGGGCGGCCACCTGCGCCGCTACACCGCGGGCGGAATGCGCGAGCTGCTGGCCGGGGCCGGGCTCGAGCCACGCGTGATGGTGTGGGGGTGGCCGTTCCAGCGGCTCTATGACGCGCTCTTCCTGACCAGGGTCAACCGCCGCCGGCTGTACCACGACGGCCCGCTCGAGCAGGACCCCGCGCTGCGCCGGGTGGCCGGGCTCGGCCGCTCGACCTGGCTGGTCGCGGCCGCCCGCGCGGTCTTCGAGCTCGACCGACTGTTCGACGGCCTGCCCTGGGGGGTCGGCCTCATCTTCGCGGCGCAGAAGCCTCCGGAGGCGGTGGCCGTACATCCGGCACGGGTCGCCGACCGGCCAGCGCCCGCCCCGACCTGTCCGTGAGCACCAGCCGCAGCAGGTAGCTCTGCCACGGGACCGCGTCCCGCCACACTCCGAGCAGCCCCTCTTCGACGTTGCCCTCGCCGCTGCCGAGCACCAGCGGTGGGCCGCCGACCGGATCGGCCTCGAGCCGCCAGCCGCCGGGGACCAGCCGGCCGCTCAGGCTGAACTGGGCGGCGATGCCGTGCAGCTCGAGACTGGTGCCCGGCATTGGCGGGTGCGCCGGCGGATCGAGCAGGTAGCTGACGGCGATCAGCCCCTCGCCGCCGAGCGCGGGGGTTGTGAGGACCGGGGTCTGGTCGGCGAGCAGGCGGCCCTGGTCGTAGGCGCCAAAGCGGGTCCACTGCCCGGTGGGGTCGATCGGGTAGGGGCGGACCTCGCTTCCGTGCAGCTCGATGGTCGCCTCCTGGCTCGCCTCGACCGTGCAGGTGATGACGCCGCCTTCGACCGTGATCCGGGAGCGGTCGCGGGCGCCGAAGAAGCCGCCGCTGCCGTCGATCACGGTGCGCCGCACCGACACCTCGGCGTCGCCCATGCCGAGGATCTCGCCGACGGTGCTGTCGGAGACCACCACGCTGGCGCTTCCTTGCGGGTACAGGTTCCAGGTGTCGATCGCGGCGTTGACGAGCCGCAGCTCGCGGTCGCGCAGCGGCAGCGTGACGTCGCCATACCACGCGCCGTCGTGCAGCTCGAAGATCGCGGCGTCCGCCGGCAGGTGGAGGCCGACCACGACCCAGTTGTCCTCGGCGATGTCGCGGAGCTCGAGGCGGCTGCCCTCGCGCACCAGCATCGGCCACAGCCGCGCGTCACAGCGCTCGACCCCGATCGACTGCGGGATGCCGGTCGCGCCGGGCGGCGGGAACGACCACGCCTCGACCCACCCGGGCATCGGCGGCGAGTACGAGGCCTGGCTGCCCGGACCGAACTCGACCCACACCCAGATGCTGCCCGCATCCGGGGTGCGCGGGATGTCGGCCAGGGCCATTGCGGCCGCTTCCTGGACGATCACCTCGAAGTTGCCGGTCAGCCGCCGCGCGATCGCCCGCGAGCTGCCGGCGGCGAGGATCTGGACGTCGCCGAAGTCGGTGTCCTCGATCGTGAGCTCGGCCGAGCCGGCGGCGAACAGCGCGTGCTGGACGCCGTTCGGCACCCGGTAGTCGCAGCCGGAGACCCGCACCCGCGCCTGCTCGACCGCCGCCAGCCCGTACTGGCCGTGGTAGGTGCTGAGGAACTGCACCAGCGAGTTCTCGAGCACCAGCTCGCCGTCGCCAATCACCCACAGGTTGCCGGCCACCTGCAGGCCGGGCTCCGGCACGCCGACCACGTGCAGCGCGCCGCCGCCGACGATGATGACGTCGCCGACGGAGAGCGGCTCGTGGATCACGACCGGGCCGTCAATGATCCAGGGCTCTCCGGACCCCTTCGAGGGCAGCAGCGGCCCGGCCGCGGCCATCGCAGCCGGGAGCAGCAGGGTGACGGCCGGCACGAGGAGCCGGATCGCCCCGGCCGCCGCGCCGCCCGCCGTCACCACGGGATGCGCCTGCCGTCGCGGAAGAAACCGCCGTTCGGGCCGCGGTCGGGCAGGGTGGCCGCCCACACGATCCCGGCCGCCCCGGCCTCGACGCTGCGGGTCGCGTTCGGCCCGCCCATGTCGGTGCGCACCCAACCCGGGCACACCGCGTTGACCAGGATGTTGGCGCCGCTCACCTCCCTGGCCACCAGCCGCGTGACCGCGCTGAGGGCGGTCTTCGAGATCCGGTACGCCGGCCAGCCGCTCTCCATGTCGTCGAGCTGGCCCATGCCGCTGGACACGTTGACCACCCTCCCGTAGCCGTTGCGGCGCATCACCGGCACCACCGCCTGGCAGAGCCGCAGCGGCGCGAGGGTGTTGACCTCCAGGGTCCGGCGAATGGTCTCGAGGTCGACGTGCAGCGTGCCCCGATCATCCTCCGGCTGGAGGGCGACGCCGGCGTTGTTGACGAGGACGTCGATCCGGTCGTGGCTGCCGTCGACCTCGGCGACCAGCCGCTCGATGCTGAGCGGGTCGGTGACGTCGAGCTGGCGCGCGACGACCGCGAGCCCGGACCCCCGCAGGCCTGCGGCGGCGGCCTCACCGTGCGCCGGGTCGCGGCTCGTCAGCACCACCTGGAAACCGAGATCGGCGAGCTGGCGGCAGGTCTCAAGGCCAAGCCCGCGGTTGCCGCCGGTCACGATCGCGACCGGTGGTGCTTCAGCTGGGGCCTTCTTCCCGTTGCTGCCCATGTCTCTCCCTCCCAGGCTCGGCGACACAGGGTACCTCAGCTGCGGCCGCAGGTCCGCAGCTGACGCCGGTGGCCACGCCGGCGCGGGCTGGGCGGCGCCTGCTGAGAGACCGCCCATCCGGCTCCCGGGACGTGACCCGCGCCGAGCGCACCTATCGCAGGACCTTGGCCAGGAAGGTCCCCTCCGCCAGGGCCACCCCCTGCATCGCCGCGCCGACCTCGCCGCCCATCACCCGCGACAGCAGCCCGACGTTCATGCGCGACAGCCACACCGAGCCGTCGGCCAGCTCGTAGACCGACCACGCGCAGGGCATGATGGCGGACAGCTTGGGGTTGCGGCCGAGGACGCGCTTGGCGATCGGTGGGCTGCACACCGAGAACTGCCGGATCCGGCGGACGTTCTCCGGCAGCGCGCCTTTCTCGGCGAGCTTGTCCGACATGTCGAAGCTCGGCCGTGGCAGGCCCCATCCCTCGGTCCTCCCGACCACCGCCTCGACCCGCGCGCACGTCTCCTCGAACGAGTGGGCGCTGCGCTCGGACACCACCATCTTCCGGCGCATCATCGCCACACCGACGTCGGCCGCCACTGCCAGGCCGACGATCAGTCCGACCACGAACACGATCACACCGATGGTCACCGCGACCTCCTTTCGTCGCATCTCAAGCGCGCCGCCGAGGCATCGCCCCCCTGCCGTCGCGGCGCGGCTCACAGCGGCGCCTTGGCGGCCTCCTCTCAGTCCTCATCCTCGCCCTCGCCGGAGCTCGCGCCTCGAGCGGCCTTCCCAATCCACCGCCTGGCGCCCGCGGGCGACCGGACCTCGCCCCGGACCTGAGCGAGCTGCAGACGCCGCAGCAGGCGCCCGAGGCCGGGCCCCGGCGGCAGCCCGGAGCGAGCGGCGATCTCGGCAGAGGCGAGCAGGGCCGGCGGGCTGGCCAGCCGCTCCCCGTGCCGGCGCCACTGGGCCCAGAAGCGCCGCCACCGGGGCGCCGAGGCCGGCTCGGCGCCGTCGACCGCCGCGGCCGCCGCGAGCAGCACCGGGAAGTCGGCGCCGGCCTGGTGGATCAGCTCGCGCCGCTCGGCGGCGCCGCGGCCTGCGACGTCGATCGCCCGCGCCAGCAGCCCGGATGCTCGGGCCGCGGACAGTCGCTCGCCCCGCGGCCACGAGTACTCGGCCGCGCTCTCGTCGGGCGGGCAGCCCCACCCGCGCAGGAGCACCGCCAGCGACGCGGCAGGGCCGGCCGCGGCGACGGCGCCGGGGACCGGGTGGGCCCGCGATCCGGCGATCCGGCCGATGGCGTCGGCATGGCGCTCCATCCAGCGCGAATCCGGCGCCGTCCCCGCCGGGGCGGCGTGCCGGAAGATGCCCAGCTCGAGCGAGCAGCGGATGCCGCGCTCGGCAGCGGGAGCGAGCAGGAGCAGCCGCAGCTCGTGGCCGAGCCGTGCCGGCGGCGCGTCGGCGAGGGCGGGCGCGAGCTGGCGGATGAACGACGCCGTCGTGTGGTCGAGGTCGAGGGCGGGGAGCTGGGCCAGGAAGCGGGCGGCACGCAGCAGCCGCAGCGGGTCGTCCTCGAGGTTGCCGCGTGACACCGCCACCAGCCGCCCGGACCGCAGGTCGTCGAGGCCCCCGACCTGGTCGATGAGGGGCCCGTCGGGCAGCCGCCAGACGAGGGCGTTGCACGTGAAGTCCCGGCGCAGGATGTCGTCCTCGACGGTCAGCGCACCGAGCGGCCACAGCTCGACGTTGAGGCCGGCGGTGTCGATGCGCCACACCGCTCGCGGCGCCCGGCCGAGCAGGTGGGGGCGGGCGCCGCGGGCGACGGCGAGCCGGCGCGCCGGTCCGGCGACCGACTCGACGGTGCCGGGCAGGGAGAAATCGAGGTTGGTGCTCGGCCGGCCGAGGAGACGATCGCGGAGGTAGCCTCCCGCCACGAAGCACTCGGGCTGCCCCATGTCCCGCCAGACCTCCAACATCGGCGCGTCAAAGCGCAGCGACTCGACGGGCTCGAGCTCCATGGCGGCATCAGGATAGTGCATTGCCGGCTCGTGCCCGCAGTCCGACTCCAATCCCGCATTCCCGGGAGGAGCCAAGCGCGAACGGGAACGGGAACGGGAACCGACGGCCGCGCGGGGCGCGCCTGTGGTAGAGTCCGGCCCCCGCCGAGAGGCGGCACGTCCTCGCGGAGGAATGGGATGCCCGTGGAACGACTGCAGAAGCTGATCGCCCGCTCCGGGAGGTGCTCCCGGCGCGACGCCGAGCAGATGATCCGCGACGGCCGGGTGACGGTGAACGGGCAGGTCGCCAAGCTCGGCGACCAGGCGGACGCCGACCGGGACCACGTCAGGGTCGATGGCAAGCCGCTGCGTCGCACCGAGCTCCCGCGCCACCTCCTGCTCTACAAGCCGCGCGAGGTGATGACCACCTGCGACGATCCGGAGGGGCGGACGACCGTGGTCGACCTCGTCCGGCCGCTGGTCCGCGAGCGCGTGTTCCCGGTCGGGCGGCTCGACTACCACTCGGAAGGGCTGGTCCTGCTCACCAATGACGGCGAGCTGGCCGAGCGGGTGAGCCACCCCCGCCATGGCCTGGTGCGGGAGTACCTGGTCAAGATCCGGGGCGACCTCGACGACGCGCAGCTGAGGAAGCTGATGGCGGGGTCGGTCGTCGACGGCCGGCGGGTCCGCCCGCGCGCCGCCCGTCGCGAGTCCGCGACCAGGGGCGGCACCAACTCGTGGTGGCGGGTCGAGGTGACCGAGGGCCGAACCCACGAGGTCCGCGAGCTGTTCTTCCGGGCGGGTCATCACGTGCAGCGGCTGCGCCGGACGGCGATCGGTCCGCTCAGGGACGATCGCCTGCGGCCGGGCGACTTCCGGGAGCTCACCGATGAAGAGGTGGCCGCGCTGCTGGCCGGCCGTGCCGCCACGGCGCCGCGGCGGCCACGTCCGCCGCGCGGCGGCGCCGGGCAGCGGCGCCCGCGCGCCGCCGGTGCGCGCCCTGCGCGCCCCGCCGACGACCGGCGATCGACCGCCAAGCGGCGTGGGACTGCCTCGGCGAAGAAGTCCTAACAACTTGAAAAAAATGAATTTATGGAAATTCGCGAAGCGGATTTCCATGGTACAATCGCGCGCCGGCGGAGGTCGCGCGTGAGCGATTCGGACAAGCTGCAGCCGCTCGAGACCCTGATGGCGAATCGCCGGTTGAAGCTCGATCGGCTGCGCGAGCTCGGCATTGACCCCTACCCGCCGCGGTTCCGGGTGAGCGCATCGATCGGCGAGGTTCGCGGGCGTCTCGGCTCGCAGTCGGCCGAGGAGCTCGAGGCGGCGCAGCCGCAGGTCCGGCTGGCCGGCCGGGTGCGCGCGGTCCGCGGCCACGGCAAGCTGTCGTTCGCCGACCTCTCGGACGGAGCCCAGCAGATCCAGCTCTACCTGCGCCGCGATCGCCTCGACGAGTCCTCGTGGACGGTCCTCGAGCAGGTCGACCTGGGCGATTTCGTGGGCGTCGACGGCAGGGTGTTTCGGACCCGCGCCGGCGAGCTGAGCGTGGCCGTCGAGTCGCTGACGATGCTCGCCAAGGCGCTGCGGCCGCTGCCCGACAGCTACCACGGCCTGACCGACCGCGAGGCGCGAGCCCGGCGGCGCTACCTCGACCTGCTCGCGAACCCGGAGTCCCGCCGGGTGTTCGAGGTCCGGTCGTCGGTGATCAGCGGCATCCGGCGATTCCTGGACGCCCGGGGCTTCCTGGAGGTCGAGACCCCGATGATGCAGCCGATCCCGGGCGGCGCCACGGCGAGGCCGTTCGTCACCCATCACAACACGCTCGACCTCGACCTCTACCTGAGGATCGCTCCGGAGCTGTACCTGAAGCGGCTGCTGGTCGGCGGATTCGAGCGCGTCTACGAGATCAACCGGAACTTCCGCAACGAGGGCATCTCGACCCGCCACAACCCCGAGTTCACGATGCTCGAGTTCTACTGGGCGTACGCCGACTACGAGCTCCTGATGGACCTCACCGAGGAGCTGGTCACGACCATCGCCATGGCGGTGACCGGGGGGCTCGAGCTTGAGTGGGGCGGCCGCCGGATCAACCTCGCGCGGCCGTGGCGCCGGCTGACCCTCCGCGAGGCCGTGCTCGCGTACTCGGACCTGACCGCGGGGGACCTCGCGGGACGCGCCAGCATGGAGGCCGCGGCCCGCCGCCTCGGCGTCGAGCGGATCGAGGAGCGGTCGGACGGCCAGCTGCTGGCCGAGCTGTACGAGGTGACGGCCGAGCCGCAGATGATCGACCCCACCTTCATCACCGACTTTCCGCGCGACATCTCGCCGTTTGCCAAGTCACGGCCCGACGCCGCGAGCACGGTGGAGCGGTTCGAGCTGTTCATCGGCGGGATCGAGATCGCGAACGCCTTCACCGAGCTCAACGACCCCGACGAGCAGCGTCGCCGGCTGGAGGAGCAGGCCGCGGTCGGTGGGGGAATGGTCGACGACGATTACGTCATGGCGCTCGAGCACGGGCTGCCGCCGACCGGGGGCGAGGGCATCGGCATCGACCGCCTGGTGATGCTGTTCGCCGGCCAGGCCTCGATCCGGGACGTGATCCTGTTCCCGCTGTTCCGGCCGCGGGAGTAGGGCAGCGTGAAGGCCGAGCTCCACATTGCGCGCCGCTACCTGATCGGGATCCGGCGGCGGACCCACGTCGCCACCGTGACGTTGATCTCGCTGGTCGGGCTCGCGCTCGGCGTGCTCGCGTTGGTGGTCACGCTCGCGCTCCTCGAGGGGTTCCAGTCGGGGATCCGCAACGAGCTGGTGGCCCGCGCCGCCCACGTGCGGATCTCTCCGGCGGAGGGCCGGCGGCTGGAGCGCCCGGACCAGTTGGCCTCGGTCTTGCAGTCTGCGCTGCCGAATGTGGAGCTGGTGCGCGTCGTCCAGGGCACTGGCCTCGTCTCGTCCGACGCAGATGCCGTTCCGGCATCAGTCGTTGGCCGGTCTGACGCGGTCGTGGCCGGGGTCGACCAGCTGCTCGCCGCCAAGATCGGGGTCGCGATCGGCGACGAGGTGGAGGTGATCTCGCCGCGCCATCGCTTGACTCCGATGGGCCTGCTGCCGGTCCGGACGCGGCTCCGGGTGGAGCAGATCCAGCCGGCGGAGCCGGGCAGCGAGTCCGGCACGATCCGGCTGCCGCTCTCCTCGGCGCAGCGCCTGCTGTGGGGAGAGCCGGCGGTGGAGGCGATCGAGCTGCGGTACCCCGGCGACCCGTGGCGGCTGGCGGGCCGGGCGCGGCGCGCCCTCGGCGACAGCGCCGCCGGCCTGCGGGTCGAGGGCCTGGAGGAGCTGCACCGCCCGCTGCTCGTGGCGCTCGCCCTGGAGAGGGTCATGATCTTCGTTGCGGTCGGCCTGATGCTGGTGGTCGCCGCGCTCAACCTGCTCAGCAACGTCGCGATGGTGGCGGCCGAGAAACGGACCGACCTCGCCGTGCTGTCGGGGCTCGGCCTGCCGCCGTCGTCGCTACGCCGGCTGTTCGTGCTGATCGGTCTCGGCATCGGGTCGAGCGGCGCGGTGCTCGGCGCCGCGCTCGGCGTCGCGGTCGCGATGGCCCTGGACGCCACCGGCGCGCTGCCGCTGCCGCGGGGCGTGTTCCTGGCGTCGTCGGTCCCGTTCAGGGTGGACCCCCGGATGGTGGCGGTCGTGGTCGCGCTGGCGCTGGTCCTGTCGGCCGCGGTGTCGTGGCTCCCGTCGCGGATGGTCGCGCGGCGCGAGCCGGCGGAAGGGCTCCGCTATGAGTGAGCGGGCGATCGTGCGGCTGCGGGGAGTCACCAAGGGCTACGGCGCCGCGGCGACGCGGGTGGAGGTGCTGCGCGACCTCGATCTCGACGTCGAGCGGGGAGAGCTGCTGGCCGTGATCGGCCCCTCGGGGGTGGGCAAGAGCACGCTGCTCCACCTGGTCGGCCTGCTCGATCGGCCCGAGGGAGGCAGCCTCGAGCTCGACGGCGGCCGCGTGGGCGAGCTCGACGGGGAGGCCCGGGCCTCCCTGAGGAATCGCCTCATCGGGTTCGTCTTTCAGCACCACCACCTGCTCGACGAGCTCGACGCGCGCGACAACGTGGCGCTGCCGCTGCGGATCGGCGGCTGGTCCGCGCGGCGAGCCCGCGCCCGCGCCGACGAGCTCCTGGAGTCGGTTGCCCTGACCGAGCGCGCGAGCCACTTCCCGGATCAGCTCTCCGGGGGCGAGCAGCAGCGGGTCGCGGTGGCCCGGGCGCTGGCGGCGTCGCCGCGGCTGCTGCTGGCCGACGAGCCCACCGGGAACCTCGACCACGCGAACGCCGAGCTCCTGTTCGCGCTCATCCGCGAGCTTCATTTGATGGCCGGTCTGACATCAATTATAGTGACCCACAACGAGGCGATGGCACGCCGGTGCGATCGTATCTTCCGGCTCGCGCCCCAGGGCGAGCGTTCCGGCTATGTTCGAACGATTTAACGAGCACGTGCGGCGAAGCCTGTTCTTCGCCCGTTATGAGGCGAGTCGCTCGTCGAGCCGCGCCATCGGCACGGAGCATCTCCTGCTCGGGATGCTGCGCGAGGCGGACCCGGTGCTGACCGGCCTCCTCGAGCGCCCCGGCGGCAATCTCAAGGAGCTCCGGCAGGAGCTGCTCGGCGATCGCCTGGCGCTCGATCGCGTCAGCACCTCACCCGACCTGCCGTTGGCCGAGGACACCAAGAAGTCCCTCGCCTTCGCCGTCCACGAGGCGGAGAGCATGGGCCACTCCTCGGTCGGCACGGAGCACCTGCTGCTCGGCCTGCTGCGGGTCGAGGCCTGCACCGCCGCCCGGTACCTCAGCGCGCACGGGTTCGACCTGTTCCAGCTTCGCGAGGAGGTCGTCCAGCGGGGCCGCGACGCCGAGGCCGCGAGCTCCCCGCAGTCGACGCCCAACATCAGCGAGTACGCGCGTGATCTGACCGCGCTGGCGGCGGGCGGCGGCTTCGACCCCCTGATCGGCCGCGACGGCGAGGTCGAGCGGGTGATCCAGATTCTCTGTCGGCGCACCAAGAACAACCCGCTGCTGCTGGGCGATGCCGGCGTCGGCAAGACCGCGATCGTGGAGGGCCTCGCCACCCGCATCGTCGAGGGCAACGTGCCGTCGCTGCTGGCGAACCGGCGGATCCTCGCGCTCGACCTGTCGCTGCTGGTCGCCGGCACCAAGTACCGCGGCCAGTTCGAGGAACGGTTGAAGGGCCTGCTCAAGGAGCTGCAGGAGCGCCGCGAGATCATCATCTTCATCGACGAGATCCACTCCCTGATCGGCACCGGCTCCGCCGAGGGTTCGCTCGACGCGGCGAACATCCTCAAGCCGGCGCTGTCGCGGGGTGAGATCACCTGCATCGGCTCGACCACGGTGCGCGAGTACCGGAAGTACGTCGAGAAGGACCGCGCCCTGTCGCGCCGGTTCCAGGCGATCAGCGTGCTCCAGCCCACCGAGGAGCAGACGATCGCCATCCTGCAGGGCATCCAGTCGCGGTACGAGGAGTTCCACGGCGTCCGCTACTCCGACGGGGCGATCAGGACCGCGGTCAGCCACGCCGGGCGCTACATCACCGACCGGTCGTTCCCGGACAAGGCCATCGACGTCATCGACGAGGCCGGCGCCAGGGTCAAGCTACGGGGGGGTCTCGTCGACGTCGACGCTGCGCCATGTCCAGGCCGACATCCGGCGCGTCGTCGGCGAGATGAAGGACGCGATCTCGCGCAAGGACTTCGAGGCGGCAGTGGAGCTGCGCGAGGAGGAGCTGCGGCTCCGGGACGAGCTCGCGATGCTCGAGGCGACCCACGCCGCGGAGCCGACCGGAGCGGTGGTCGTCGAGCGCTCGGATATCGAGGAGGTGGTCTCGTCGTGGACGGGCGTGCCGGTCACCGCCCTCGAGGAGGACGAGGCCGACCGGCTGCTCCGCATGGAGGAGATCCTGCGCCAGCGCGTGGTCGGGCAGGACGACGCGATCAAAGCGCTGGCGCGGGCGATCCGGCGCAGCCGGCTCGGCGTGACCAGCCCGTTCCGGCCGATCGGGTCGTTCGTCTTCCTCGGGCCGTCCGGGGTCGGCAAGACCGAGGTCGCCCGGCAGCTCGCGCAGTACCTGTTCCAGGACCACCGGCGGCTGGTGCGCTTCGACATGTCCGAGTACATGGAGAAGCACACCGTGTCGCGGCTGATCGGATCGCCGCCGGGCTACGTCGGGTTCGAGGAGGGTGGCCAGCTCTCCGAGCAGGTGCGCCGCCAGCCCTACTCGGTGATCCTGCTCGACGAGATCGAGAAGGCCCACCCGGACATCTACAACCTGCTGCTGCAGGTGCTCGAGGACGGCCGCCTCACCGACAGCTACGGCAACCTGGTCGACTTCACCAACACCCTGATCATCATGACCTCCAACCTCGGCAGCCGGGATCTCGCGGACTCCGACCGCGTCGGGTTCACGAGCGAGCGGCAGAGCCTCGACTCGGCGCGGGTGCGTGAGGTGGTCGACCGCCAGCTGCGCCGGCACTTTCCGCCCGAGTTCATCAACCGGCTCGACGATGTGATCGTCTTCGACCCGCTCGCCGAGGCGTCCCTGCTGAGGGTCGCCGAGATCCTGCTCGAAGAGACCGCCGACAACCTCACCCGGCAGCGGGTCACCATCACCTACGACCAGGATGTTCCATCGTGGCTGCTCGCGCAGTGCGGCGTGGATCCGCAGGCGGGTGCACGACCGCTGCGGCGACTGGTCAAGCGGTGGGTCGAGGACGCGGTCGCCGACTACCTCATCCTGAACCGCAAGGGTGACGAGGTGGTGTTGAGGGTGCGCCTGCGCGACGGGCAGCCGGTGGTCGAGGCGGTCGACGCGGTGAGGCTGGGAGAGGACCGGCGGTGAGGGCCCGCCTGCTGGCACTGCTGCTCGGGCTGGCGATGGCCGGCTTGCCGGCGCTGGCGAGGCCGGGAGCGGCGGCCGACGAGGCATCCGAGGTCATCATCGCCGACATCGTTGTCGAGGGTGGCCTCACGGTCACGGCCGACACCGTGTCGTACTACCTCGGCCTCGCGCCCGGTGACCCGATCGATCCCGAGCTGATCGCAGAGGGCTTCCATCGCCTGTGGGACTCCGGGCTGTTCGAGGATGTCCGCATCGAGGCCGAGCCGACCGAGGACGGAGAGGTCATCCTCTACGTGGCGATCGTCGAGCGGCCGTTCGTGACCAGCGTCATCTTCGAGGGGAACAAGAAGCTGAAGGAGTCGGACCTCAAGGACCGGCTTGACGAGCGTGGCATCGAGGTGCCGCGCAACGTGCCGCTGCGGATGTCCGAGCTCGAGCGCATCGAGAGCGCCATCAAGGAGCTCTACGATGAGGACGGCTTCCGATCGGCGCAGGTGGCGTTCCGGGTCGACGAGGTGTCGGCGAACAAGCGCCAGGTGACCTACACCATCGATGAGGGCGGCAAGGTCAAGATCTCCTCGATCGACTTCGTCGGCAACGAGATCTTCTCGGACGGAAAGCTGCAGGGCGCCCTGAAGAAGACCAAGGAGACCGGGCTGCTCCAGATGTTCGGTGACAAGACCGTGTTCTCCGAGGAGTCGTGGGAGGAGGACCGCGACAACCTCCGCAAGTTCTACCTCGACCGGGGGTACATCGACGTCAAGGTCGGAGAGCCGCAGATCGAGATGATCGCCGAGAACCCGGACGCCGACACCCTCAAGAAGAAGGACTTCAAGCTGGTGGTCAAGGTCCCGGTCGAGGAGGGTGAGCCCTATGCCATGGGCTCGCTGTCGATCGCAGGCACGAAGGCCTACGACGGCGAACGCCTCACCTCGTTCTTCGAGGTCGAGCCGGGCCAGACCTACAGCAACAAGGCGATCGAAGACGGCATGGAGAAGGTGCGCGACCTGTACCAGAACACCGGCTACTTCTACGCCTACACCAACCAGGTCTGGAAGCCGCGCGAGGGCGAGGACAACGTGGTGGACGTGGTCGTTGACGTGTTCGAGGGGGACCGTTTCACGCTCGGCCGCCTCGAGTTCTCCGGCAACACCAACACCCGCGACAAGGTGCTGCGGCGCGAGTTCCGGATCCCGGAGGGCGCCTACATGAGCACCGGGGTGTTCCGGTCATCGGTCTTCAAGGTCAACGCCCTGGGTTACTTCAAGCTCGAGGAGGAGCCGGTCGAGTTCGACATCGACGAGGAGCAGAAGCGGATCAACGTCGTCGTCAAGGGCAGGAGGTGGGGCGCAACGACGTCCAGTTCGGCGCCGGCTACTCCGAGCTCGACGGGTTCTTCGTGCAGGCCCAGTTCAACACCCGCAACTTCCTCGGCCGCGGCAACTCGTTCGGCGTGTCGCTGCAGACCGGCCGCTACTCGGACTACTACACGCTGTCCTACACCGAGCCGTACTTCCTCGACCGGCGGATCCTGCTCGGCGGGTCGATCTTCAACACCAGCCTCGACGCGACCGGGTTCTTCCGGGAGACGACCGGCGCCACCATCAGCACCGGCCTCGGCGTCGGCACCTTCTCGTCGGTGTCCGGCCTGTTCGCGTGGGAAGATGTCTACTCCGAGTACGACATCCAGCGCACCGGACTGGTGGGCGACCCGACGGGTGGGCACGGGCGGCCGATCGACTTTCCCCCAACCGAACCGAGGCCCCGCGAGGTCGCCGTCGAGACCTTCGAGGGCACGACCTCCTCGTTCACGCCGGGCTACATGTTCGACAGCCGGGACGACCCCTTCGACCCCAACAAAGGGAAGCGGATGAGCGGCCGGCTCCGGCTCGCGGGCGGCCCGCTCGGCGGCGACTTTGACTACATCCGCCCCGAGGTCAGCTGGCTCCAGTTCGTGTCGCTCGACAAGAAGTGGGTCCTCGCCTACCGCGGGGAGGTCGGCCAGTTCTTCCCCTACAACGACACCGACGTCCCGCTCTACGAGCGCTACCGCCTCGGCGGCGACCGGACGATCCGTGGCTTCGAGTACTACACGGTCCTGCCCCGGACCGAGGCGGGACGCTACTTCCTGACCGAAGGCGGGTCGCGGATGGGCGGCGACCGATACTGGCTGGCCAATGTTGAGCTACAGTTCCGGGTCGGAGGACCGGTGAAGGTGGTGGCGTTCTTCGACGCCGGCAACACCTACCACGAGGACCAGGGCTGGGACCTCGGCCTGTGGCGGAGGTCGACCGGCCTGGAGATGAGGGTCTTCCTGCCGATCTTCCAGGCCCCGATCAGGTTCATCTACGGCATCAACCTCGATCCGTTCCCGGACGAGGACTCGAGCGACTTCTCGTTCTCGATCGGGACCACGTTCTGACGCCCGATCGGACGACGAATCAGGAGGTTCACGGAATGCGACGACTGATGATGTGTGGTGCTGGGCTCCTCGCGCTGATCGGGCTTGCGGTCCCGGCGGCGGCGCAGACGACGGTGGCGGTGATCGACGTGCAGCGCGTCGTCACCGACTCCGACCCGGGCAAGGAAGCTCTCCAGCGGCTGCGGACGCTGCAGGACGAGAAGATCGAGGAGGGCCGCAACCTCCAGACCGAGCTCGAAGCGCTGCGCGACCAGCTCAACAAGCAGCGGTTCACGCTCTCCGAGCAGAAGCTCGAGGAGATGACCGGCCAGGTCGAGGACAAGACGATCGCGCTCCAGCGCTTCGAGGACGACGCGAAGCGGTCCCTCGAGGAGGCGCGGCGCACCGCGCTCGGCCGCCTCGAGGAGCGGATCATGCCGATCATCAACGAGGTCGGCAAGGAACGCGGGCTGACCCTCATCTTCAACAAGTTCCAGTCGGGGCTGGTCTACGCCGACGAGGCGATCGACATCACCGATGACGTGATCCGGCGCTTCAACACCGCCGAGTGATGCGCCTCCAGGAGCTTGCCGACCGGCTCGGCGCGACCCTGATCGGGGACGGGGGCCGCGAGGTCGTCGCGGTGCGGCCACTCGATGCGGCCGGTCCCGACGACCTGTCGTTCCTGCACAACCCCAAGTATCTCGCCCAGGCGCGGGCGTCGCGGGCAGGAGCGATCCTCCTGCGCGACGCGGAGGCGCTGCCCGGCCGCGTCGTGCTGGTCTGCGGCGAGCCCTACCTGGCGCTGGCGCGGGCGATCGAGCTGCTCCACCCCGCGGAGGCCGCCGAGCCGGGAGTCCACCCCACTGCGGTGGTTGCCGGCGACGCCGTCCTCGGGGCGGGGGTGTCGGTCGGGCCCTGTGCCGTGGTGGGCGCCGGCTGCCGGATCGGCGACCGGTCGGTGATCGGCGCCGGCTGCGTCCTCGGCCGCAGGGTGGAGGTGGGCGAGGGCTGCCTGCTCCACCCCCGGGTCGTCGTCGAGGACGACTGCCGGGTCGGGAACCGCTGCATCCTGCACGCCGGCGTGGTGATCGGCTCCGACGGCTACGGCTTCGCGACCGTCGCCGGGGTGCACCACAAGGTCCCGCAGGTGGGCATCGTCGTGATCGAGGACGACGTCGAGCTCGGTGGCAACGTCTGCGTCGACCGGGCGACGCTCGGCGAGACGCGCATCGGCCGGGGTACCAAGGTCGACAACCTGGTCCAGATCGCCCACAACGTCCAGGTTGGCGAGGGCTGCCTGCTGGTGGCGCAGGTCGGGATCTCGGGCTCCAC
>Ga0116141_10000596_pt1 | contig 29285 bp, 22 predicted proteins | sample AD_UKC097_MetaG_FD_89744 | JGI IMG/M metagenome (GOLD analysis project Ga0116141, IMG submission 89744) | Active sludge microbial communities of municipal wastewater-treating anaerobic digesters from USA - AD_UKC097_MetaG | ecosystem: Engineered > Bioreactor > Anaerobic > Digestate | place: USA...
AGGGCTAATCAGGTGCACAGATGGGAAGCGCCAATTCGACCGAATTTGACCTGCCCGTGCCGTGGCTGCATCAGCTTGCGTGGTTTTTTTCCTTGCCGGCAAGGTCTCAGGGAATCACCTCGAATCCGTCGCTGAACAGGATCTCGGATTCGAATTCGCTGCTGTTGCCGTCGGCATCGGTCACGCCCAGGATCAGCGGCTGGCCTTGCAGGGCAACGGCGGGAAAGCTCACCACCCTGGGCTGCTGCGCATCGCCTGCTTCGTACAGGTCGATTGCCACCAGCGCCTCGGGCTGGCCACCACGACCGCGCATGATGTCGATGCGCAACGGATAGGCCGCGTGTTCGATGGCCGTGTCGACGTGATAGGTGAGCTCGATGGTGGCACCGCCCGCAACATGGACCATGCTGTCGATGACCGCACGGTTCTGGTAGCGGTTGCCTCGATACAACCATTGCGGATCGCTCCCTTCGGTGCCGTCCGCATCATCCGCATCGTTGGGTGTCAGGCCATCGAAATTGCTGCTGCCGGCCAGGTCAATCGGTATCCCGCGATTCTTCACGAAGGCGTTGCCGAGGATCGATGCGCCGTGACAGCCGCCGACCGCAACCCCCGCCTGCCCGCCGTGCGCGATCAGATTGCCCTCGCCGGGCGCATCACCACCGATCGAGGCGCCACAGCGATACAGTCGACCCACCAGGACGCTGGGATACGGCTGCGATGGCGAAGCGGGATTGAGGCCATTGCCACGCGGCAGCTCACCGCTCCAGTCGGTGCCGATGAAGTTGCCCAGGATGCGCGTGGGCGGTGGTGCCACGGGGGGATTGAGCGGATTGCCGGTGATCGTGATCGCACTGAAGCCATGGCCGCCGAAAAGGTTGCGCTCCGCGATGGAGGTGCCGCCGATCAGCGATCCCTGCGGCGCATCGCTCGCGTAGATGCCGAAATCCTGACGCCCCGCTATCAGGCTGCTGCCGTCGGCCGCCAAACCAAGGATGTTGCCCTGATAGGTGTTGGGCGGAGAACTGGTGCCGCCGGAATCCGATATCCCGATGTAGCTGTTTCCGGAGATCACATTGCGCGCGTCCGGGGTATCGCCGCCCACCACGACATTGCCGGAGGACACCCTGATGCCGATATTGCTCGCATTGTCTCCCGGCGCCGTCATGCCGGTGATGCCGGTTCCGATGAAGCAGCCTTCGATGCGGTGCGGACCCGGACCGGCCAGATTCAGATTGCCGCCGCGGAAGCGGTTGATCGCCAAGCCGCGCACCGTCATTTGCGAGCCATGCAATCCATTGCTCCAGGCATTGGCGCCGGAGAATTCGATCTTGAGCACCGCATTGCTGCCGCCCTCGTCCGGCGCCTGCGTGTTGGCGGTGGCGCCCGCCTGGGTGTACCCGTCGATGGTGAGCGGGTACTGGATGAATGGAAATGCGCCGCTGGACACCTCGATGCGCCAGTGCGCGGTGGCGCTGATGTAGCCCGGATCGGAGGACGGAATGTCGAATGCGACGGTGTCCGCATCGGGGTTGGCGTTGGCAAGGGCGATGGCACCCCGCAGCGAACAATCCGCGGCGACGCCATCGTCGCAGTCGGCAAGCATTGCATCGGACGTGGTGTCGACGATGAACGTGGCCGCCTGCGCACTGGCAGCCAGCGTCAGCGTGGCGAGGACGAGAAGACACGAACGAAACATGGGGAAGCCTCCTTGACGTGGCGATCCGATGCCACTGCTTCCCCATTCAATACGTCGTCTGCGCGGAGACCTGACACGGATCAGGTTCTCAGGCCGGATCGAAACCCCATCCATCCTTCGGATGCCAGCCCCTGCTTGCACCGAGCAGGCGCTACGGTCCTTCAAACCCATCCTTGAACAGGGGCGTTTCTCCAGCGTGAATGGGAAGGGAGGCGGTGACCTCGGTGTACTGACCAAGGCCATTGGTGATGCGGAACGTCACGCCATAGGTGCCCTCGCTGCCCAGGGGTGGCGTACCGGAAAGGACGGCCGTGTCGGGATCAAGGCTCAATCCGGGCGGCAGCCCGGTGGCGGTGAACACCACCGCGCCGCCCTGCCCGTTGGATTGCAGGACATAGTCGGGATAGGGCACGCCGACATGGCCATCCGGCGGGTTCACATCGTAGAGGACGGGTGCGGCGACGGGGGTTTCCAGGGCGCCGGCGTCCTGGATGCCGAAGGTGTTGGGCACGGCGGGGATGTCGATGTTGCGGTTGCCGCGATCGCGGGTCGGGTCGCTGGCGGTGTAGGGCGCGAAGTCACGGCCCGCGCCGCCGGCAAGGTAGTACTTGCCATTGTTCGCATCGGCGAACACCGGCGTGCCGACGATGTTCACCGGCAGGCCGCCCTCGGTCACCGTGTTGATGCCGCTGAGATCGTTGACGACGCTGTAGCGCACCACATCGCCCAGGGTGTTTCCCATTACCACGCGCTTGCCGGGCTGATGCACGAGGCTGCGCTTGAGAGAGAAACTCCCCAGGGTTCCGTTGCTGCCCCACAGTACGGCAGTGGCTCCGATGAGGTTGTCGGCAATGGTGACGGCGGCGAAGTGGCAGGTCGAGCGGAAGTGGCAGCCATCAAACAGCATGCCGGTGAGGTCGTTGTGATCAAACAGAACGCCCTCCGACAGGACATACGACAGGCCCGGAGTTATATCGTCTACAAACTGGAACAGCGTGGCGCCGGCATTGCCCGTCAGGCGCGTGCCGCGCAGGAAGACGGAAAGATCGCCACCATCGTCGTCGCGCGACGCGCGGATCGCGGCGCCGGGCTTGGCCTGGCTGCCGTCGTAGGCAAGGTTGTTGGCAATGAGGTTGCATTCGATCGTGCGCGAGCAGCGTTTGCGTCCTTCCTGTTCGGCGAAGTCGGAGGTGGCGGTGAAACGGCCTTCATCGCTCTCCACGTACAGGGCCACCGCGCCGCCGCCCTGTCTGGCGGAATTGTCCGCAACGATGCTGTCGTAGAGCGTTGCTTGCGCGGCCTTCTCCAGCGTCATGCCGCCGCCGAATCGATCCGTGCTGTTGCCCGTGATGCGCGTGGGCATGGTGGGCGTGAGATTGCCCACGGCAAGGCGCGAGGTGCCATAGATCATGGCAAGACCGCCGCCCGGGCCACTGGCGATGTTGCCAAAAACGGCTGGCAGCGGGCCTGCCGCCAGGGTGGCGTCACAATGCCACCCGAGCACACCACCGCCGTAGGCGCCACCGGCAGGGGGCGTGCTTCCGCTTTCCACCGCGCCGCCGGCCTGGTTCTGCCAGAACGTGCTGCCGGTGCCCTGCACGGTCAGGAACGCCGCGTGGCAAAACAAGCCGCCGCCGCCGTAGGCACCGCGATTGTCGGAAACCACCACGTTGTCGAGCAGGTACAACGAACTGGTGGGCCCACCGCTGCCATCGGGCAGCTGCGGGCCACGCACGCTGATGGCGCCGCCGTAACCTGCCGAATTGTTGACGAAACGGACGTTCTGGATCACGACCAGATGCGGACCTGCGCTGATATCCAGCGCGCCGCCGTAGCTTTCGTTGTCGAGCAGCTCGTCGCCGTTGCGGAACTCCAGGTTCTCCAGCCGGATATCGGCCGGGCTGCCGTTGACATTGAGGATGCTGCGCCGCGCGCCGCCCGCACCGTTCAGTACCGGAACCGTCCACGGGATGCCGATGCTGTCGCATGGCAACGCTCCCACCAGGCGGACGATCTTGTTGGAGATGTCCAGGTTTTCGGTGTAGGTGGCGTTGCCGGAAATCAGGATGGTGGTGATGTCGCCCGGCGACGAAGACGCAGCGGCCAGCGCGGCTTGAATGGTGGCATGCGTGCAGCTTCCGATCGGCCCGACCGGGCCGACGCGCAGGGTGATCTCGGCGGCATGAAGGGCCGGTGCCGCGATCAATGCCAGGACAGCGAGAAGTCGGGTGAGGTGAGAATGCATGACACGGCTCGCGGCAATGACCAGCGAAAGACTGGCCTTCGCGAGGTTTGACGTGTTTTCGCGAGCCGACCCGACATGCCATCCGATGGGCGGGCTCTTCGCCGCGCAACCCCGCGCAACAGCAACGCCCTTGCACCCCGCAGGCCGGGTCAATTCCCGCAGCGTCGAGGCGTTCTGCCCGCCCCGACGGCGCTTCAGGCGCTGGCCTCAAGGCTCAAGCGGGTTTCGGCTTTGCCGACCCGGATTTCGACTCCGTTTTGGCGCGCTCAAGCAATTCCTTGGTCTGTTTGCACTGCGTGCCGGCGGTGCCGTCGGTGATGGCGGCGCAGGTTTCGCGCATCGACTGCAGGCGCGCCACGGCCGCATCGAGGTGGTGTTGCTCCAGATCCAGCTCGGCCAAAGCCTTGTTGGTTTCCAGCGTTTCATGGTGGGCCGGGCCGAAGACGGCATCGAGCTGCGCGTAGGCCTCTTGCAGGATGGGTTCGGCTTCGCTGAACTTGCCGCGTCCGACAAGGACCTGACCGAGCACCCTCGACAGGATGGCGATGTTGGGATGACCGGGCTTGTGCAGACCGTGTTCCAGTTCGACCGCTTCGCGCAGGAGGGTTTCTGCCGCATCCAGTTCGCCGAGGTCGAAGTCGATGGCGCCCAGATTGGCGAGCGAGATGGCGTAGTCGCGCTGCTTCGGAAGGCCCGCCGCGCGCCAGCGCTGCAGCATGTCGGTGTAATTGTCGGCGGCCTGACGCGAGTCGCCCGTCGCGTACAGCGCAATGGCATAGGAGGATTGCAGCGTCAGGGTTTCCTCCGCATCGACGCCATGCACCTGCACGGCGAGGTTGTAGGCTTCCTTCAACCCCTGCACGTACTCATCCATCCGACCGATTTCGCCCAGGGCATCGGCGTAGGTCCATAGCCCGACGACGGCCGTGGCGTCGGCTTCGGCACGGATCGCAGCCATGCGCGGCGCCAGCACCTTCACTGCCTCGGCGCCACGCCCCAATCGGGAAAGGGTCTGGGCGCGCAAGGCTTCGTCGCGCAGGCTCTGGCGCGTGGGCGGTTGATCGGCGCGCAGCGCGAAGGCGCGCTCGAACAGGGCCAGGGCACTGTCCGGGTCGCTGCCGTGGCGAGCCACGTTCGCCAGCGTGACAATGAATTCCGCGCGTGTGGCGGGGGGAAGTTTCGTGTCCTGTTCCAGCTTCTTCGCCGCGACCTGGACCAGCACGTCCACCGTGGGTTTCTCATCCTCCGCCAAGCCATCCTGCGCGGTGCGAAACAGGCCGATCAGGAATTCGGAGGTGGCGCGTGCGCGACGGGCTTCGGCCGTGGCGCGTGCGCTTTCCTGATTCGCCACGTGCGTCTGCCACAAGCTCAGGCCAAAACCGACCAGCGTGGTGAGCAGCAGCAAGGCGGTGAGGGTGACGCCGCCGCGATGCCGCGCAACGAACTTGCGCGCGCGATACCAGTTCGAAGGCGGATGCGCGCGCAGCGGACGCAGGGCGCGGTAGTTCTCGATGTCTTCGAGCAGCTCGGCGGCGTCGCGATAGCGTTCGACCGCTTCCTCCACGCAGCAGCGGTCGAACACCCAGCGCAATTCGTTCGGCACGTCGTCTGGCCAGGGTGGCCAGGTGTCGCCTGGCTTGCAGGGTGGCGATTGGGCGGCGATGAGCTCGCGCAGCAGCACACCCAGCGCGAATACGTCGCTGGCCGGCGTGGGCATGTCGCCTCTGCGCTGTTCCGGCGCGCCATAGCCGGGCGTGAGCATCAGCGCATCGGTGCGGTTTGCGGCGTCGTCGTCGATGAGGCGCGCGATGCCGAAATCCAGCACCTTGACGTTGCCTTCGTGGTCCACGAGCACGTTCGATGGCTTGATGTCCCGATGCACGATCAACTGACGATGCGCGGCAGCGATCACTTCGCAAAGTTGCGCGAACAGCTTGAGGCGCAGCGCACGGTTTGCATTGCGCTGCGTGCACCAGCAATCCAATGTCTGCCCGTCGACGTATTCCATCGCCAGATACGGCAGGCCCAGCTCACCCAGTCCGGCATCGATCAGACGCGCGACTCCCGCGTGAGCGAAGCGCACGAGAATGTCGCGCTCGCGCCGGAAGCGGCGCAGGTCGGCCGCATCCAGGATCGCCTCGCGCAGCAGTTTCACCGCGGCCTGCTGCACGAACTCCCCATCGTCGCGCTCGCCCAGATACACCGCGCCCTGTCCGCCGCTGCCGATCAGTCGCATGAGCCTGAACGGCCCGCAATGGCTGCCGATGAGATCGGGCAAGGCGGCGATGCCATCGTCCATGAGCTCGCCGAGCTTCTGCAGCGGCGCGGTGGCGAAAGGGTTGGCGGGACTTTCGTCCTGCGCCAGCATCAATGCCAATTCCACGCGCATCGCTTCGTCGGTGACGTTGCGCTCGATGAAGGCCAGGCGATCACCTTCAGGCAGGTCAACGCAGGCATCGAACAGCTCGCGCAGGCGCGCATAGTTCGCGGAACGGCCGGCGGGCTGGCGCGCGGGGTTGGCATCCTGGCTATTCGAAACCATTGGCAAAAACCCCCTGTGAAGATGCCTGCAATTCGAACGCTCCGATGTCGTACGGGCCATCCTGATCGGGGACATCCAGCAAGTCCACCCCGCGCGGCTGGGCATGGGCATCGAGTTCCCGCTCCACGATGTCGGCGCAGGCATCCACGGCAGGGCTCGCCGGTTGCAAGGTGTAGTCACCCAGACCGGGATTGACGAAGGCAGGATCGCCCACGCGCACGTCGCCAGCGGAGGGGAACACCTCATGCGCGAGCACGCAGGCCGCCGTCACGGTGGAGGCCGCGTCCTTGAACAGCACCGAGTAACCGGGCTGGTAGAGGATGGAATACAGCAGGCTCGCCGTGCTGGCACCGCCCATCTGCATCAGTGAGTTGCCGCCCACGCTGGCGGCGAGGGTGAGGCCGCTGGCAAAGAAATGCGAGCCCTGACCCAGATAGACGGTGCCGAAGTTGCCGCGATCGTGGGAATCGGCGATCAGCACCGAATCCAGCTCCACCCGCTCCGCCGCATAGCCGTACACGGCCGCGCCGACCTGTGCGGCATTGCCTTTGGCCTGGGTTCCGAGCAGAAGCACCTTGGCACCGAATGTCGCGCAGATGCCGCCGCCCTGCGTGGCATCGTTGTCGTCGAGCCGCGAGCAGGCTTCCGTCGGCGAGCAGACGGGCGCGGGGAGATCACCGAACATCGTGATGGCCGCTCCGCTGTCGGCGTACACGCCACCGCCGCAGCCGACCGTGTTGCCATCGCTGTCGGCGCGATTGCCGTGCACCTTCGTCGCGAACAGGTACACCTGTGCCGTAGCGCCATAGGCCGCGATGCCGCCGCCATCGGCCGACGCCTGATTGTCGGCGATGGTGTAGCCCGGATCCACGGACAGAAATCCGCCGTTGTCCACGAAAACGCCGCCGCCCATAACGGCCCGATTGCGTTCCAGCCCTGGCGCCGGTGGCAAGACCGTGCCCGTGCTCACGTTCAGCTGTGCCTGGCCCGAACCGGCGACGTAGAGTCCACCGCCGGAATTGGCCTGGTTGTCGGCAATCGCGACCGCATTGCGACCGAACAGCGCCTGGGCGTTGCCGCCAACGAACACGCCGCCGCCTGCGCCAGTCGGCGCATGGTTCTGATCGATGACGCTGATGCGATTCGCGCTCGCGCCCACGCGCAACAGCGCCGGATGGTTCGAGTCGTACCCGAACACGGAAATCCCGCCGCCCTGGGCGGCCTGATTCTGGCGGACTCGCACCCCCGCCAACTCGACCTGCACATGGCCCTGCACCCGCATTCCGCCACCCGTGGAGTCGGTGCTGCCGCCGAAGGCGAGCACCAGATTGCTGAGCTTCACCACGCGGGGTGGGTCGGTGGAGAAGTTCTGCACCACCAGGACCGGAAATCCGCCGTTGCCCGCACCCAGGATTTCCGTGGGTGGCGCATTCGGCGACGGGGCGCTGCAATCGGCAAAGCCGCCTTCGATGGAAAGGCTCACGCCATCGGCCACCAGGGCCTGCCCGGTGTAGCTGGCATTGTTCGCCACGATGATGGTGTGGATGGCCGTGTCACCCAATGCCTTGGCGGAATCGATCGCGGCCTGGATGGAGGTGTGGGTACAGGCGGCATCGTTGCCGACGCTGAACGCATGGGCGGCGGCGCTGGCGAAAAGGCAGATGGCGCAGGCGAAAGCCCGCCGGGTGGAGAAGGACATGCGTGCAACCTCATGGGTGGGTTGCAGGGTTTGACGAGGAATCAGGGACAGACCCGACATGGACGCGGAAAGATGGCGTCAGTCGCTCTCCAGTTCCCGCTTCAACCACGCCTTCGCCGCACGCCAGTCGCGCTGCACGGTGCGATCGGAGAGCGACAACTGCCGCGCGATATCAACGAGTTCCATTCCCGCAAAATAGTGCAGCTCGACCACGCGCGCCGCGCGCGGATCGACTTTCGCCAGCGCAGTGAGGGCTTCGTCCAGATCGAGCGTGCGCCGGGATTCGCGCACCTGAGCCTCATCCAGCGCCGAGTCCAAATCGTCCCGTTGCCAGTCCCCGCCGTGCTTGGGGCGGGCACGCTTGCGCGCTTCGTCCACCAGCAGGTTGCGCATCGCCCGAGCCGCATAGGCGTGGAAGTCGCGCGGCTCGGCATGACCCTGCTGACGCAGGTTCAGATACGTCTCGTGCACCAGGGCAGTGGTATTGAGCGTGGGGGAGGCACCGTTGCGTCGACGCTCGCGGTGGGCGAGCGTGCGCAGCTGCTCGTAGAGTCTTTGGTACAGGGCTGGATCTGAAAGCTCGTCCATGGCCTCAGTATCGCCGCAAACCGCATGCAGGTGCGAAGCGTCTGCTCAGCGCCGCTCGTTTCGCCACCTTGCGCAGGGAAACGCCGGAACCTGCTCCGCCAGAACAATGGCAGCTTTCAGCGTGAACCGCGTATGTGTCGGGAAAGCCACCACATCCACCGGAGCGATTCCATGAAAACTCGGGCTTTCCTCGGCCTGTTCACTGCCTTCACCGTGTCCGCAACACTGGCCCATGCTTCCGACCCTTCCTGCCATGCCATCGAAGCCGCAGCGGCCAAAGCCCAGCAGCAACGGGCCTTTCACTCAATCACGGAACTTGAGGACGGCACCCGCCTGGAACTGATCGCCATCGGCGACACCACCTACATGAACCAGGGAGGTGACTGGATGAAGATACCCGCCAACGCGGGCAAGCTCGGGCAGGCAGCGGCGACAGCCTTCGGTGCAGGCGAAACGCAGTTCCACGATTGCCGCAAGCTCGGCAGCGAAAGCATCGCGGGCATGGCAACCACGGCTTGGGCCTACTCGATGGATGCACCGGAGATCAAATTGTTCGGCAAGGCCGCCAGAGCGGCGATGACCACCTCGGGCACCTATTACATCGGAGCCGACGGCCTGCCCTATGCGCATGTCGTCGAAGGCACCCGCCAGCACTGGAAATACTCCGGCGTTTCCGCGCCGATTCCGTGAGGGCTGCCGACATGAATCGGCTCGCATGACGCCTCGCTCCGCAGCAGGCGTTCAGCGTATGCAGCAAATCCGATGAGGCCGCATCGGCGTCCGCGCAGGCCCGGACTTCTTTCGATGCACCTGCGAAGACTCGCCCCATCACGCACCTGCGCAGCTCCCGTCTGCGCAGGTGCCCGAGGTGCTGCAAATGGATGCTTCACCCATGGAAAACGACCCGGGAGCCTGCGTCCGGTCGACCATGCCCGGCGTTGGCTACAGGGTGATGTCCGGTTTGCCGATCCAGCAGGCAGGCATCGAAAAGGAAGCCCGCGCACCTTGCACCGGAATCGCCCGAAGGCAGGGCAGCCTCGCCCGGATCCAGAAAGATCAATGGCTATCTTTCAGGGCAAGCTCTCGAACCCATCGAGGAACAGCGTGCCATCGCCCGCTTCGTCCGCACCGATGTCCAGTGGCGCAGTGCGCGGCTGGCGATCGATGTCGTCGCTGACCTGCGCGAGTGCGGTGCCTGCATCGATGGCGGCACTGCCGGGGAGCAGGTGGCCGTCCGCCTGAACGGTGATGGGTGTCTCGAAGCTGTGCGCGTCCGAGCCAACACCGGCCTGCCACTCGGAAAAGCCGCCGCTTCCCAATGCGCTGCCCGGCCGCGAATCGAAGAACACGCATGCGCCAGCGCGGTTGTGGAAGGCGTTGAAGTCCATGCCGGCGGGTCCGATCAAGCCATGCAGGCCACCGGGTTCGATCTCGTCGGCCCAGCGGATGCCTGCGCAGTCGCCACCGTCCTGCACGACGAGGTTGTTGACGATGCGCGGGTTGGTGTTGGGCGGGCGTCCGGCGTTCGGGTCATAGTCCTGCAGGGTCACGCCGAAGTAGATGCCGGCCTGGATCGCGCGTGCGGTGTCGACTACCGTGTTGTTGGCGACCAATGCATCCTTCGATGCGTACAGGCCGATGCCGGCCCAGTTCGCGCCGATCACGATGTTGTTCTTGACCGTGGCATTGAGTGCTTCGTACCAGCCGGGGTTGTCATCCAGGTCGAAGAACTCCGGGCTGGTGTCGAAACCGACCAGGATTCCCGCCGCGCCTGCGCTCTCGATCCGGTTGCGCTGGATCAGCACGTTGGCCGCGCCACCCTTGAAGTACAGTCCGGTGGTCGCGGTGTCGCGTATGGTGCTGTCCTCGACCACCATGCCGGAGCCGTTGACGTTGTCGATGCCTTCGGCGTTCTTCTCGTCCGTCGGCGTGCCGGGTGGGTAGATCGCGCCGCTGCGTTCGATCAGGCTGCGGCGGATGATGGCGCGATCACTGTGCGGCGTGATCTTGATTGCGTCGCGTCCCGTATCGTGGATGTGCAGGTCTTCCAGCACGACATCCAGCGGGCCGTGACCGGCCTCGTTGCCGCCTTGCTCCCAATCGGTCTGAAGGAACACGCCGTAGTAGTAGCCGCCGCTGATCTCCAGGTTGGACAAGCGCGATCCGGACGCCTCCGGATCGATCTGCACCGCCACCGTATCGACGTTGGCGATATCGCAATGGATGTGGGCACGCTCGCCGGGAGGCGAGCGCAGGGTCAGGCGAACGCGCAACCGCACTTCGCATTCTTCGTAGAGGTTGCTTCCGGCAGGACCGCGGATGGTGACCGTGTCGCCTGCCGCGACGATGCCGTTGGCCGGATCGAGCGTGTGCGCGAGGGTGCGATACGGCGCTGCGGCACTGCCGTTGCCGGTGGTGTCGCTACCTGCGCTGGAAACGAAGATTTCCGTTGCGTGGACAGGCGCGACCGCAATGGCGGCACACGAAAGCAGGAATCGGACAGTGGCGATCATGGCTGGCCCCGCGGATTCGGCAAAGGAGTTCTCCATGCACATACGCTGTCACCGCCCGAACCTGACAGGTCACTGTTGGCGAAAGCGAACCGACCGCCGCGCGTCGATGCGAAGCAGGAATCCTGTTCAGCCTTCGAATCCGTCACGGAACAGGATCGGCTCGGCTTCCACAGGCTGACGCTCGACCGCGCCCGCATCGCAACTCGCCACGCCGTCACCGTTGCCGTCCTGGTTGAGCGGCTGACCGCGCTGGTCGGGCCCTGGCAGAAGCGAGCATGGCGAGAAATCCACCACGGGACTGCTGGCCAGCGGCAAGTGATAATGCGCTGCACCGACTTCCACCAGTGCTCCCAGGGCCAGCGCTGCGATGCTGTCGTGCGTGACATCCTGCGGCGGCATGAACGGACAGCCGATTCCGACGATGTTGCCGCCGTCGGTTGCGAAACTGCCCGCGCCGGCACAGGATGCGATGCCATCGAACGCCGACCCGCCGAACAGAATGCTGTTGCCGTAGCGCACGACGACGCCGGCTTCCGCATGCACGGTGGCGCCGTGACGCAAGTCGGGATTGAACGCTGTGACGTGCCGCAGTTCCACCTCCATGGGCACCGTGCCATTCGCCTGGATCCACAGATCGCGCCCCTTCACACCACTGCCCTGCTCCAGGCGGTTGTCCGAGAACGTCAGGAACTGCAGCGACATCGGCTGGTACAGCGACAAGGCCAGCCCCGCACCGCGCGAACCGCGATTGCGCACGAAGGCGGCGCGGGCCATCGGCAGCAGCGCATTCAGCCCTTGCACCCAGGCGCCGCCACCGTTTTCCGCAACGTTCTGGACAAAACTGCTGCCGGCAAGGTACAGCGCATGATCGCTGGCAAAAAGTCCGCCGCCATGGCCCGCCTGGTTTCCGCGAATTTGCGTGTCTTCCAGATAGGTGTACTGATCCGGGGAGAATGGACTGGTGTCGTCGAAGTTCGTTTCCAGGAACAGTCCCCCGCCACTGCCGAAACCTGCAGCGAAAGAGTTGGCGACGTTGTTCTCGATCACCGAGCGATAGGCGCTGAAGATGCCGCGACTGTAGACACCGCCTCCAAGGAAGGCGGTGTTGTTGATCAAACGCGTGTTTTCCACGTGCAGCATCGCGAAGCGGCCGCCGGAAGTCGGGGGCAGCCCGAAAACGTAGACACCTCCACCGTTGTGCGCCGTGTTCTGCTCAATCCGGCTGTTCAGCAGCCGCGCCGCGATGCCGAGGCTGCGCGGCACCGCTCCGCCGCCAACTTCACCGCCCAGATAAATGCCGCCGCCAAGATCGGCGGCGTGGTTCTGGGCCAGTCTCAGGTTGGTTCCGGTGAAATCGGCGCCCTCTTGCAAATGCAGCCCACCTCCATCGCCGTCGGCGAACTGGGTGGCAAGGTTGGACACGATTTCGCTGTCCGTGATTTCCAGTTCGCCCCCACGCTGCAGCAGACCGCCACCATGGCGCGCACGATTGCCGTCGAGCGTGGTGCGCAGCAGTGTCGTCTGGTTGAAATACGCCTGAATCCCGCCGCCTTCTCCGTTGGCCATGTTGTTCTGGATAAGCACGTCGGTGAACTCGAGCGCGCCGTTGGCTGCAATCGCGCCGCCATTGGCAGCGCTGTTGCCGAGGAACCGGGTGCCCTGCGCCACGACTGCACTGCCGGCCTCGGTGTGCAGCGCCCCGCCGGACAAGGTGGCTCGATTGCCACCGAAATGAACGCCATCGAGCAGCAGATTGGTGCCAGTTCCGACATTGATCGATCCACCGTAGCCTGCGCTGGCGAATCCGCGCAGCAGGACCAGGCCACGCAGCTCAACCCTGCTGTCTGCGCCTGTGATCAGGAAGTGTTGGCTGGCATCGCCGGCATCGAGCGTGATGGTGGCACCCGCCGTGGATGCATCGATGACGGCTCCGTAGCCGAATCCCAGACTCTTGGGGCTGGTGACCGGTATGACGACATCGAATTCACCGCAATTGAAGGTGATCGTGCCGCCGGGCGCGGTTGCACCCGGCACCAGTTGCGCTATCGCCGCATCCAGCGCCGCTTCGTTGCAACTGGCGCCAGTGCCATTGCCGACTACGGCATTGTCGGCTTGCGCGACCGGAGCGAGCATGAGGAAAAGCGGCAGCAGTACCAACGCAAGGCGTGCAAACATCGCAAGTTTCTCCAGCGGGGCTTGTGAGGACATACGTCATCTCTCCTGCAACCTGACATCCCCGAGACGGCGACCTGACAGCGCCGGCCGAATTCGATCCGCTAGACTCCGTTCCATCCGCACGTCCGCCCGTCCGATGAACGACTCCGCCGATGAGGTCACCCAGTTGCTGCGCCGCTGGCACGCGGGCGAATCGGCGGCGCTCGATGCATTGCTGCCCCGGGTGTACGCCGAGTTGCGGCAACTTGCGGCGCATGAGCTGCGCGGCCACCGCAACCACGAGACCTTGCAGCCCACTGCGCTGGTGAACGAGGTGTTCGCTCGGCTGCTGGGCGCCGGCAAGGTCGATCTGGTGAGCCGCAAGCACCTGTTCACGACCGCGGCGAAATTGATGCGCCAGACCCTGATCGACCGCGCCCGTGCCCAACAGCGCGAGAAGCGCGGTGCCGGCCAGTGGCAGCGGGCGGATTTTCTGGAAGTTCTGGCCCTGCCGATCGAGGCAGACACCCTCCTGCCTGCGCTGGATGAGGCACTGACGTCCTTGGCCAATCTCGACCCGCGCGTGGCCCAGATCGTCGAATTGCGCTACTTCGTCGGGTTGGAGGTGAGTGAAGTCGCCGCCCTGCTCGAAATCGACGAACGCACCGTGTACCGCGACTGGGCGTTTGCACGCGCCTGGCTGCGCCAGCGCATGGAGGCCTGAAGGTGATGTCGGGCGTGGATGCGGATCCCGCACGTTCCAGCGTGCCTGGACTCGATGTCATCGCTGGCACTGAGCAATTCGCTCGCATGCGCGAGGCCTTTCATCGCCTGATGGGAGTGGATCTGTCGCAACGCGAGCGTGCGTTGCAGGCCGAAGAGGAAGTCGATCCAGCCAATGCACGGGAACTTCGTGCACTGCTCGAACACCTGGACGAAACCGATCTGTTGGCAGCACCGGAGCCGGCGCCACCGACGCGCCTGGGTCCATTCCGCCTGCTGCATGGCATTGGTCGCGGCGGCATGGGCGAGGTCTGGCTGGCGGAACGGGTCGAAGGCGACTTCGTGCAGCAGGTCGCAATCAAGCGCGTGCGTGACACCGCACTCACGTCCGACCTCGCACGCCGGTTCATGCGCGAGCGCCAGATCCTCGCCCGCTTGAGTCATCCGAACATCGCACACCTCGTCGATGGCGGCGTCGGGCCGGACGGGCGCCCATGGCTGGCGATGGAATATGTGCCGGGCGACCGCATCACCCACTGGTGCGACACGCACGGCCTCGATTCGGCGGCACGCGTGCGGCTGTTCCTGCCGGTGTGCGATGCAGTGCAGTTTGCGCATCGCAATCTGGTCGTGCACAGCGATCTCAAGCCGGCGAACATCCAGGTGGACGCCGACGGTCGGCCGAAATTGCTGGACTTCGGCGTCGCGCGCCTGATTGATGCGCAGGACACCAGCCAAACCCGCACCGTGGCCGCGATGACACCTGCCTATGCCGCGCCCGAGCAGCGGAACGGCGGCCCCATCACCACCGCAACCGATATCTATCAGCTTGGCGTCGTGCTGCGCGAACTGATCGTTGCATCACCCGATTGCATCGGCGTGAAAGGCAAAAAAAGACCGTCATGGACCTCTTCCGGGATGATGCGGGGCGACCTCGGCCGCATTCTGTCCAAGGCCACGGCACCTGCGCCGACCGAACGGTATGCCAGCGTCGTCATGATGACCGACGATCTTTCGGACTGGCTGTTCCGGCGGCCGTTGCGCAGCGGCATCGGCAGTCGCCGCGAGCGCCTGCGAAAGACGCTGTGGCAGTGGCGCTGGCCTTTGGCGCTGTCAGGCACCGTGACGCTGGCGCTCGCGTTGGGCTTGTTTTTCGTTTGGCGTGAAGCGCGTATCGCGCAGGCCAACGCGCTGGAGGCGCGCACCAACTTCGATGTGCTGCTGACCGTGATCGGCAGCGCCAATCCGGGGTATTTTTCCGGCAGCGAGCCATCGGTGAGCGACTGGCTGAACGGCATCGCAGCACGCCTGCAACGCGACCATGCCGACGACCCGCGCTTGCTGCACGAGACCCTGAGCGGCATCGGCCATGGTTTGATGAACTTCGGTCGATTCCGCGATGCCGAGCCTGTCCTTCTGGCCGCGCATTCGGCTATGCGACAAGATTCGACGGTCACGCCAGATCACGAGCTTGCCCTGCTCAAATTGCTGGCATTGGCCCAGGATGGACCTGACCAGATCGCCGGTTTGGAAGCCACCGTGCGACGGATCAGGCAACTGGCCGTCTCCCCGCAGGCCTCACACGGCATTGCCCTCGACGCCGTGGCCAGCGCCGCAGGTGCACTGTCGGGCGTGGGCAAGCACGGCCAGGCGCAGGAATTGTTCGGCCTTGCACACTCGATCGACCCGCAAGGCAAATCGATGAATCCGCACCAGCGCGAAAACTACTGGCGGCAGTACGGCTGGGCTGCGCTGCGGGCACATCGGATCGACGAGGCACGGCGTGGCTTCGCCCAATCCCGCCTCGCGCAGGACGAAAACCCGACCGAGTTCCTGCCGATGCGCCGCGCGGAGCTCGATCTGTTGCTGGCCGAAATCGCATTGCGTGACCGCGATGCGGAACGCGCCAGCCGATACCTGGCCTTGGCGCGACCGGTGTACGAGAGGGAATTTCCGCCCGGCCATTGCGAACGGGCAAGGTTCGCCGAGCACGAGGCGCAACTGGCCATGCTCGAGTTCGGCAGCGAAGAGGCGCTGACAAAGGCCGTGGCCGTGGTCGTGAAGGCCTGCGATCCATAGCCGCGTTTCCGGCGCTCGCGTGGAACGACTGGGACGGCAGATTGCCTTCATCGCGGACAGCACGACGGCGATCCTTCAGGACAACCGCATCGGACGGCGCTGATCCTGCGGCGCATCCACATGGGACGGCACGCATCAAGCGCAAGGCGACCAGGAAACCTGCGCAGCCACCGTTCCCCGCCACCGCCTCGCGCGGGCGTCGCGCGGGCGTCGTGGTTTGCAGTCGCAACGGGTACACTCCGGCATCGTTGCGAACCCATGGTTCAAACCGTCGAAGCGCGGACTCTTCATTTACTGGTTCGATGTTCGAGCCATGGCGGGCCCCACCACCACGGAACTCCCCATGGCCCCAGCCATTCTCCTTTGCACCTGCCCCGACCTCGACTCCGCTCGCGCGCTGGCGGCATCGCTGGTGGAGGCGCGGCTGGCGGCCTGCGTGAACCTCCTCCCCGGCGTGGAGTCGGTGTACCGCTGGCAGGGGCGAATCGAGCGCGCCTGCGAGGTGCAGCTGCTCATCAAGACCCGGGCCGCGCACCATCGGGCGGTGGAAGCGCATATCCTTGCGCAGCATCCGTATGAACTCCCCGAGATCCTCGTGGTCCAAGCCGATTCCGGGCTGGACCGCTATCTGCGCTGGATCGAGTCCGAAACCGCGCCGCACCGGCCGGATCCGCCCGCTGACGAAAGACCGCAATGACATTCCGAGTTTTCCGCACCGCCGCGCTGGCGCTGATCGCGCTGGCGCTGGCTGCCGGCTCCGCGCTGGCGTTCGACGAATCCGACCTGCTGCCGGTCGACGAGGCGTTCGCGCTGGATGCGCGCGCCGTGGACGACAGCCGCGCGCGCTTTTCCTTCACCATCGCCGACGGCTATTACCTGTACCGGCATCGCTTCTCCGTGCAGGCGCTCGACGAAGGGCTGCCGGCCGGCACGCTGGACATTCCGCACGGCACGCCGCACCACGACGAGTTCTTCGGTGACGTGGAAACCTGGCGCGGGCAGGTCGCGGCCGAGCTGGCCGGGCTGGAAGGCAGCCTTTCCTCGGCGCGCCGCTTCCGGCTGAAGTACCAGGGCTGCGCCAACGCCGGCATCTGCTACCCGCCGCAGGTGCGCGAGGTGACGATCCAGCCCGCCGCCGCAACAACGTCCCAAGTTCCCGCGCTCGGCGCGCTTCCCGGCGCAGCCCCATCCCCCGGCCCGGCGCCAGGCGGGCTTGCCATCCTCGGGCAGCCCGCATCCGGTCAGGTCGCGCTGGGTTCCGACACCGTGCCTCTGCCGGAAGAACAGGCCTTCGGCTTCGAGGCCATCGCCAATTCGCCCACCGAACTGCTGCTGCGCTTCACCCCGGCACCGGGCTATTACCTGTACCGCGACCGTTCCGAATTCCGCCTGCTCGATGCGGACGGCGTGCAGTTGGCCAGCCCGCGCTGGCCGCAGGGCCAGCAGCATCAGGACGAGCACTTCGGCGAGGTGATCGTCTATTTCGACCAGATCGAGCTGCCGCTGGGGCTGCGCCGCAGCCGTGGCGAGGCGGGGCCGATCACGCTGGAAGCCACCTTCCAGGGCTGCCAGAACGACGGCATCTGCTATCCGCCGATGACCCGGCAGGTGGCGCTGGAGCTTCCCGCGGCCGCGCCCGACCAGCTCGTTTCACTCGCCGATCCCGCCCGGGAAACCGCCGCGCCGGTCGATGCGGGAAGCTGGCTGCGCGCCCTGCTGCTCGCGCTGGGCGGCGGGCTCATCCTCAACCTCATGCCCTGCGTGCTGCCGGTGCTCTCGCTCAAGGCGCTGTCGCTGGCGCAGAGCGGCGAAAGCCCCGGCAAGGCGCGCGCCCATGCGCTCTGGTACACCGCCGGCGTGCTCGCCAGCTTTGCCCTGCTGGGCGCGGCGGCGCTGGCGCTGCGCCAGCTCGGCCTCGCCCTGGGCTGGGGCTTCCAGCTGCAGCAGCCGCTGGTGGTGGGCGCGCTGGCCTACCTGATGGCGGCGATCGGCCTGAGCCTGTCGGGCGTGTTCTCGATCGGCGCGGGCTGGGCCGGAGCCGGCCAGAGCCTGGCATCGAAGAGCGGGCCTGCGGGCGACTTCTTCACCGGCGTGCTCGCGGTCGTGGTGGCCAGCCCCTGTACCGCGCCGCTGATGGGAGGCGCGCTGGCCTTCGCCTTCGTCGCGCCCACGGCGGTGGCGATCTCGGTGTTTCTGGCGCTGGGCCTGGGGCTGGCGCTGCCCTTCCTTGCGATCGGCTTCGTGCCGGCGCTGGCCAGGCGCCTGCCGCGCCCCGGCGCGTGGATGGAAGCCCTCAAACAGGCGCTCGCCTTCCCGATGTATCTCACCGCGGTCTGGCTGCTGTGGGTGCTGGGCCAGCAGCGCGGCGTGGATGCGCTGGGCTATGCGCTGGCCGGCATCGTGGTGCTGGCGCTGGCGCTGTGGCGCTGGGAAAAGGCGCGCTGGAGCGGCAGCTTCGCCGGTCGCGCGCTGGCGCTGGCGCTGGCCCTGCTCGCGATCTGGCCGCTGTGGCGCATTCCGCAGCTGGCGATCCCGGAGGCCGCCGCCGAAAGCGATGCGGGCGCGCAGGCGTATTCGGCCAAGGCTCTCGACACCCTGCGCGCCGACGGGCGCACGGTCTTCGTCAACATGACCGCCGACTGGTGCGTGACCTGCAAGGCCAACGAGAAGCGCGTGCTCGACACCGACGCCTTCCGCCAGACCCTGGCCGCGCACGAGGCGGTCTACATGAAGGGCGACTGGACCCGCGTGGACCCGGCCATCACCGCCTTCCTCGAATCACACGGCGCGGTAGGCGTGCCGCTCTACGTCGTGATCCGGCCCGGGCACGAGGATGCGGTACTGCCGACGGTGTTGACCTTCGATGCGGTGGAATCCGCGCTGGGGGCGCCGTGAAGCCCTGGAAACAGGCGTTCCTCGTGGGCACGCTCGGGATCGTCGGAGCGATGGCGGGGCTGGGCGCCGCCACGCTGGCCTTCGGCCCTTCGGTTCTGCTGGGCAGCGACGCCGGCCAGTGGGTGGTACGCCACGTCTTCGGGCAGGGCCCGACGCTGCCGGACGGACGCGAGGTCGTGGCACCGGGCGATCCGGTTCCCGCGCTCGCGGTCTCGAAACTGGACGGCACGGCGCACACCCTGCGCTCCGAAGGCCGCCCGATCCTCATCAACTACTGGGCGAGCTGGTGCCCGCCCTGCGTGGAGGAAATGCCCCTGCTCGACGCCTTCGCCGCGGCGCAGGGTCAGGGCGGCGTGCAGGTCATCGGCATCGCCCTGGACGAACCGGACGAAATCAACGCCTTCCTCGCCCGGCACCCGGTCCGCTTCCCGATCTACCAGGAGGAATCCAGCGACACCGACAGCTCGGCGCTGCTGGGCAACGTGCGCGGCGTGCTGCCCTATTCGGTGCTGATCGACGCCGATGGCCGCCTGAAGAAGCGCAAGATGGGGTCGTTCGGAGAGGGCGAACTGGATCGCTGGATGCAGGACTGACCGGCGAGGATTCAAACACTCGATTAAATCGCTCAATTTCGGCGATCTTGCCGGAAATTCTGGACATCCAGCGGTCGCTGGACCACACTCGCGCCCTCGGAAACCCCGTGGAATCCCGATGGCGAAGCTGCTCGCCCTGCATGGCCCCAACCTCAATCTGCTCGGCACGCGCGAGCCGGCGGTCTATGGCGCCACCACGCTGGCGCAGATCGAGGCCGAGCTGAAGTCACTGGCCGCCGAACGCGGCCACGCGCTCGAAAGCTTCCAGTCCAACGCCGAACACGACCTGGTCAACCGCATCCAGGCCGCGCGCGGGGACGGCACCGCCTTCCTCCTGATCAATCCCGCCGCGTTCACCCACACCAGCGTGGCGATCCGCGACGCGCTGGCGGCGGTGGCGATCCCGTTCATCGAGATCCACCTTTCCAATCCGCACCGGCGCGAACCCTTCCGCCACCACAGCTACTTCAGCGATCTGGCGGTGGGCGTGGTGGCGGGTTTCGGCGCCGCCTCCTACCGCTACGCGCTGGACGCCGCGATCGAACGCCTCGCCGGCTGACGCACGCCGCCGCGCGCCTCCCCATCCCCATCCAAACCGAATCGAGCCACCCATGGACCTGAGAAAAATCAAGAAACTGATCGATCTTCTGGAAGAATCCAACCTCACCGAGATCGAAATCCGCGAAGGCGAGGAATCGGTGCGTCTGTCGCGCGCCAGCGCCGCCGCGGCCCCTGCGGTCTACGCCGCACCTGCACCTGCACCTGCCGCCCAGCCGGCCGCACCAGCCGAAGCCACCACCGCAGCCAAACCCGCCGCCAAGGCCGGCAGCCTGCCCGAGGGCCACGTCCTGCGCTCGCCCATGGTCGGCACCTTCTACGCATCCTCCAGCCCCGACAAGCCACCGTTCGTCACGGTCGGGCAAACGGTAAAGGCCGGCGACACCCTGGCCATCATCGAGGCCATGAAGATGTTCAACCCGATCGAGGCCGAGGTCGCCGGCACCGTCACCGCCATCCTTGCCAAGGACGGCCAGCCGGTGGAATTCGACGAACCGCTCTTTGTGATTGGCTGAGCGGCCGGGAATCGGGAATGGAGAATCGGGAATCGTCAAAGCGGCCGCACGCGCGACTGGACGTGGCGAGATGCGATGCACCTGGTCGAGATGGTGTACCGATACTCCGCGTGCTTTCCCGACACCGAGCGGTTCTCGCTGACCCAGCAGCTTCGGCGCAGCGCCGTGAGCATCCCGTCCAACATCGCCGAAGGCGCAGCGCGCCGGTCGCAAGCCGAGTACTTCCGCTTCCTCTCCATCGCACGCGGCTCGCTGGCCGAACTGGACACCCAGCTACAAATCGCCCAACGCCTGGGCTACGGCGCACACGAGGACGGACTGCCCGAACAGATCGACCGCGTGTTCGCACGCCTCGCGGCGCTGATGAACTCCCTTGAGGCCACCCCCGATCCAGCACGCAGAACCTGCGTCCGCGAAGCCGGCCCAAACCATTCCCCTTTCCCGATTCCCCATTCCCATGATTGACAAAGTCGTCATCGCCAACCGCGGCGAAATCGCGCTGCGCATCCTGCGCGCCTGCCACACGCTGGGCCTGAAGACCGTGGCGGTGCACTCCACGGTGGACCGCAACCTCAAGCACGTCGCCATGGCCGACGAGTCGGTCTGCATCGGGCCGGCACCGTCCTCGGAGAGCTATCTCAACATTCCGGCACTGATCGCCGCCGCCGAGGTGACCGACGCGCAGGCCATCCATCCCGGCTACGGCTTCCTCTCGGAGAACGCCGACTTCGCCGAGCGGGTGGAAAGCTCGGGCTTCATCTTCATCGGCCCCAAGGCCGAAACCATCCGCATGATGGGCGACAAGGTCGCCGCGATCCGCGCCATGAAGGACGCCGGCGTGCCCTGCGTGCCGGGGTCGGACGGGCCGCTGGGCGACGACCCGCTCAGGAACACGATGATCGCGCGCGAAATCGGCCTTCCGGTCATCATCAAGGCTGCCGGCGGAGGCGGCGGGCGCGGGATGCGCGTGGTGCACGTGGAAGGCTCGCTGCACAGCGCGATCGCCACCACAAAATCCGAGGCCAAGGCCGCGTTCGGCAACGACATCGTCTACATGGAGAAATTCCTGGAGAACCCGCGCCACGTGGAAATCCAGGTGCTGGCCGACGGCCAGGGCAAGGCCATTTACCTCGGCGAGCGCGACTGCTCGATGCAGCGCCGTCACCAGAAGGTGGTGGAGGAAGCCCCGGCACCGGGCATCACCCCCGAGCAGCGCGCCGAGATCGGCCGCGTCTGCGTCGAAGCCTGCATCCGCATCGGCTACCGCGGCGCGGGCACCTTCGAGTTCCTGTTCGAGAACGGGCGTTTCTACTTCATCGAGATGAACACCCGCATCCAGGTCGAGCACCCGGTGACCGAGCTGATCACCGGCATCGACCTGGTGGCCGAGCAGCTGCGCATCGCCGCCGGCCAGCCGCTTTCGATCCGGCAGGAAGACATCGAAATCCGCGGCCACGCGATCGAATGCCGCATCAACGCCGAGGACCCGGAATCCTTCCTGCCCTGCCCCGGCCTGATCCGCCACTATCACCCGCCCGGCGGCCCCGGCGTGCGCGTGGACAGCCACGTCTACGAGGGCTACAAGGTGCCGCCCAACTACGACTCGATGATCGGCAAGCTGATCGTGCACGGCGCCACCCGCGAGCAGGCCATCGCGCGCATGCGCGTGGCGCTGGCGGAAACCGTGATCGACGGCATCAAGACCAACATCCCGCTGCAGCAGCGCATCATGGCCGACCCCGGCTTCCAGCAGGGCGGCATGAACATCCACTACCTGGAAAAGCGCCTGAAGGAACAGCGCGACGCCGGCATGGCGCTGGGCTGACGCAGCGCCATGGTCGGAGAGGCCGCGTCGGGTGCGCAGCCTCGACCTACGCGGCTGAGGAACGCCGCGTCGGGGGCGTAGCCCCGACCTACGCGGCCGACGCTCCGGAGCGTGGAACGTTCATGCCCCCGACGCAACCCGACCGAACCTGCGTCATCATCACCGTTTCGATTCGACGCTTTTGCCATGCCTTTCCTCGAACTCACCCTGCCCTGCACCGAAGCGGAAGAATCGCGCTACCAGACCGCGCTGGAAGACGTCGGCGCGCTGTCGGTCACGCTGATGGACGCACACGCCGAGGCGCCGGACGAGCAGGCCATCTTCGAACCGGGCGTGGGCGAAACCCCGCTGTGGCGCGAGATGGTCCTGACCGCGCTGTTTCCGGGCGACGCGGAACCGGAGCGCATCCTCGTCGCGCTGGAAGCCTTCGATCCCGACCTCGACTTCAGCGCGGCCGCCTTCCGCACGGTGGAAGACCAGGACTGGGAGCGCGCCTGGATGGACCAGTTCCAGCCGATGCGCTTCGGCGAGCGCACCTTCATCGTGCCGTGGAATCAGGAGCTTCCCGCCGAGGCGCGCGCCGCGGGGGCCGCCGTCGTGCGGCTCGATCCGGGCCTGGCCTTCGGCACCGGCACCCACCCCACCACCGCCCTGTGCCTGGCGTGGCTCGACGGCCTCGAACTTTCCGGCCTGCGCGTGCTCGACTTCGGCTGCGGCTCGGGCATCCTCGCCATCGCGGCGCTGAAGCTGGGCGCCAGCCGCGCCGTGGGCGTGGACAACGATCCGCAGGCCATCCTCGCCACGCGCGACAACGCCGAGCGCAACGGCGTGGTCGAGCGGCTTGAAGTCCACCTGCCCGAAGAAGAGCCGGTCGCGAGCTATCCCGTCGTCGTAGCCAACATCCTCGCCAGCGCCCTCGATGCCCTCGCACCGCGACTTGCCGTTCGCGTCGCGGCCGGCGGCCGCATCGCGCTTTCGGGCATCCTGCGCGGGCAGGAAGGCGAACTGCTCGCCCGCTATGCCGAATGGTTCGACGAGCTGCGCGTCGCGGTGCGCGAGGACTGGGTGCGGATCGAGGGCGTGCGGCGCGGAGCCGACTGAGCCTACCGGCTCCGGATCGGGCGCGGGCCGCGAATTTCCCGCACGCCCCGAACCCGGTCGATTCATAGCATCATTGCCCCATCGCACCGATCGCACGCCGCATGTACACCTTCTGCACCCACTGCCAGACCGCCCAGGAAGTCACCCGCGAAATGCTGGTGCCCACGCGCGGCGAGCTGGAATGCAGCCACTGCCGCCAGCGTTTCGACGCGCTGGAAACCCTGTCGCGCGATCCGCCGCCGGGGCGCATCGTGGCGCGCCGCAAAACGGTGCCGGACGATATCCAGCCTTCGCTGTTCACCGCGCCGCTCCCGGCCGAACCGATGCACCCGGCTGCATCGGTGCCGGCGCATGGCGAACGCAGCGACCCGATCGCCGAGATCCTGTGCGCCCACGCGGATTTCATCGAGCCGCCCGTCCCGGAATACGACGATGCCGCGCTGGCCGGCGCCGAAGCCGACGCGCTGTCCCCCACCGATGCCGACGAGGGCAGGGCGCCGCAGGCGCACGCAACGTCCGAGCCGCAGGACGCATCTTCCGAAGAAACCCCCGCGCAGGATGCGGCAGCGCAGGTGTCGTCCGAGGCGGTCGATTCGCCAGCGCCGCAGTCCGGGACCGTTTCGCCGCCGCGCGATGCGGTGGTGCTGGACCTGCGCGACGCGCTGGACCTGGCGCTGCGCGCGCCCGCGCCAAGCTTCCTTCCCGGCGCGCAAAACCCGGCGACCGAACGCAGCGCGCGCCGCTGGCCGGCTCTATTCGCGGTGCTGGCGCTGTTCTCGCTTCTGCTGGCCCAGTCGCTGTTCGCCGAACGCAACGCGCTGGCCGCCGATGCGCGCTGGCGGCCCTGGCTCGAACGCATCTGCGATCCGATCGGCTGCCGCCTGCCGACATGGCACCAGCCCGATGCGCTGCACGTCCTCACGCGCGACGTGCGGCCGCACCCTTCCGTGCCCGAGGCGCTCATCATCAGCGCCAGCTTCCGCAACGACGCGCGCTGGGCGCAGCCTTGGCCGGACCTGGAGCTGACGCTCTCGGACATCAACGGTCAGCCCATCGCGCACCGCCGCTTTGCTCCGGAGGAGTATCTCGGCCACCTGCAGGGCGCCGCACTGGTTGCGCCGGGGCAGAGCGCCAGCATCGCGCTGGAGGTGCGCGATCCGGGCAAGCAGGCGGTGGCCTTCGAATTCGAGTTCCACTGACGTCGCGATGGCGGGCCGGCCCGCACGATCGTGCGGATCGCAACGCGTTCCGATCCGCGCTTGCGGCCACGCTCCTGCTACAATGCGCCGCTCCCGGCAGGACGCGCCGATCGCGTTCTGCAGCGACATCCCGGAGCCTTCCCGCGTGAACATTTCCCCGCCCTCGCCCCAGGCCAACGAGCCGGGCAAGGCCACTTCGGCCACCCTGCGCGATGTCGTCGCGCACTCGGTGCGCCGCTACCTGCACGACCTGTGCGACCACCAGGCCGACGACCTCTACGAGGTGATGCTGCGCGAAATCGAGCCGCCGCTGCTGCGCGAGGTGATGCGCCACCACGATGGCAACCAGAGTCGTGCCGCCGCCACGCTCGGCCTCAACCGGGCCACCCTGCGCAAGAAACTGCGCGCCTACGGCATCGACTGACTTCCCGCGCCCCGCACGGCGGGGCGTTCCGCCCTCTGCCGAGACCTGCGACATGACCCTTTCCGATGCCACGCCCGTCCCCGTGCGGCGCGCCCTGCTTTCCGTTTCCGACAAGACCGGCCTGGTCGATCTGGCGCGCGCGCTGGCCGCGCGCGGGGTGGAGCTGGTTTCCACCGGCGGCAGCGCCAAGGCGCTGCACGAGGCCGGCCTTGCGGTGCACGAGGTGTCCGAGCTGACCGGCTTTCCCGAGATCATGGATGGACGCGTCAAGACTCTTCACCCCAAGGTGCACGGCGCGCTGCTGGGCCGGCGCGGCACCGACGATGCGGTGATGCAGGAGCAAGGCATCGCGCCGATCGACCTGCTGGTGCTCAACCTCTATCCGTTCGAGAAGGTTTCCGCCGATCCGGGCGCACGCCTTGCCGACCTGGTCGAGAACATCGACATCGGTGGCCCGGCGATGCTGCGCGCAGCGGCCAAGAACTTCGCCCACGTCGCGGTGGCGACCGATCCTTCGCAGTACGAGGGAATCCTCGCCGAGCTTGCGGCCTGCGATGGCGCGCTCTCGGCCCGCACCCGCTTCTCCCTGGCGGTGTCCGCATTCAACCGCGTGGCCCAGTACGACGCGCGCATCAGCGACGTGCTCTCCAGTCTGGAAGCGGACGCCTTCGCGCAGGAGGTGCCGGCGCGGCAGCGCTTCCCGGCGCAGATCAACGGCAATTTCGTCAAGGTGATGGACCTGCGCTACGGCGAGAACCCGCACCAGCAGGCCGCGTTCTACCGCGACCTGCATCCGGCGCCCGGCTCGCTGGCGACCTTCACCCAGCTGCAGGGCAAGGAGCTTTCCTACAACAACATCGCCGACAGCGATGCGGCGTGGGAATGCGTGCGCCAGTTCGAACTTCCCGCCTGCGTCATCGTCAAGCACGCCAACCCCTGCGGCGTGGCGGTCGCAGCCGATCCCGGCGCGGCCTACGAGCGCGCCTACGCCACCGATCCGACCAGCGCCTTCGGCGGCATCCTGGCCTTCAACCGCAGGCTCGACGCCGCCACGGTGCAGACCATCCTGGAGCGGCAGTTCGTCGAGGTACTGCTCGCGCCCGACTACGAGCCCGCCGCGCTGGAAATTGCCGCGAAAAAGGCCAACGTGCGGGTGCTGCGTATCCCGCTGGCGCCTGCCTCCTGCGGCTTCATCGACACCAAGCGCGTCGGTTCGGGCCTGCTGATGCAGACCGCGGATGATCGCATCGTCACGCGCGAGGAACTCAAGGTCGTCAGCCGGCGCGCGCCGACCGAGGCGCAGGTCCGCGACCTGCTGTTCGCCTGGAAGGTGGCCAAGTTCGTCAAGTCCAACGCCATCGTCTATGCGAAGGACGAGCAGACCGTCGGCGTGGGCGCGGGCCAGATGAGCCGGGTGTATTCGGCCCGCATCGCCGGCATCAAGGCGCAGGACGCCGGACTGGCCGTGCAAGGCTCGGTGATGGCGAGCGACGCCTTCTTCCCCTTCCGCGACGGCATCGATGCCGCCGCGCAGGCCGGCATCGCCGCGGTGATCCAGCCCGGCGGCTCGATGCGCGACGCCGAGGTGATCGCCGCCGCCGACGAACACGACCTTGCGATGGTGTTCACCGGCGTGCGCCACTTCCGCCACTGAGTTCGCGCCGCGGCTCGCGGGAACCCGTCGCGATCGAGTCGGGTTCTGACACAATCGCGCCTGCCTTCCGCACGCCGCCGCCATGACCGCCGCACCCGCCCGCAACTCCGCCCGCCGCGTGCTGTTTGCCAGCATGGCGGGCACCACGATCGAGTTCTTCGATTTCTACATCTACGCCACCGCGGCGGTGCTGGTGTTTCCGAAGCTGTTCTTTCCCGCCTCGGATCCGACCTCGGCCACGCTGCAATCGCTGGCCACCTTCGCGCTGGCATTCTTCGCGCGGCCGGTGGGTTCGGCCATCTTCGGGCACTTCGGCGACCGCATCGGGCGCAAGGCGACCCTGGTCGCCTCTTTGATGCTGATGGGCACCTCCACGGTGCTGGTCGGGTTCCTGCCCACCTACGACCAGATCGGCGTCACGGCTCCGGCATTGCTGGCGCTGTGCCGGCTCGGACAGGGCCTCGGACTGGGCGGGGAATGGGGCGGCGCGGTGCTGCTGGCCACGGAAAACGCGCCGCCAGGCAAGCGCGCCTGGTACGGCATGTTTCCCCAGCTTGGCGCGCCGCTGGGCTTCATCCTGTCCAGCGGCAGCTTCCTGCTGCTGGCGCACTACCTCAGCGAGGCGCAGTTCTTCGCCTGGGGCTGGCGCCTGCCCTTCCTCGCCAGCGCCGCGCTGGTCGGCATCGGGCTGTGGGTGCGCCTGAAGATCGAGGAAACCCCGGACTTCCGCCGCACCCTCTACGCCGGCGCGCGGGTGCGCCTGCCGATGGGCACGGTGATCGCACGGCATCCGCGCGCGCTCATCGCCGGCACTTTCGCGGCGGTGGCGACCTTCGTGCTGTTCTACCTGATGACGGTGTTCACCCTGAGCTGGGGTACCAGCCGGCTGGGCTACTCGCGCGAGGCATTCCTCCTCATGCAGATGATCGGCGTGCTGTTCTTCGCGCTCACCATTCCGCTCTCCGCGCGGCTCGCCGACCGCTTCGGCCGGCGCCGCGTGCTGGTGCTGACGAGCGCGGCGATCGCGCTGTTCGGCCTCGCGTTCGCGCCGCTGTTCACCGCCGCAAGCCCGCTGGCGACCGTGGCCTTCCTGTCGCTGGGGCTGGCGCTGATGGGCTTCACCTACGGGCCGCTGGGCGCGGCGCTGGCGGAACTGTTCCCCACGCCGGTGCGCTACACCGGCGCCTCGCTCACCTTCAACCTGGCCGGCATTCTCGGCGCTTCGCTCGCGCCTTACGCCGCGACCTGGCTTGCATCGCAGTACGGCCTGGGCTCGGTGGGGCTGTATCTGGCGATCGCGGCGGCGGTGTCGCTGCTGGCTTTTCTCGCCACCGGACGCGCTGCGCAAGCCTCGGATCACTAGCCCGCAAACGCCGAGCGCAGTAGCCTTCTCCGGATGAATACGCTCGCCCAGCGCGATTTCGCGCTCAGCCCCGAAGACAACGAGTGCCTGGCCAGCCTGTGCGGCCCGATGGACCAGCACCTGCGCCAGATCGAACTGCGCCTGGGCGTGGAAGTCGCCAACCGCGGCTTCGTGTTCCGCGTGATCGGCGATGCCGCGGCGGTGGACGTGGCCGAACGCACCCTCCGCACGCTCTACGAACAGGCCGCAGGCAGCGCGCTGCAGCCGCACGACATCCACCTCGCCCTGCAGGAGTCCGGCGCCGAACGCATCGCGCGCGAAGCCTCCGCGGACGCCGCCGCCGGCGCGCAGGAGGTGGCGATCCGGGTCAAGCGCGGCACGATCCGCGGCCGCGGTGCGAACCAGACGCGCTACCTGCACGCCATCGCCACCCACGACATCAACTTCGGCATCGGCCCGGCCGGTACCGGCAAGACCTTCCTGGCCGTGGCCAGCGCGGTCGAGGCGCTCAACCAGTCGCGCGTGCAGCGCCTGATCCTGGTACGCCCGGCGGTGGAGGCGGGCGAGAAGCTGGGTTTTCTTCCGGGCGATTTGACCCAGAAGGTCGACCCCTACCTGCGCCCGCTCTACGACGCGCTCTACGAGATGCTGGGCGTGGAAAAGGTCGCCAAACTGATCGAGCGCAACGTGATCGAGGTGGCACCCTTGGCCTACATGCGCGGGCGCACCCTCAACGACGCCTGGGTGATCCTCGACGAGGCCCAGAACACCACGATCGAGCAGATGAAGATGTTCCTGACCCGCATCGGCTTCGGCTCCACCGCGGTCATCACCGGCGACCTCACCCAGACCGACCTTCCGCGCGGGCAGAAGTCCGGCCTGCGCGACGCGGTGGAGGTGCTGCGCGCGGTGGAGG
>Ga0116141_10000603_pt1 | contig 29108 bp, 27 predicted proteins | sample AD_UKC097_MetaG_FD_89744 | JGI IMG/M metagenome (GOLD analysis project Ga0116141, IMG submission 89744) | Active sludge microbial communities of municipal wastewater-treating anaerobic digesters from USA - AD_UKC097_MetaG | ecosystem: Engineered > Bioreactor > Anaerobic > Digestate | place: USA...
CCTTTTCATGGCGATCCTGATACAGATGGTCGATGCGGTCGGTATTAAACAGCGAGGTACGCCGCTTCAAGCCATGCACAATGTAGCCCTTGTTGAGCAGGAATTCGGCCAGGTACGCGCCGTCTTGCCCGGTAACGCCGGTGATGAGTGCAACTTTTTGTGTGGATGACATAACGTTTTTCTTTCAGTTAATTGTTTTATGCGCTGCGTGTTGTCGCGGTTGTTGTAGTGTGAACAAAGTCTTGATACGCCAGCGCCAAACCTTGTTCTAAGGCTGTTTTTGCCTGCCAGCCCAAGGCATTGAGCCGCGAGCTATCCATCAGCTTTCTTGGTGTGCCGTCGGGTTTGCTGGCGTCAAACGCAATCTGCCCGGTGTAGCCGGTGGTCTTGGCAACCAGATGCGCAAGCTCGCTGATGGTGACATCACTGCCAAAACCAACATTGATATGGCTGCACATCGGTTGCACGTGCAGATCAAGTGCCGCCTTGGCAAGGTTCATCACATGCACACACGCGGCGGCCATATCGTCCACAAACAAAAATTCCCGCCTGGGCGTGCCGCTCCCCCAGACCACCACGCTGGGCGCCTGGCTGAGCTTGGCCTCGTGAAAGCGGCGGATCAAGCCGGGGATGACATGCGCATTGTCCGGATGGTAATTGTCGCCCGGACCGTAAAGATTGGTTGGCATAACACTGCGGTAATCCACGCCGTGGCTCAAACCATATTGGCGGTTGTAGCTTTCGCAGAGTTTAATGCCCGCAATTTTGGCGATGGCATAGGGCTCGTTGGTGGGTTCCAGCGTGCCGGTGAGCAGCGTCTCTTCTTGCATCGGCTGCACGGCGAGCTTGGGGTAAATGCAGCTGGAGCCAAGAAACAAGAGCTTTTTAACGCCCTGCTGAAACGCAGCGTCAATGATGTTCGCTTGCACCATCAGGTTGGCATAAATGAATTCCGCCGGATACGTGTTGTTGGCATGAATGCCGCCCACTTTGGCTGCGGCGAGATACACCTGGTCCGGTTTTTCTGCCGCAAAAAAAGCGCGCACATCGGCCTGGTTAGTGAGGTCAAGCTCAGCGTGGGTGCGGGTGACAATCCGCTCAGCGGGAACGCCGCCCGCCACTAACTGCCGCAGAATGGCAGAGCCCACCATGCCGCGGTGGCCAGCAACATAAATTTTGGGGGGCGGGCTCATGGTGTTCATTATCCATTAGTTAGTTTCGTTAGTTTGATCCTGCTGTTTTGATCCAACTATCGGGTAGGTTGATTTTTCTTTCATTCTGGATTTTACGGTCAAAGTACACCTTCACCGCTTTATCTTGAGCTCTTTGCACTCATTACGCTGGCTTCACCCATTTGACCGCACCCATCGTGCTCGCTAGACTTCTCGTCCTTTCGACGTATCCTCTTCAGCAATTTAAACCAGCGACATCAAAGTCAGCATCCATGCGCGTTAACACCCCAAACTAACCTGATGAAAATCCTTGTCACCGGCGCGAACGGCTTTATCGGCCAGGCCACCTGCGCCGCTTTGCGGCAAGCTGGCCATACCGTGCTGCCCGCCGTGCGCGTGCCTTATGGCTTGGCCGGTGAAGTGGTGGTGGGCAATATCCATGCGCAAACGGACTGGCGCGCAGCCTTGGCGGGCGTGGATGCCGTGGTGCATTTGGCTGCACGCGTGCACTTGATGGATGACAAGGCAGCCGACCCGCTGGCGCAATATCGTGCGGTGAATGTCGCCGGCACCTTGCAGTTGGCGCAACAAGCGCATACCGCCGGCGTTAAGCGCTTCGTTTATATCAGCTCAATCAAAGTGAATGGCGAAGAGCGCGCTTGCGCCTATACCGAAACTGACACCCCAGCACCGGAAGACCATTACGCGCGCTCAAAATGGGAAGCCGAGCAGGGTTTGCACCAGCTCGCTGCAGCGACTGGGCTAGAAGTCGTCATCCTGCGCCCGCCCTTGGTGTATGGCCCTGGCGTGGGGGCAAATTTTCTCGCGCTCATGCGTGCCATTGCGCGCGGCTTGCCCTTGCCGCTGGGCGCGATTGACGAACAGCACAGCCGCCGCAGCCTGATTTTTGTGGGCAATCTGGCCGATGCAATTGCCTGCTGCTTGGTGCATCCTGCTGCTGCGGGTGAAACTTTTTTAGTCAGCGATGACGATGATGTTGCCACGTCGGAACTCGCCCGTCGCATCGGCGCAGCGCTAGGCAGACAAGCGCGACTCATCCCTGTGCCCTACCGATTGCTCAACATGCTCGGCCGCATCACAAAAAAATCGGCGCTGGTGAGACGGCTCACCGAACCACTCACCAGCGACAGCCAAGCCATTCGCCGCACGCTAGGCTGGACGCCGCCTTTTACGCTGGATAAAGGTTTGCAGGCAACCGCCGCCTGGTTCCACAACCGCCAATGAATGCATTCATCCCCGCTGCTCTTGCCTTCATTGTCTGCTATGCCACACTGCGCTGGTTATTGCGCAGCAAGCTTGCGCGCACCACGCTGGATCAGCCCAATCATCGCTCCTTGCACACTACGCCCACACCCCGCATTGGCGGGCTGGGCGTAGTTGCCGGCGTTCTCGGCGGCGGCGCGGTCATTGTGGCCAACCTGCTTGAAAACCCACCCACGCCTAACCTGCAAATTCTATTGTTACTGCTTGCTTTACTCAGTTTACTCAGCGGGTTTTGCTTTATCGACGACAAACGCGGGCTCTCGGCCGCCGTGCGTTTGCCCGTGCATCTGCTTGTCGCGCTGCTCTGGGTGTCGTGCATTCTGAATGTATCTTTCCTGGCGACATTTTTCATAAAAGTCGGCGCTGGTGACACGGCGTTCCATTTCCTTCAGTTGACCATTGAGCACGCCTTAGCCCATCCATTACTGCTCATCACCCTCACCTTCGGCCTGGGCTGGATGATGAATCTTTACAACTTCATGGACGGTGCCAATGGCTTGGCGGGTGGCATGGCAGTGTTTGGCTTTGGCGCTTACAGCGTCGCCCTGTATTTTTCCGGGCAACCCGCGTTGGCAGCATTTGCCCTTGCCATTGCCGCCAGCGCACTGGCCTTTTTATGCTTTAACTTTGACCCGGCGCGCATTTTTCTGGGCGATGTCGGCTCCATTTCACTGGGCTTTTTGGCGGGCGCACTCGGGTTGTGGGGCTGGCAATCCGCCGCCTGGCCGGCGTGGTTTCCGCTGCTGGTTTTTTCACCCTTTATTGTGGACGCCACTGTCACCCTGTTCGCTCGCGCCCTGCGCGGCGAAAAAGTCTGGCAAGCTCACCGCGACCATGCCTACCAACGCCTCATACGCATGGGCTGGAGCCACCAGCGGCTGGCGCTGAGCGTCTATGCGCTGATGGCCGCTTGCGCGGCAAGTGCGCTGGTATTACGGGTGGCGCCTTCTGCCTCTGTTATGGCAGGCATCGCCTTTTGGATACTCATCTACACCGCTCTGCTAGGAACGGTAATGTGGCGCTGGCACGGGTTAAAGTTATAAAGGCATTAGCCCAGTCAGTCTGAATCAGCTCAAATTAGCGTTCATTAGCTTTAATTAGCCCTGATTAGCCAGTTCATTCAATTAACACCAGAAGGCTGAAATATCCGGGACGAAAACCAAGATTTTGCGTCGCCGCCGAGTGATCGAACACCATATCCTGATTCATCTTTTCCGCCATCGCCGTAAATAAGCGTAGGCCACAATCCATCGTACCGCAATGACTACCCTGCATCATTTGCCACGGCATTTCCCTCTGCGTTTCAATACATTTTCCGCCGTGCTGCCAGCGCCGACTTTTGCTGCCACTGGTTGATAAAATATGCAGGCTACCTTGATTTATACACCGCGCGCAAAGCCCATTAGTCGTGCTAAAAATGAAAAAGCCCGACTAAAAATAGTCAGGCTTTTGCATTGGTGGCCGGGGACAGAATCGAACTGTCGACACACGGATTTTCAGTCCGTTGCTCTACCGACTGAGCTACCCGGCCGGTAAGGTTGATGATTATAGGGGCTTGGCATGCTTGCGTCAAAGAAAACTAGCGTATTTTGCGCAAATAACGTGAAAAATTAAAACAAATTGGGGGAAATATGACAGAAAAAACAATCGCTTCGGTAGCAGAACACGTGTTAGCCAATCCTAAATTTGCCCATTTGGTTCGTACCCGCAATCGCTACGCGGCCGTGCTAACCCTGTTGGTTGTGGTCATTTACTTTGGCTATATTTTATTGGTTGCCTTTAACAAACCATTTCTCGCCCAAAAACTGGGGGAAGGCTGGGTAACCACTCTGGGCATTCCGTTGGGCTTGGGCGTGATTGTGTTAACTATTGCAATTACCGTGTTTTATGTTCATGTGGCGAACACCCGTTTTGATGCCATGGCCGCTGAATTGCTCAAGGAGGCTGGTAAATGATGTCAACCATCAACCCAAATCGCGCTTTATGTGCGCTATTGATTGCTGCATTTGTTGGCTTTTTCTTGCGCTCTGTTGATGTTTTTGCAGCAGGCGCTGATTTGGGCGCAACGCAGAAGCAAGTCACTAACTGGGTGGCGATTGCGATGTTCATCGGTTTTATCGGCATTACGCTCTGGATTACCAAATGGGCGTCAAAAAAAACCCGCACAGCGGCAGATTTTTACACCGCAGGGGGCGGCATTACGGGTTTTCAAAATGGCTTGGCTATCGCGGGGGATTACATGTCAGCCGCTTCATTCCTCGGCATTTCGGGCTTAGTGTTTGCCAGCGGTTTTGACGGGCTGATTTTTTCCATTGGCTGGCTGGTGGGCTGGCCTGTGATCACTTTTTTGATGGCTGAGCGGTTGCGCAATTTAGGCCGCTTTACTTTTGCCGATGTTGCAGGCTATCGTTTTTCGCAAACGCCCATTCGCATTTTTGCGGCTTGTGGCTCGCTGGTGGTGGTGCTGTTTTACATGATCGCGCAAATGGTGGGCGCCGGGCAGTTGATCAAATTGCTGTTCGGCTTAGACTACCTCGTGGCGGTTATTTCTGTCGGCGGCTTGATGACGGCTTACGTGCTGTTTGGCGGCATGACGGCGACTACTTGGGTACAGATCATCAAAGCCGTTTTACTGCTCATGGGTGCGACCTTCATGGCATTGGCCGTGCTGTGGCAATTTCACTTCAGCCCGGAAGCACTATTTGCCAAAGCGGTGGAAGTGCATGCGAAAAAAGACGCCATCATGGCGCCAGGCGGGCTGATCAAGGATCCAGTATCCGCAGTATCTGTAGGCTTGGCTTTAATGTTTGGCACAGCGGGGTTACCACACATCCTGATGCGCTTTTTTACCGTGCCTTCTGCCAAAGAAGCGCGTAAATCTGTGGCTTGGGCAACCACGTGGATTGGTTATTTTTACATCCTGACTTTTATCATCGGCTTTGGCGCCATTGTGTTGCTCACGCAAAATCCGGTGGCTTATTTTGTTAATGGTGACATCACCCAAGGCTTGCAGGGTGGCGGCAATATGGCGGCGGTACACTTGGCCAACGCAGTGGGTGGCAATGTTTTTCTGGGCTTTATTTCCGCTGTGGCCTTTGCCACCATTCTGGCGGTGGTTGCTGGGCTCACCCTCTCGGGCGCATCCGCCGTAGCGCATGACCTTTACGCTACGGTCATCAAAAAAGGCAAGGCCGACAGCTGGGCTGAGCTGCGCGTCTCGAAAATCACCACGGTTTGCTTGGGGTTAGTTGCCATTGTGTTAGGCGTTGTGTTTGAAAAACAGAATGTCGCGTTTATGGTGATGCTGGCTTTTGCGGTGGCGTGTTCGGCCAATTTTCCGGTGCTGTTTATGTCAGTGCTATGGAAAAACTGCACTACGCGTGGTGCGGTAACGGGCGGCTTTGTGGGGCTGGTATTGTCTGTCACGCTCACAGTGCTCTCACCGGCTGTGTGGGAAGCTGCGCTTGGCAACTCTGTGGGTTCGGCCTGGTTTCCTTATGCATCCCCCGCCTTGTTTTCAATGACGGCCGCATTTATCACTATTTGGCTAGTTTCGATAACCGATCGCAGTGAACAGGCAAAAAAAGAGCGTGCCTTGTTTACCGCGCAACACATACGATCTGAAACCGGCTTGGGTGCAAGTTCGACTACGTCCCACTGAAATACTTATTGCACTGGCCCGATAAATAAAAAAGCCGACCCTCGCGGGTCGGCTTAACGTGGTGTGGGGTATTCCCCTTCTCCTCCCCCAGCTTTTTTCAGGTGCGCGATACAAGGTTGTATGGCCAGCACGGCCTGCTTATATCACTACCTGTTTGTACGTTGGGTATTGCCGAAGCAACTGCTGCTACCCACATGTGGGTAAGCCAAGAAGGCGCTACTGGTCTGGGAAACTTGTGGTCTCGAACCCATATAGCCTGATGCCCGTTGCTGCAAAAATTCTGAACTCGGCTGACTAAAAACTTTGTAAAAATTCGTAACAGCCAAACTGTGAGGAACGGATATTACACTTTTTTAGCCAAAAAGGAAAAACCCGACACGAAGTCGGGTTTTTCTTGAAACAAAGCATGATGCAGTTAAGTGGCCATGAAATAAAGCGCTTGCTGCACGGCCACTTACCCGGGTACAAAGGAAATTACATGCCCATGTCCATGCCGCCCATGCCACCCATTCCACCCATGCCACCACCCATACCGCCCATGCCACCAGCGGGTTTTTCTTCTGCCAGCTCTGAGACCATGCAATCAGTTGTCAGCATCAGACCAGCAACCGATGCCGCATTTTGCAATGCGGTGCGGGTCACCTTGGTCGGATCCAGCACGCCCATTTGCACCATATCGCCGTATTCGCCGGTTGAAGCGTTGTAGCCAAAGTTGCCTTTGCCTTCGAGCACTTTGTTGATCACTACGGAAGGCTCATCACCTGCATTGGCAGCGATTTCACGCAACGGCTGTTCGATCGCACGCAGAACAATCTTGATACCTGCGTCTTGCTCATGGTTATCGCCTTTAACAGAAACAGAAGCACGCGCACGCAGCAATGCTACGCCGCCGCCAGCTACGATGCCTTCTTCAACGGCAGCACGGGTTGCATGCAGCGCGTCTTCTACGCGGGCTTTTTTCTCTTTCATTTCTACTTCGGTTGCAGCGCCAACTTTGATCAGCGCAACGCCACCGGCCAGTTTGGCCACGCGCTCTTGCAGCTTTTCCTTGTCGTAGTCGCTGGTCGCTTCTTCGATTTGGACACGTACTTGCGATACGCGGGCCTTGATTGCGTCTTCTTTGCCAGCACCGTCAATGATGGTGGTGTTTTCTTTGGCTACTTCAACGCGCTTGGCTTGACCCATTTCAGCGAGCGTCGCTTTTTCGAGTGTCAGGCCAACTTCTTCAGCAATCACGGTGCCGCCAGTCAGGACAGCAATATCTTCCAGCATCGCTTTGCGGCGATCACCGAAGCCAGGGGCTTTAACAGCCACGGTCTTCAGGATGCCACGAATGTTATTCACCACCAGCGTAGCCAGCGCTTCGCCATCAACATCTTCAGCGATGATCAGCAAGGGGCGGCCAGCTTTGGCTACTTGCTCCAGCAAGGGCAACAGGTCACGAATGTTGGAGATTTTCTTGTCATGCAACAGCACGAAAGGATTGTCCAGAATTGCGATTTGCTTGTCTGGATTGTTGATGAAGTAGGGCGAGAGGTAACCGCGATCAAACTACATGCCTTCAACCACTTCGAGTTCGTTTTGCAGTGATTTGCCGTCTTCGACGGTGATCACGCCTTCTTTGCCCACTTTGTCCATCGCAGTGGCGATGATTTTACCGATGTCAGCATCGGAGTTAGCCGAAATCGAACCGACTTGGGCGATTTCGTTGGTGGTGGTGCAAGGCTTGGAGATTTTTTTCAGCTCTTCGATCAAGCCAGCCACTGCCTTGTCGATACCACGCTTCAGATCCATCGGGTTCATGCCAGCGGCAACGAACTTCATGCCTTCGCGAACGATAGATTGAGCCAGCACGGTAGCGGTAGTGGTGCCGTCACCGGCGATGTCGGAAGTCTTGGAAGCGACTTCTTTGACCATTTGCGCGCCCATATTTTCGAACTTGTCTTTCAGTTCGATTTCTTTAGCGACAGAAACACCGTCCTTGGTCACGGTGGGGGAGCCGTAGGAGCGATCAAGAACCACATTGCGGCCTTTAGGGCCGAGAGTTACTTTAACAGCGTCAGCCAGAATGTTGACGCCACGAACCATACGTTGGCGAGCTGAGTCGCCAAATAGAACTTCTTTTGCAGCCATTTGTATATCTCCTAAAATTCTTTAAATTAAGTCAGGATGGTAATTGAAGCTAAATTGAATCAATTAACTTTCAACAACGCCCATCACGTCTTCTTCACGCATTACCAGCAACTCTTCGCCATCCACTTTGACAGCCTGGCCGGAGTATTTACCGAACAACACGCGATCGCCCACTTTCAGCGACATGGGACGCACTTTGCCATCTTCTTGAATTTTGCCGTTACCGACAGCAATAACTTCACCTTGATCAGGCTTTTCAGCTGCTGCGTCAGGAATCACAATGCCAGAGGCAGTTTTACGCTCTTCTTCGAGACGCTTGACGATCACGCGATCATGCAAGGGACGGATTTTCATTCAATTTCTCCTACGAATGGTTGATAGTACAGAGCCACGCTCTGCGGGGAAAAGCCGGACGGGCTGCCTTCGTTAGCACTCTATCCGGACGAGTGCTAATGATAAGGGCTAGGTGGGTAGATTTCAAGAGCCGGCCTATCATTTAATTTAAAAGAAATATCTTGCACCCTGGCTTTATGCTTTGCCTGGCAAGGCTTCTGGTCATAAAAACGCCAACAGAAACCATTTATGCAACGCTAACGAACTCATTAGTGTTGCCTGGAAGATTCAGCGGGAATCTGAGTAAGCTTTTTTATCTACGGCAGCCAGGTTAAAGCGACCAGATGGAAGCTATGGCAATACATACAGCCGTTTTGCTCAAAAGCATTCATACCCCAGCCTGCAAGCCGCTAAATTGGCCTCGCCTTGTTCAAGGTTAAACCAGGCAATACGCCGTCTCATCAGCGCCGACTTTTTGCAAGGCATTATTATTTTGAATAAAAATGCCTTGACAAATCACTATTCATATGAGAAATTGCTGCACTGCAACATAACTTTTAAAGGAGCATGCCATGCTGAAATTTGAAGAAACCCAAGCGAAGGCTCAAGAAGCTGTCGTTAAAACTGCTGAGCTAAACAAAACCATTTTGCAAAACTCAGTTAAGGCAAACAAAGAGATCACCGGCTTTTATGTCCGCATTATTGAAGGCAAGCCGACTGACTTGTATCACATTACCAATGCTTTCAAAAAAATTGCGGCGAACAACGTAGCAGCCACCAAGCAATACTTCAGCGCCTTCTGTGGCTGATGCTGTCGCAGTGCAGCAAATTCGTTGGGGCAGGAACTATTTCCCTGCTAAAAACCTGAGTCCCTTCGCCTGGCTATTTCAGGATAAGGGACTCAGTCACGCTGAGTTTTGATGCGGCGACAAGTTTTTTATCTTTACTTCCCTCATCCGCCCTCAGTTTTCAACCCCATGGATCAGACTTAACTCAGCCAGTTCTGCCGCTGTAAAAACCCGCGACCGGGTGTGAAAGGCTTTGCCTTCGGGGCCTTCGAGTGAAAAGGTGCCACCCGTACCATCGATCACGTCGATGATCAGCTGAGTGTGCTTCCAGTATCCATATTGCGATTTGCTAATAAAAAATGGACAACCGCCAATCTCCCCAAGCAGTTCGTCGCCCGCACCTATCGTGAGCTCGCCGGGCAGGTAGCAATTCGCCGCACTGTTATCGCAACAGCCACCCGACTGATGAAAAAACACCGGTCCGTGTTTTTTCACAAGCAGCTCAATGAGCGCCAACGCAGCCGGGGTGGCAATGACTTTATCTACCATGCGCATATCCTCAGAAAATAAAGGGCGGCAAACGAGCTTGCACTAGATAAAAAGTCGCTGCGGGATTAAAAGAAGCCCAGTTTTTGTTCAGCGTAGCTCACCAGCAGATTTTTGGTTTGCTGGTAGTGGTTGAGCATCATTTTGTGATTTTCGCGACCGATACCGGACTCTTTATAACCCCCAAACGCTGCGTGTGCCGGATACGCGTGGTAGCAGTTTGTCCACACGCGTCCGGCCTTAATGGCGCGACCCATGCGATAAGCCACGTTACCATTGCGGCTCCATACGCCTGCGCCCAGACCATAGAGCGTGTCATTGGCAATAGCCAGCGCTTCGGCCTCATCCTTGAAAGTCGTCACGGCCAACACCGGACCGAAAATTTCTTCCTGGAAAATACGCATTTTGTTATGCCCTTTGAACAGCGTAGGCTGCACGTAATAGCCGCCGGAGAGCTCGCCACTCACTTGCGCTTGCGCACCGCCAATCAACACTTCAGCGCCTTCCTGTTTGCCCAGATCAAGGTAGGAAAGAATCTTGGTCAATTGCTCTTTGGAAGCTTGCGCACCGAGCATGGTGTCGGTATCCAGCGGGTTGCCTTGCTTGATCGCCTTGATGCGTGCGAGGCAGCGTTCCATGAATTTTTCATAAATGGATTCGTGAATAATTGCACGTGAAGGGCAGGTGCACACTTCACCCTGGTTAAAGGCAAACAGCACCAGGCCTTCGATGGCCTTATCCAGAAAACCGTCATCTTTATCCATCACATCAGCGAAGAAAATGTTGGGTGATTTGCCGCCGAGTTCCAACGTGGCGGGGATCAAATTATTCGCTGCCGCTTGCGCGATCACGCGGCCGGTGGAGGTGGAGCCGGTAAAGGCGATTTTGGCAATGCGGCGGCTGGTGGCGAGCGGCAGCCCTGCTTCCCGGCCATAGCCATTCACAATATTGAGCACACCAGGCGGCAGCAAATCAGCAATCAGTTCAGCCAACAGCAAAATGCTGATGGGTGTGGATTCAGCGGGTTTTAACACCACGCAATTACCTGCACCCAAAGCGGGCGCAAGTTTCCATGCAGCCATCAAAATAGGGAAATTCCACGGAATGATCTGGCCGACAACGCCGAGTGGTTCTTGAAAGTGATACGCCACGGTGTTTTCATCCACATCACTCAAGCCGCCCTCTTGCGCACGCACACAGCCAGCGAAATAGCGAAAGTGATCAACGCTTAACGGGATGTCTGCAAACAGCGTCTCGCGAATCGGCTTGCCGTTATCCACTGTCTCAGCATAGGCCAAGAACTCAAGGTTGGCTTCAATGCGATCGGCAATCTTGAGCAAAATATTTGCTCTGTCGGCCGGCGGCGTTTTGCCCCAGGCGCTGCTTGCGGCGTGCGCAGCATCCAGCGCTAATTCGATATCTTCCGCAGTCGAGCGTGCGGCTTTGGTGTAAGCAGTACCGTTGATCGGCGTGATGACATCAAAGTATTGCCCTTTGACTGGGGCAACCCAGCGGCCGCCGATAAAGTTGTCATATTGAGTTTTGTAATTTACTTTGGCGCCAGCGGCGCCGGGTGGGGCGTAAATCATGATGGTCTCCTCATTTGTTTTAGTGAATTTCAGATGATGCCGTTCAGCCGCAATTTATTTTTTAACCTATCTCCTTGAGTGTCGCCGCCATTTGTTCATGGTTTAGTTCTCTTTCCCAGCGAGCGATCACTACAGTAGCCACGCCATTGCCAATAAAGTTTGTCAATGCGCGGGCTTCGGACATAAACCGATCAACACCTAAAATCAGTGCCAGACCCGCAACGGGAATAGATGGTACAACAGCGAGCGTTGCCGCCAAGGTAATAAACCCTGCACCCGTCACGCCAGAAGCGCCTTTTGACGTTAGCATGGCGACACCCAGAAGCATAAATTCTTGCATGATCGTAAGCTCGATATTGAGCGCTTGTGCAATGAATAGCGCAGCCATGGTGAGATAAATATTCGTGCCATCCAGATTAAAAGAGTAACCCGCAGGCACCACCAGGCCAACAACAGATTTTGAGCAACCCATGCGTTCGAGCTTGTTCATCAATGGCACAAGCGCAGACTCAGAAGAAGACGTACCCAGCACGGTGAGCAGCTCTTCTTTGATATACCAGATAAAGCGAAAAATACTGAATCCTGTGGCGACGGCGATGCTGCCCAGAACAATAAAAATAAACAGCAGACAGGTGAGGTAAAAACTGCCTATTAGTGCTGCCAGCGGCTTTAGCGCAGCAAGGCCGTATTTGCCCATGGTATACGCCATCGCCTCACCGGCACCGATTGGCGCGAACTTCATGATCACATTCATCATGGCAAAAAAGAGTTGGGACGCATCTTCAATAAAGCGGTGCACCGGCTCACCGACTTTGCCCAGGCGAACAATGGCGTAACCAAACAAAATAGCAAGCAACAATACTTGCAATAAATTGCCAGCGTTAGTAAATGCGTCAAAAAATGTTTTGGGAATGATGTGCAATAAAAACTCCACCGTACTTTGTTCCGCAGCTGATTTTGCATAAGCGGCAACCGCTGTGTTATCCATGGATTGCGGAGAGGCATTAAAGCCTTCCCCCGGACGAATAAGGTGCACTACCAGCAAACCCACACCCAGCGCCAAGGTAGAAACTACCTCAAAATAAAGCAAGGCTTTGCCGCCCACCCGGCCGACTTTTTTAACATCGCCAGAACCAGCAATACCCAACACGACAGTGCAAAAAATGACTGGGGCAATGAGCATTTTGACCAAGGCAATAAAACCATCGCCCAAGGGTTTTAACTGTGTGCCAAGTGCCGGGTACACATAGCCCAAAAAGCCACCGAAAATTGTGGCGACCAATACCCAAAAGTAAAGTTGGCGTGTGAGTTTTTTAGTCAATCGTTTAATCATAACTACCCTGAAAATAGAACGAGTATGGCATGATGTATTTTTATTCATTCATGACGGATAACCCATGATAGACGTTTATTCCTGGCCTACGCCCAACGGTCACAAAGTGCACATCATGCTCGAAGAATGCGGTTTGAAACTCGGCCGCGACTGGCAGGCGCATGCGGTCGATATTAGCGCGGGCGATCAGTTTTCATCGGCATTTTTGAAGATCAGCCCGAACAATAAAATCCCGGCGATGGTGGATGAACATGGGCCCGATGGCAAACCCATCGCCTTGTTTGAATCGGGCGCGATTTTGCTGTATCTGGCGGCGAAAACAGGCAAGTTTTTACCCAAAGGCGACCGGCAGAAATTCGAAGTTTTGCAGTGGCTGATGTTTCAGATGGGCGGCGTAGGGCCAATGCTGGGGCAGGCGCATCATTTCCGTATCTACGCACCAGAGAAACTCGACTACGCGATAAATCGCTACACCAATGAAGCCAAGCGTCTTTACGGTGTGATGAATCAACAGCTCACAACGCATCGTTTCATTGCGAGCAATAGCTATTCAATCGCCGATATGGCCATCTTTCCGTGGCTGCGCAGCTGGCAGAATCAGGGCATCGATTGGGCGGATTATCCGGCGTTGAAAAAATGGTTTGACGGCATCGCCGAGCGGCCGGCGGTCAAGCGTGGCGTGGCGGTGCTGGCGGATTTGCGAAAGCCCTTAACGGACGATAAGGCGCGCGATGTGCTGTTTGGCAAAAAACAGTATCAAAAAAAGTAAACACATGGTATTCGCCGTGATATAGACCTTCGCCATGGCTTGATCGCCGTCCTGCCAGCGCCGACTTTTTATGCAGGCATTGTGTTTCAGGTTTTTTTCGCGCGCGGGTGTGCGGCGTCGTAGATTTTTGCCAGATGCTGAAAATCAAGGTGCGTATAAATCTGCGTGGCGGCGATGCTGGCGTGGCCGAGCATGTCCTGCACGGCGCGTAAATCGCCGGACGATTGGAGCACATGCGAGGCAAATGAATGGCGCAACATGTGCGGGTGCACTTGCATGCCCAACCCTTGCTGTTGCGCCCAGCGCACCAGGCGTTTTTCTACCTGGCGGGGGGTTAAGCGCGTGCCAAAACGGCCGGTGAATAAGGCGGGCTGATCCGCTGGTGCGTAGTTCGGCCGTATCGCCAGCCACGCGCTGAGCGCTATTTTGGCTTGGTTGCCCAGCGGCACGGTGCGGGTTTTTTGCCGCTTGCCAGTAACGGTGACTTCGTCATTGGTTAAATCCAGACCGCCCGGCCAGTCAAGGCTCACTAGTTCAGCCAAACGCAGGCCGGAGGAATACAGCAACTCGAACATCGCCGCATCCCGCGTTTCCAGATCATCAGCAGGCTGGGCATTGAGCAAGGCGGCCATTTGATCCGTGCCGAGTGCCTTGGGCAAGGTGCGGGGACGTTTGGGCGCTTTCAAGGGCTCGGCCGGGTTGTGCAAGATAACGTCACGGCGGACTAGCCAGGCATAAAAACTGCGCCAGGCAGAGAGTGTGCGCGCAATCGAGCGCGGTGCAAGTTCGGCAGCGTGCAACTGCATTAAGCCACGACGCAGATGCGCTGTGGTGAGATCGGCGGGAGATGCGTCACGCGTCATGGCAACATCTGCAGACATCGGCAGGAGCGCTTGCAGGCGCAATAAATCATGCCGATAGGCAGCGAGCGTGTGAGGACTCGCACGCCGCTGAATGGCGATATCAGACAAAAACTGCGCAAATAAAGGATGCAGGCCAGTGTCTTCCAACGCGGCTGTTTTTGTTGGCACAGACACCGGATTGTTCATGCCTTTTACAACCGTTAACTTGTCGTTGAAATCACTTGGCTATTGAGTACACGCTGCAGAGCAACGGATACCATCGCGCCCATGCGCTCAAGATAGAGCGTACCCAAAGCCGGATAAAACCGGCTGGCCTCTTCGCTGGCCATAACCAGCAAGCCAAAACAGTTGCCATGTGCGTCGCGCAAAGGCACTTGCGCCATGGAACGCAAATGCGCGGCGGCTTCGCCAAACCAGGCAACCGTCGCTTGTTCTGACGCCGGACCACACAGTGGGTGTTTCAGTTGGGTGGCAAAGTTTTGTATGGCCTCAGTAACCGGTTCAGCGAAGTGCTGGCTGTTAGGTAAATTCCACGCACGCAAGACCACGTGCGGTACAGAAAACGCACCACCCAAGTGGGCATAAATCGTGCGTATCAAGGTGGCTTCATCCTGCGCGCTAATCAACGCGACAGCAAGGTTGTGCACTTTGTCAGAGATGGCGTCGTTCTCGTTGCCGAAGGTGATGAGTTCAGCCAGTTTGGCTTCCAGCACGCGCACTTTGTCACGCAAGGTAAAGAGCTGTTTTTCGGTAATCGAAATCGCGCGCCCGGTGTGTGGATCAGGCAAGGTCATGAGCGCTAGCACGTCAGTGTAGGCATCAAAAAATTCTGGATGATTGTGCAAATAGTGAGCAACGCTTTCTGCGGTGATATCTGTGTTCATAAATTTTCCTGATGATTCATTTAAACAATAAATTTGATGGATAAGTTAGTAAGACTTATACGTCAGACAACTTAATTTCACCATTAAATACACTGACTGCCGGGCCTGTGAGCAGCACGCTGCCCTGGCCATCCCAAGCAATCGACAAATCGCCGCCACGGGTGATTACGCGTACGGGCGAGACAAGCAAGCCACGACGCATCCCCGCCACAACGGCGGCACAAGCACCCGTGCCACACGCCAGCGTTTCCCCTGCGCCACGTTCATAGACGCGCAGGCGAATGGTGTGAACATCCACAACTTGCATGAAACCTGCATTCACGCGTTGCGGAAAACGCGGGTGAGATTCGATACGCGGGCCAAGTGTTTCAAGCATTGCGGTATCAATATCCGCAACAACTTGCACGGCATGCGGGTTACCCATGGAAACAACGGTAATGCCTACTGCCGCCTCGCCTACTTGCAGCGTCTGGATAACCGCCTGGCTGTCGCTAATAAATGGAATCTCGTCCGGCAAAAAACGCGGCTGCCCCATGTCGACGGTGACTTGGCCGTTATCTTCAAGTCGCGGTGAAATGATGCCAGACAAGGTTTCCACACGAATCTGACGCTGCGTGGTGAGGCCTTCGTCGTGCACAAAGCGCACAAAGCAGCGCGCGCCATTGCCGCATTGTTCGACTTCGCCACCATCGGCATTGAAAATCCGATAACGAAAATCCGCCTCGGGCCGCGTGGCTTTTTCAACCACCAATAGCTGGTCGCAACCGATACCAAAATGACGGTCGGCGAGCTGCTTGATTTGCGCGGGCGAGAGTGCAAAAGGTTCAGCCAGTGCATTGATGACAACAAAGTCGTTGCCTGCGCCCTGCATTTTGGTAAAACGAATATTCATAAGCGAATGGTAGTGATACTTCGGCCAAGTGATCGGTTGAATTGATTGGTGAAGCTAGTCATAAAAACTCGCTTCACCCGGGGGACGGGTTTTGAAGCGTTTATGCAGCCAATAGTATTGCGCTGGCGTGCGTAAAATTTCAGCTTCCAAAAAAACATTCATGCGCTGTGTGTCGGCGAATAAATTTTCAGCGGCGGTATGCGCTGCATCTTCTGCAGGGAAATTTTTCCACGGTTCGCCTACCTCGATTTCATAATGACAGCCTTTCATGCGCGTGATGATCGGAATCACGGTGGCGCCGGTGAGTTTGGCCAGACGGGAAAGCCCGGTAATAGTGGCGGCAGGTACGCCAAAAAACGGCACGAAGAGCGCATCCTTGGCGCCATAGTCCATATCAGGCAGATAATAAAAAGGCCGCCCTTCACGAATCGGACGAATGACTGGTTTCACGCCATCCTGACGCGAAAACAACGTGGTTTTACCAAAGCGCAAACGGCCTTTGTGTAATGCTGTATTAAAGGTTTCGTTTTTTGCCCGCGCATAAATCGTAATCATCGGCAGATCCATCGCCAGCCGAATCCAGCCTGCATCCAAGCCCACAAAATGCGGTGCGAAAAAAATGACCGGCTGGCCTTGGCAAGCCGTCAAGCGTTCACTGTGAAGAAGGGTGACGATACGTCGAATCCGCGTGGGGGATGCCCACCACCAGAGGCCAAGTTCGAGCATATTGCGGCCAAAATAAGCAAAGTGCCGTCTCGCCAGCGCCGACTTTTCTTTCGCGGATAAATCAGGAAAGCACAAGCCCAGGTTAGTGAGCGTAATACGCCGCCGCTCGCGAATCAAATAGTATAAAAGCCAACCCAAACCACGCCCTAACGCCGCCAACAAAGGCATGGGCAGCCAATGCAGCAGCCACATCACAACCAGCAATACATGCGTCATGGCACTTGTGTGCCTGCAGGGACTTTATAGCGTTTATAGCCCCATAAATACTGGGCTGGACACTTGCGAATCATGGCTTCAATTTCAGCATTGATTTGTGTTGCGCGCTGCGTGAGATCGCCTTCGAGCCGTTGCGACAGCGGCAGAAAATAGACGTGATAACCAGCGCCATAAGGCAAGCGTTCTGCATAGGTAAGAATCACCGTCGCCCCGGTTTCAGCCAGACGTGCGGCCAAGGTCATGGTGTAGGCAGGGCGGCCAAAAAATGGTGCCCAAACACCTTCACCCGTGCCAGGCACCTGGTCTGGCAACATGCCAACCAGCTCGCCTTGTTTCAAAGCTTTGAGCAAACGACGCACGCCAGACATATCCGCTGCGGCGAGATTGAAGTTACTGCCCCGGCCCTGGCGCATCAGTGGTTCTAGCCAGGCTTGCTTGGGTTGACGAAACATGACCGTTAACGGTTTCTTTGAGGCAATGTATTGCGCCGTCATTTCAAAACAGCCCAGGTGCGGGGTTAAAAACAAAACCCCTTTGCCTTTCTCGGCTGCCGCTTCAACCAAGGCCCAACCGGATGCCTTGGCAACTCTTGCCACCACTTCGTCATGAGGACGCAGCCAGATTTTTGGCAATTCCAAAAAACCTTTGCCCGCTTCTGCAATGGCTGCATGCTGATATGCAGACAAGCCCGCTTGCGCCAAATTGCTGGCCAGGCTGCGCCGGTATGTGGGCGAAAAAGCCCAGGTGAGCCAGCCAATCAACGCCCCGAGGTTATGTAGCAGGGGCAACGGCAGATAAGCACAGAGACGGAACAGCAAAGACATATCAGGCGAGAGAAATTAACGATGAATCGCGAATTATCGGCGAATTATTGAGAAATGATTATTTAATCGTCGCGGCGCTAAATGCGCGAATGAATGAAACTCAGAAATAAAACTTGGCGGATTAGATTACAATCAACCCTTCCGCTGAGTTAATGACAACTTGTGAGGCGGAGAAAGTTCTCGTCAAAAAACGAAAACCGGAAAATCAAAATTCACTAAAGCGTCGCTTGCTCATGCCCCAGGAGTCTGCCTCGCCAGTTTCGCGGGGCATTTTTATTTGGAGCTAAGCACATGAGTCAATCTTATTTTTTCACCTCGGAATCCGTTTCAGAAGGCCACCCCGATAAAGTCGCGGATCAAATTTCAGACGCTATTCTGGACGCCATCCTGGCGCAAGACGCACACTCTCGCGTCGCGGCAGAAACCCTGTGCAACACGGGCTTGGTGGTGTTGGCCGGCGAGATCACCACCAAAGCCAACGTTGATTACATTCACATTGCGCGCGAAACCCTAAAGCGCATCGGTTACGACAACACCGAATCCGGTATCGACTACAAAGGCTGCGCGGTGCTGGTGGCCTATGACAAGCAGTCGCCCGACATCGCCCAGGGCGTGAATAAAGCCTACGACGACGACCTCAACCAAGGTGCGGGCGATCAAGGCTTGATGTTTGGTTATGCCTGCAACGAAACCCCTTCGCTGATGCCACTGCCGATTTATTTATCGCATCGGTTAGTGGAACGGCAATCGCAGTTGCGCCGCGATGGCCGCCTGCCCTGGCTGCGTCCGGATGCCAAATCGCAAGTCACCGTCCGTTATGAAAATGGCCGCGCGCATTCAATTGATACCGTAGTGTTATCCACGCAACACTCTGCCGACATGGAACTGCCGCAGATTCGCGAAGCGGTGATTGAAGAGATCATCAAGCCAACTCTGCCCAAAGAGCTGATCAAGGGCGACATCAAGTTTTTGGTGAACCCCACCGGTCGTTTTGTAATTGGCGGCCCGCAAGGTGATTGCGGCTTGACCGGACGCAAAATTATTGTTGACACCTATGGTGGCGCGGCGCCCCATGGCGGCGGCGCATTTTCGGGCAAGGATCCGTCCAAGGTTGACCGCTCAGCCGCTTACGCAGGTCGTTACGTAGCTAAAAACATTGTGGCCGCTGGCTTGGCAGATAAATGCCTGGTGCAGATTTCTTATGCCATCGGTGTGGCACAGCCAACGTCCGTTTGGGTCACCACACAAGGCACGGGCAAAATCCCTGACGAAAAAATTGCCGAGCTGGTCAAGCAGCATTTTGATCTGCGCCCCAAAGGAATTGTGACGATGCTGAACTTGCTGCGCCCGATTTATGAAAAAACGGCCGCTTATGGCCACTTTGGCCGTGACGAACCTGAATTCACATGGGAAAACATCGATAAAGCCGCCGCGCTCCGCGCGGATGCCGGACTGTAGCCCGAGCTCGCAGGACTTTATTGGTATTTCGTCGCAGGTTAACACGAGCACAACCCATGAGCACAGCCAAGAGTTAAGCCGCGCAGCGGCGGCTGCAGACAAAATGGTTTAAAGTGCAGCCGCACTGCCTGCCAATGCAGAACTTTAAAAGCAAGCAGACATAACTGAGGTTTTTCTAATGCAACAAGATTTAGCAAAAAATGTATTGGGCGGCGTGCTGCAGGATTGCAGCACCGACCCTATGACGGGCTTTTTACGCAATGGCTGTTGCCAGGTGACGGATGAAGACGTGGGCAATCACGGCGTGTGCGTGGTGCTTACGGCTGACTTTTTGACTTTCTCTGCCGCGCAGGGCAATGACTTATCAACGCCACGGCCTGAGTACGAATTCCCTGGCTTGAAACCTGGGGATCGCTGGTGCTTATGTTCCGCACGCTGGCAAGAAGCCCTGCGTGCAGGCAAAGCGCCGCAAGTGGTGTTGGCAGCCACCTCAATCGCCGCACTCGAATTTGTTCGGCTGGAAGATTTACAACGCTATGCTGTCGATACAAACCCGGAGAAATCGTGAGCACGGTGCATGGCTTTTCCGCGCAAACGATTAACGACGAGTCGAAGTCGTTGGGCGATTATCGCGGCCAGGTTTTATTGATCGTGAATGTCGCCAGCCAATGCGGCTTTACGCCGCAATATGCAGGGCTGGAATCGCTATGGCAAAAATATCACGAACGCGGCTTGGTGGTGCTGGGCTTTCCGTGCAATCAGTTTGGCGGCCAGGAGCCGGGCGATGAAGCCACCATTGCCAATTTTTGCAGCAGTAAATTTAACGTGAGCTTTCCGCTGTTTGCCAAGGTCGACGTCAACGGCGAAACGGCGCACCCACTGTGGCAACATCTCAAAAAAGCCGCGCCTGGCGTGTTGGGGAGCGAAAAAATTAAATGGAATTTCACCAAGTTTCTGGTGAATCGCGAAGGTCAGGTGGTCAAGCGTTATGGTTCGATCACCAAGCCTGAGCAAATCAGCGCGGATATTGAGCGTTTGTTGTAGCAGAAGTTAGTCGATATTCCCATCGACATAAAACCAGCGCCCGTCTTCGCGCACAAAGCGGCTGACTTCATGCAGCCGCACCGCCCGCCCATTGCAACGGTAACGGGCGATAAATTCTACCGTTGCCGCATCCCCAGCCGGAATGAACTGCTTGACTTCCAGACCCAGCCATTGCGGTGCAGATTGAGCACCTGCCGGGCTGGATAAATCCAGTGAAGCAGGCCGCGTGGACGCATGCCAGCTGGCCAATAAGTACGCTTCATCGTTGAGCACATAGGCCGTATAGCGTGAACGCATCAAGGTTTCTGCATCGGGTGCCACTTGCCCAGCGTGAAAGATGCCGCAACAGGCAGCGTAATTGCGCAGCTTCCCACAGGGACAAAGAGCTTGTTTAACGTTGGCTTGGTTGCGCGGGGGTTTACTCATGCTGGATAAACTTTTTCATGCTTTAGATGTTTTGCTTCCGTTGCCAAATGTCACTTGGCGCTTAAGTTTACAGATTGCCCCATACATTTTTCAACAACACATCCATGGCTGCACCGGCCTGTGCGGCGTTGGGATGGTTCACCATGAAAACGATCACCCAATATCTGCCGCGCTGATCGCGCACGTAGCCCGCCATCGTTTTCACGCCATCGAGCGTGCCGGTTTTGATATGGGCTTGCCCGGTGATGTCTTCGTTTTGCAGACGTTTTTTCATCGTGCCATCCACACCTGCAATCGGTAAAGAAGCGACGAATTCAGGCATCACCACGCTACGCCAGGCAAACTGCAACAAGCGGTTCATGCTGGCAACCGACAACCGTTCCACGCGCGATAAACCGGCACCATTTTCAATCACCAACTCAGGCATGCTCAAACTGCGTTGCTGCAACCATTTTTGTATCACATTCGCCCCGTCGGCAGGCTGCGCAGGCTGGCTGCCAGAGGCTGCGCCCAAGGTGAGCAAAAGCTGGCGTGCCATGACGTTATTGCTGTATTTATTGATGTCGCGCACGATGTCACCCAGAAAAGTCGGCGCTGGTGATACGGCGAATAAACGTGCCTCAGCGGGCAAAATACCCGTCCGCACCTGGCCACGCATTTGCCCGCCAAGTTCTGTCCATAAGGCGGTAAACACATACTGCATAAAGCGCGTGTGGTCAGGCAGGCCAATATTCCAGCTTTGCTCGCCGCAAGCGCTCGGATAAGCACCGCTCAAGATCAGCTGATCGGAGACGTTCGGTGCGGCGCCGGGTTCGATGCTCACCGTTAAACGTTCGCGCCACTCGCCGCAATCAGCTCGCGTATCGGTGCGTAACTGATTAACAATGGTCAAGCCTTGCAGCGGTGGCTCAATGAGCAATTGCGGTCGTGGGTTAGTGGATTTTTCTGTGCTTTCTGTATTTTTTATAAGCGGCAAAACACGCAAGCTGATCGCATTAAAGTTTAACAACAAGGCGTCTGGCGTCACGTTGTAAGGGCGCAGCGGATTCTCATCAAACACAGCAGCGGCTTTGCCATTCAGCGAAAACAGCTGTTTATCCAGCACAACATCTCCCCGAATCTCGCGCAGCCCGCGTTGCCGCATTTCCCGCAACCAGCGCCACAACTGCTCATAGGTGAACTTTGGATCGCCCCCGCCTTGCAAATACAGGTTGCCATGCAATACACCCTCAACGACCACGCCATCCGTCCACGCCCGGGTTTGCCAGCTGTAGGCCGGCCCCAGTGTATCCAGAGCAACAAACGTGGTCAGCAGCTTCATGGTTGACGCCGGATTCATGGCTTTATCAATATTGATCTTCCAGCGCGGTGCCCGGGCATCCACCGCTTGCACCAGCACACCAACAGCAGAAGGGGGAATTTCTGCCGCTTGTAGCGCCTTCACGACCGGCAAAGGCAATTCGGCCGCCGTGGCAAGGGGCAAACTTCCCCAGCACAAAAAAATGGCGAGCGTGGTACACGCGGCATGTTTCATGAAGTCAAATCGATCACACATAATAGGTTCGCTGCCATTGTCAAAATCACGATGGGATATTATTTCCCCCTGCGGAATCTTGCCATTATCTGCGCATATCATCCGCAATTGACGAGAAAATCAATCGTGGTGCCTGAGTATCAAACCGAACAAAATAAACCCGGGGGAAGCATGGAATTAGGATTGCAAAACAAAGTGGCCATTGTGTGCGGCGCGAGCCAAGGCATGGGGCAGGCGATTGCCTGCGGGCTGGCGAATGAAGGTGCACGGGTGTTGCTAGTAGCAAGAAATGCCGAGCGCCTGACCGCTGCCGCAGCAGCTATTCTGGCGCAAAACACCAACGCGCAATTAGCTACACTGGCGATTGATTTAACCCCGGCCGATAGCGCCGAGGAAGTAGTAAAAACAGTAAAAGCGCGCTGGGGGCGACTGGATGTGCTGGTCACCAACACCGGCGGGCCACCGCCGGGACAGCCGCTGGATTTATCCGATGAGCAATACTTGCTGGCTTATCAGCAAAATTTCATGAATGTGGTGCGCCTGTGCCGCCACGCCGTACCTGCCATGCGTGTGCATGGCTACGGACGGATTATCAATATGCTGGCTTTGTCCGTGCGACAAATTGAAGACAATCTGGTGCTCTCATCGACCTCCCGACTCAGCGTCGTGGCGTATGCGCGGTATCTGGCCGAGCAAGTCGCCGCTGAAGGCATCACGGTCAATAACGTCTTGCCAGGCTCCATTCATACGGAACGGTTAGCGCAAGTCGCGGCCATGCAAGCCACGCATTTTGGCCGCAACCCATTAGCAGAGCTCGATGTACGCGCCGAGCGCGTGCCGATGAAACGACTTGGCAAACCAGAAGAAATGGCTGATCTGGTGAGTTTTTTAGCGTCTGAGCGCGCCGGTTTTTTGACAGGCTTGAGCATTCCGGTTGAAGGCGGACAGCTCCGCTCGGTTTTATGAGGTGACTATGAGCAACGACAAAAATAACAGCAACAACGCTGATATCAATCAGAATATCCCAGCCATTGTGGAAGACTTTTGGGCGCAACGCGCAGCGGGTATTTTTTATCCGCCCCACTGGTTTAATCGGCTCAATTTAGATCAAGCCTGTCAGATTCAGCTTGGTTTGCTGGATAAATCCATCGCAGCTGGCGAGCAACATATTGGCTGGAAAGTCGGCCTTACCGCAGCGGCGATACGCGAGCAGTTTCACGTGCATGAGCCAGTGTTTGGCTATTTACTCGCCAGTGGTCGCGTGCCAAGCGGCGCGCAAATTAGCCTGGCCGACTGGCAAGGCGCAGGGTTTGAAAACGAACTCTGCCTGCGTCTGGGCAAATCCCTGTATGGCCCTGGCGTAGATGTGGTGATGGCACAAGCGGCGGTGGACTCTTGCCACCCGGCGATGGAACTGGTTGAAAACCGGGGCGACTTTACCGCGCAGCTAGCAGTCGCCGTAGCAGATAACGTTCAGCAACGCGCCTTTGTTATCGGCGCGCAAGTACCGCTGAATAAGCACACCCACCTGGCCACCATTGAATGCACTGTACAACTCAATGGGCACACCGTTGCCCAAGCCACGGGAGACGCCGTGATGGGCAACCCATATGCCTCCCTTGCCTGGCTAGCGAACAAGCTGGCCGAGTACGGACGAGGGCTGGAAGCCGGTCAATACGTCATGAGCGGCTCCTTCACCCGCCAGTTTCCGCTTGCACCTGGCGACATTGCCGAAACCCGGTTTAGCGAGATCGGCACTGTTGCTTTACATATTGCGCAGTAAATCGGCTCAGCCCACAAGTGTCACCCGCTTATTCCATGCAAAAGGCCGTCTGAGTCGAAAAAACATGCCCAATCAATCGGCGCCGGTACACCCGACACTTGTGCCAAACCGCATGTCAAACACTTGATTAGCCTTTATTCTCACAAGCCAGGTCTCAACGATGAAGCAATCAAATGGAAAACGGCCCCAATCGCTTGGAGCCGCTTGAATACTGGTGGCGTGCAAGTTGACTACCGAACAACTTGCTATTGGGGTCAATGAGCGCTGGCACGGGTTCTGCGGGGATGGATTCCCAGCGCTGGCGGGCGGGGCGGGTGTAGTTTGGAAGTAACTCAACGGTCATGGCTCATTCCTCGCGATTTCAACTTGCGCCACCATCGGGATGCGTATCCAGCCAGCGCTGCCCAAGGGAGGTCAGGCGGTAACGCTGACTGCTGCTGTTGGGTTTGTCGGGCAGGGTCATTTCGATGACGCCCTGCTCCAGCGCCGGTGCCAAATAGGTCTTGCGAAAATGCTCCCGGTCGGCCAGCCCTAGAGCATCCTGAATGGCCTGCCGGGTCATTTCCCCCTCTATCCGTGCCAGCAGCATTTCTACTTGCTGGGTGACTTGCGGGGTGACTTGCGGGGTGACTTGCGGGGTGACTTGCAAGGAATCTGCTGGAGGGACAAGCGCCAGCGGATGTCGTGGCAAACGGATCACAAACGAAAGTCGGTCGTCGTCCGTCTCGAATAGCGGCGCGGGCGATCCGTTGGCCGCCATTTCCTTCAGAATTTTCGGGATGCCGGTAGAGCGCCCTTCGGTCAGGTCAAGCTCCTTCAGGAACTCGCCAATCCGCCGGTTGCGGTAGCGGCGGCTGACAATACGCCCCGCCTGAAAATCCTCCAGCCGGATCGACCGATCCGGGCCGGGGAAGCTCAAAATGACCAGTTCTTCGTTGCTGATGCGCACCTCAATGGGCTCGCGCTCTTCGTAAGACCGGTGGTAGACCGCGTTGACCAAGGCTTCCTCAATGGCGGCGTAGGGGAAGTTCCAGACCCGCGTGGCCTCGGCGCGGTCAGGATGCTTGATGACCGTCTCGTGCAGGAAATTGCGCTGAATGTAGCTCAAGGCCTCGCGCGTCATCCGCGCCAGCGGCCCCTTGAAGATTTTCTCGTCGAAGCGATCCCCACCCGCGCCTTCGGGAAACCAGACCACATCGATTTGCACGCCGGGGAAAAACCGCTCCGGCGTCTCATTGAAAAACAGCAAACCCACGTTCTTGGGCCACGGCGACTCGGTGGGCCCGCCCACCACGTTCATCTGTCGAGCCAATGCCTCCACCGACAACCCGGGCGCATCCGCCGCCAATGCGCTATCCACCTCCTGTAAAAATGCCTGCATCAGGTGTTTGGACAGATCGTCGATCCGTGCCGACTGGTTGTAGCGGTCGTCGAATGGCACCTTGGCAGCCAGACGCAACAATTCTTGCTCGGTGTCGCCTTTGGCCTCCACCGTGCTGCTGTAGCGGCGGATGTAATAGCGCCAGACCTTGTGCTTGGCCGTCACCGACTCCGGCGCCTTGTAGGGCCGGGTCTGTCCGCCCGGCGCCCACAGCACGATCAGCTTGCACCCCTCAACTTCCTCAAGGCTCAACACCGGAAAATACGGCGGCTGGATCAGCTGGCAGTGGGCCAGCAGTTCCCGCTGAATTTTGTCGAGCTGGTTATCGGCCAGCCCCACCGGCGGAAACACCGGCAGCCCATTGGCGTCGCAATCCTGCCCGATCACCACATAACCGCCGCCAAGATTTTCGAAATCGTTGGCAAAGGCGCACACAGTGCGAATGATCGGGTCTGGGTTCCATCCAGCCTTGTACTCGATGCGATCGCCCTCGACCGTGCGCTGGCGCAGCAGGTCAGTGAGGTTGATGGGGAGCTTGCTCATACTCATATCTCAGACCTGCCCGCCCACGCCCTTGAACTTCTCCACAAAAGCAGCGATTTTCTGGAACACGTTCTGCTTTTTGGTCAGGTATTGCGGGTTCAATGGGCTCATCTTGGGCAGAACGGCATTCAGCTCCGTGCCATTCTCGGTGGCGAACTCGCGCCTCAGTGAGTTGGTGATATAGCGCTTGGCGGCTTCTGCGTTCAGGCCCTCGTCGCTAATCAGCTCTGCAGCCTCGCGCTGCTGTTCCGCTTGGGCAAAGGTGAAGAAGGCGTCAATCACACTGGCCTTGTCGCCAATCTGGTCGAGATCGGTCTGATTGATGAAGTCGACCAGCAAGCTCTCTTTGGCGCGGTTGCCCAGGCTGGCGCGAATCACGCGGCGCACCTCATCCACCAGTTCCGACTTGCTCTTGATCTTCTTGTTGTGCTCGAAGATCAGCTCCAGGATGTAATCCAGGTTGATTTCCTGTGATTTGAGCAGGTCCACCTCAAACACCACGTCATCCCAGTCGATGGTGGATTTGTCCTTCTCGGCGGAAGATTTTTCCCGGCGCAGCCAGTCGCGTACATCGTTGTAGGTCGAACGGTAATCCTGAATTTTCCGCTCAGCAGGAAGCGTGATGGCTGCCAGTGCGGTCAGATCGTCGTCGTTCAGATAGTGTTTGACCTTGAACGCCTCCACCGCTGCCGGGTCGGTCATGTCGACGCTTTGCAATTCCTTCAGGCTGGCGAACTCGTCATAGTTTTGCAGCACGTTCTCTACGCGCAAATACTCGCCAAACAGTTTGGCGAACGCCTTCTTGTCGGCTTCCTTTTCAATGGCGGCGGGGTCGGGGAAGCGCGTTTCCAGCTCCTTCACCACCTCCACAAAGCCCCGCCGCGCTTCACCGGTGGCCACATCGGTGAAGCCTTCCATGTATTCCTTGTAGCTCTTCTCCAGCACCACGTTCTTGGTGTTCTTGTCCCCGAACAGGGTGATGGCGGCTATGGTTGCCTGCTCCAGGTCACGGAAGGTGACGATGTTGCCGAAGGTTTTGGTGGCGTCAAAAATGCGGTTGGTGCGCGAATAGGCCTGCATCAGCCCGTGGTAGCGCAGATTCTTGTCCACGAACAGGGTGTTCAGCGTGGGCGCATCGAAGCCGGTCAGGAACATGCCCACCACGATCAGCAGGTCGATTTCTTTGGCTTTGACCTGCTTGGCCAGATCGCGGTAATAGTTCTGGAAGCCATTGCTATCGACGCTGAAGTTGGTTTTGAACAGCGCGTTGTAGTCCGCGATGGCCGCGCTCAAAAACTCCTTGGCGCTGCTGTTCATGGCCGACACATCAAAACTTTCGTCCTGAATGTCGCCGACCGCCTCCTGCTCCTCGTTGGCGGCGAACGAGAAAATGGTGGCCACCCTCAGCGGCCGCTGTGTCGTTTGGCTGCCCTTCTGCAGTTCCCGGAAGCACTCGTAGTACAGCTTGGCTGCATCCACGCTGCTGACCGCGAACATGGCATTGAAACCTTTATTGCCCGCTTGCAGGCGGTGGGTTTTCTGCCGGAAATTGTTCAGGATATATTGGGTGATCTCGCGGATGCGATCGGGGTGCAGCAGCGCCTGCTTGTTCTCCGCCGCGCTCAGTTTTTTCTCATCCTGCTCGGTTTCGATGGCTTTGAACTGCGGGCGCACATCGTTGTAATCCACCTTGAACTTCAGCACCTTTTCGTCACGAATGGCATCGGTGATGACATAAGAATGCAGTTCGCGCCCAAACACGCTGGCCGTGGTTTCGGCACCCAGCGCGTTTTCCGGGAAGATCGGCGTGCCGGTAAAGCCGAACTGATAAAACTGCTTGAACTTCTTTTTCAAGTTCTTCTGTGCCTCGCCAAACTGGCTGCGGTGGCATTCATCAAAAATGAACACCACCTGCTTGCCATAGATGGGCAAGTCAGTTTCGCTCTTCATCAGGTTGTTGAGCTTCTGGATGGTGGTCACGACGATCTTGTTGTCGTCCTTCTCCAGATTGCGCTTCAGGCCCGCTGTGCTGTCCGAGCCGTTCACGCTGTCCGGTGAAAAGCGCTGGTATTCCTTCATGGTCTGGTAGTCCAGATCCTTGCGGTCCACCACGAAAAACACCTTGTCGATAAATTCCAGCTCCGTGGCGAGACGCGCCGCCTTGAAACTGGTCAGGGTCTTGCCCGAACCGGTGGTGTGCCAGATGAAACCACCACCCTCAAGACTGCTCCAGTTTTTGGCCCGATACGCGCCGTTGATCTTCCACAGAATGCGTTCCGTGGCCGCAATCTGGTACGGTCGCATCACCAGCAGCGTGTTGCTGACATCGAACACCGAGTAATGCAGCAGCACATTGAGCAAGGTGTGTTTCTGGAAGAACGTGGCCGTGAAGTCCTTGAGATCTTTGATCAGGCTGTTGTCCGCCTTCGCCCAGTTCATGGTGAAGTCGAAGCTGTTCTTGTTGCGCTGCGTGGTATTGGCAAAGTAACGGCTGTCGGTGCCGTTGGAGATCACGAACAGTTGCAGATACTTGAACAGGGAATGCTCGCTGTTGAAGCTTTCCTTGCTGTAGCGGTGCACCTGGTTAAAGGCTTCGCGAATCGCTACCCCGCGCTTTTTCAATTCCACCTGCACCAGCGGCAGGCCATTGACCAGAATCGTCACGTCATAGCGGTTGGCATGCGTGCCGGTCTGCTCAAACTGCTTGATGACTTGCACCTTGTTGCGGGCAATGTTCTTTTTGTCCAGCAGGTAGATGTTCTGAATGCGACCATCGTCAAACACAAAGTCGTGGATATAGTCATCGTGAATCTTGCGGGTTTTCTCGACGATGCTATCGCTGGGCTTGTCCAGAAACGTCTCCACAAAGCGCAGCCACTCACCATCCGCAAACTGCACGTTATTGAGGGTTTGCAGTTGCACGCGC
>Ga0116141_10000606_pt1 | contig 29026 bp, 31 predicted proteins | sample AD_UKC097_MetaG_FD_89744 | JGI IMG/M metagenome (GOLD analysis project Ga0116141, IMG submission 89744) | Active sludge microbial communities of municipal wastewater-treating anaerobic digesters from USA - AD_UKC097_MetaG | ecosystem: Engineered > Bioreactor > Anaerobic > Digestate | place: USA...
GCCTGGGACAAGGTCCGCACCGATCCGGTGATCCGCATGATGGTGATGTCGATCGCCTTCTACGGCATGTCGACCTTCGAAGGCCCGATGATGTCGATCAAGTCGGTCAACTCGCTGTCGCACTATACCGACTGGACCATCGGCCACGTTCACTCGGGCGCGCTGGGCTGGAACGGGATGATCACCTTCTCGGCGATCTACTTCCTGGCGCCGCGCCTGTGGGGCCGCGAGCGGATGTATTCGCTGCGCATGATCAACTGGCACTTCTGGCTCGCGACGCTGGGCATCGTGTTCTACGCCTCCTCGATGTGGGTGGCGGGGATCATGCAGGGCCTGATGTGGCGTGAATACGGCGCCGACGGCTACCTGGTGAACAGCTTTGCCGAAACCGTCGCCGCGCTGTTCCCGATGTACGTGCTGCGTGCCTTTGGCGGGGTCCTGTACCTCACCGGTGGTGCGATCATGGCCTACAACGTGTGGCAGACGATCGCCGGACGCCTGCGCGTCGAACCGCCGATGCGCCAGGCCGCCTATGACCCCGCTGTCGACCGTCCGCTGGTCGCCACGCCTGCCGAATAAGGGGTAATTCGAAATGACCGAGACTACCAAGAAGGAACCCTGGGGCCGGCACAAGAAGCTGGAAAAGAACGTGGCCCTGCTGGGCGTGTTCGCTTTCCTTGCCGTGACCGTGGGCGGCATCGTCGAGATCGCGCCGCTGTTCTGGATCGACAACACGATCGAGAAGGTGGACGGCGTGCGGCCCTACACCCCGCTGGAGCAGGCCGGGCGGGACATCTACATCCGCGAAGGCTGCTATGTCTGCCACAGCCAGATGATCCGTCCGTTCCGCGACGAGGTCGAGCGCTATGGCCACTACAGCCTGGCGGCGGAATCGATGTACGACCATCCGTTCCAGTGGGGCTCCAAGCGCACCGGGCCGGACCTGGCCCGGGTCGGCAAGAAGTATTCCGACGAATGGCACGTCCAGCACCTCAAGGATCCGCGCGCCGTGGTGCCCGAATCCGTCATGCCGCCCTATGCGTTCCTGGCCAAGAATGACCTGAACGCCGGCGACATGAAGGCCGACCTGCTGGCGCTCTACCGCGTCGGCGTGCCCTATACGAAGGAAGACCTCGAAAAGGCGAACGAGGACCTCAAGGCCCAGGCCGATCCGAATGCCGACACCGCCGACCTGATCAAGCGCTATCCCAAGGCGCAGGTCCGCGACTTCGACGGCAACCCGGACCGCCTGACCGAGATGGACGCCCTAGTCGCCTATCTCCAGGTGCTGGGCACCATGGTGGACGTCAACGCGCCTGCCGCGCAGGAGGCGCTGGCCAAGGAAAAGGGCCGGTGAGCGTCCATTCGACCTACGACGCGCTGCGGCACTTTGCCGACAGCTGGGGGCTGGCCGCGATGGTCGTGATCTTCCTGCTCTTCGCGCTCTGGCCTTTCCGGCCGGGCGCGAAGGAAGACAACGAAGCGGCCGCGAACATGATCTTTAAAGGTGACGACAATGTCGAATAAGCGCATTGACGAGCCGACCGGCATCGAGACTGTCGGTCATGAATGGGACGGCATCGAGGAACTCAACAACCCGCTGCCGCGCTGGTGGGTGATCTCCTTCTGGCTGTGCATCGCATTCTCGATCGGCTACGTGGTGGTCTATCCCGCGATCCCGATGGGCAGCAAGGCCAGCGAAGGTCTGTTCGGCTGGTCGAGCCGCGGCCAGCTGGCGGCGGAAACCAGTGCTGCCGAAGCCGCGCGCAAGCCGGTGCTGGATGCGATCGCGGCCACTCCGGTCGAACAGATCGCCAACGATCCCAAGCTGCTCGCCCAGGCCAAGGCCGGCGGCGCGGCGGCGTTCAAGCAGAACTGCGCGCAGTGCCACGGTTCGGGCGGCAAGAGCATGCCCGGCAACGGCTATCCCAACCTGACCGACACCGACTGGCTGTGGGGCGGCACGGTGAAGGACATCGAACTGACCCTGGTGAACGGCATCCGCTCGCCCGATCACGCCGACACCCGCACCAGCATGATGCCCAGCTTCGGCAAGGACGGCATCCTGACCGGCGCGCAGGTCAACGACGTTGTCAGCCACGTGCTTTCGCTGTCGGGCAAGGGGCCGGCCAATGCGGCGGGCGCGGCGCTGTTCACGGCCAATTGCGTGGCCTGCCACGGGCCTGACGGCAAGGGCCTGCGCCAGTTCGGCGCGCCGAACCTGACCGACCAGGTCTGGCTCTACGGCGGTGACCGGGCGCAGGTCGTGGCCAGCGTCACCAAGGCGCACGCCGGCGTAATGCCGGGCTGGTCGGGCAAGCTCGATCCTGCCACGATCAAGATGCTGGCAGTCTATGTTCACTCGCTGGGGGGCGGCGAAGACTTCACGGAAGCTGCGACGAATCCTCCTGCGAATGGTACTGGAAATGCTCAACCCTGATCCCAAGCAGGCCGACACCGGCCTGTACGAGAAGCGCAAGGCCGTCTTTCCCAAAGCGGTGGACGGCCGCTTCCGCCGCTTCAAGTGGCTGGTGATGATCCTGACCCTCGGGGTGTATTACATCACCCCGTGGATCCGCTGGGATCGCGGCCCCTATGCGCCGAACCAGGCAGTGCTGGTCGATATGGCCCACCGCCGGTTCTACATGTTCGGAATCGAGATTTGGCCCCACGAATTCTATTTCGTGGCGGGGATGCTGATCATGGCGGGCATCGGCCTGTTCGTGATCACCAGCGCGGTCGGGCGGGCCTGGTGCGGCTATGCCTGCCCGCAGACGGTCTGGACCGACCTGTTCCAGCACGTCGACCGCCTGGTCGATGGTGATCGCAACGCCCAGTTGCGCCTTGAAGCCGCGCCCTGGGGCCCGCAGAAGATCATCAAGCGCGGGGTGAAGTGGACCATCTACCTGGTCATCAGCTTCTGGACCGGCGGCGCGTGGATCATGTACTTCGCCGACGCGCCGACCCTGACCCGCGAGTTCTGGAGCGGCGATGCGGCGGGCGTGGCCTATGCCACGGTCGGCGTGCTGACCGCCACGACCTTCCTGCTGGGCGGTTTCATGCGCGAGCAGGTCTGCGTCTACATGTGCCCCTGGCCGCGCATCCAGACGGCCATGCTCGATGAAAAGTCGCTGATCGTCACCTACAAGGACTGGCGCGGCGAACCGCGCGGCAGCGTCAAGAAGGCCGAGAAGAACCCCGGCGGGGTAGGCGACTGCGTCGACTGCAACCAGTGCGTCAACGTCTGTCCCACGGGCTACGACATCCGGAACGGGCCGGACATCCGCTGTATCACCTGCGCGCTGTGCATCGATGCCTGCGACAGCGTGATGGCCCAGATCGGCCGCCCGCGCGGCCTGATCGACTATGCCACGCTGGACGATTGCAAGATCGAGCGCGAAGGCGGCCATGCCCGGCCGGTCACCCGTGCGCTGTTCCACACCCGCACGCTGATCTACGTCGGCGTCTGGTCGGCGATCGGCCTGGCGCTGCTGTTCGCGCTGGGCACCCGCAAGCATATCGACCTGACCGTCCAGAAGGACCGCAACCCGCCCTATACCGTGCAGCCCAGCGGCGAGATCCGCAACGACTACACCATCAAGCTGCGCAACATGGAAAACCGCCCGCGCGTGATGGAAGTCACGCTGGACGGGCTGAAGCACGGCGTAATGTGGTCCGACGAGATGCCGCGCAGCGAGGCGGCGCGCAGCCTGAAGTTCAGCGTCGATGCCGACCAGACCCGCCCGCAGCGGATCTACGTCGTCGCGCCGCAGGGCACCGAGCCTACCAGCTTCACTTTCGTCCTGCGGGCAATCGATGCCGAGGGCGGCGGGGACACCAACGATGTGCGCTTTGACGCGCCCGGAGAAGAATGATGAAGGCCTTCACCACCGGACCCTTCACCGGCCGGCACATCGCGATGATCATGGTGGCGTTCTTCGCCGTGGTGATCGCGGTCAATCTGCTGATGGCCCGGTTTGCGATCTCCACCTTCGGCGGGGTGGTGGTCGAAAATTCCTATGTCGCCAGCCAGCACTTCAACACCTGGCTGGACGAGGCCGAGCGTGAAAAGGCGCTGGGCTGGAATGCCGAGGCGCAGCGGCTGAAGGACGGCCGGCTGGCGGTTCGCCTGACCGGCGCGCCGGGCGAGGGCGTGATCCTTTCCGCCGATGCCCGCCACCCGCTGGGCCGCCTGCCCGACCAGCTCCTGCGCTTCCAGCGCCAGGCCGATGGCCGCTTCGTTTCGCAGCAGGCGCTGCCGGCGGGACGCTGGCGGCTGCGGATCGAGGCGACTGCCGGAGCGCAGCGCTGGCGGACGGAGCAGGAGGTCCTGTGACACCCCCGGCGGCCGTACTGGCCCACGGCGAAGCAGGGGCCGATCCGGTCACGACCGTACTGGTCGTGCCGGGGATGCACTGCGCGGGCTGCATGGCCAAGGTCGAACGTTCGCTCCACGCCGTTGCGGGCGTGAGCGAGGCGCGGGTCAACCTGACCGCGCGCCAGGTTCGCGTGGCGCACGATCCCGCCGTCACCATGCCGCAGCTGATGGATGCGCTGACGAGCGTAGGCTTTGCCAGCCAGCCGCGCGGCGATACTGCGGCAGAGGCTCCCTCGGCGGTCAAGCCGCTGCTGGCGCCGGTGGCCGTCGCCGGCTTTGCCTGCATGAACGTCATGCTGCTGTCGGTCAGCATCTGGTCGGGCGCGGAAGGCGCGACCAAGGCGCTGTTCCACTGGCTTTCGGCCGGGATCGGCGTGCCCGCGATCATCTATTCCGGGATGCCGTTCTTCAAATCGGCCTGGGGTGCGCTCAGGCGCGGCACCACCAACATGGACGTGCCGATCTCGATCGGCGTAACCTTGGCCACCGGGCTCAGCCTGTACGAAACCGCGACCCACGGCGCCGACGCCTGGTTCGATGGCACCCTGATGCTGCTGCTGTTCCTGCTCGCCGGACGCGCGCTCGATGCGGCAATGCGCGACCGCGCCCGCGCCGGGGTCGATGCCCTGCTGCGCCAGGCGGCTCCCGGCGCGATGGTGCTTGCGCCGGGCGGCGGCCTGGATTGGCTCGCCGCGCAGGATCTTGTCCCCGGCATGACCATGCGCGTCGCCGCAGGGGAACGTCTGGCTGCCGACGGCGAGATCGTGACCGGCGCCAGCCGGTTCGACCAGTCGCTGCTGACGGGCGAGAGCGCGCCGGTCCCGGCGGCCACCGGGGATGCGGTACTGGCCGGCACGCTCAATCTCGATGGACCGGTCGACGTGCGGGTGACCGCTGCCGGGCAGGGCACCACGCTGGCGGAAATCGCGCGGCTGATGGAAGCCTCGGGCCAGGTCCGCTCGGCCTATGTCCGGATCGCGGACCGCGCTTCGCGGCTCTATGCTCCGGCCGTCCATTCGCTCGCAGCGCTGACTTTCGCGGGCTGGATGATCGCCGGTGCGGGCTGGCACCAGTCGCTGGTCTACGCCATCGCCGTGCTGATCATCACCTGCCCCTGCGCGCTCGGCCTGGCCGTGCCGGTGGCGCAGGTCGTCGCCTGCGGCGCGCTGATGAAGCGCGGCGTGATGGTGAAGGACGGCAGCGCGCTGGAACGCATGGCGACGATCGACCGCGCGCTGCTCGACAAGACCGGCACGCTCACCATGGGCCGCCCTTTGCCCGATCCCGCCGTGCTGGATGCGCTGACACCCGATGCGGCCTCGGTCGCGCTGGGGCTCGCCTCGCACAGCCGCCATCCGCTGTCGCGCGCGCTGGTCGAAGCGCTGGCCGCGCGCGGGGTAAAGCCCGCCGCGCTCGAATCGGTAGAGGAGGAAAGCGGGCAGGGCCTGCGCGCCATGTGGCAGGGCAGGGCCGTGGCGCTCCAGCGTCCCGAAGCCGCCAGCGGGATTGCCACCGCGCTCAGCATTGCGGGCCAGCCGGCCTGGCTGATCCCCTTTGCCGACCGGCTGCGCCCCGATGCCGAAGCCGCGCTGCGCAAGCTGGAGAAGCTGGGCGTCAAGGCCTCGATCCTGTCGGGCGACAACCCCGCCGCCGTTGCCGAAACCGCGCGCCAGACCGGCCTTGAAGGCCAGGCTGCCGCCAGCCCAGCGGACAAGCAGGCCGCGATTGCCGCGCTCCAGGCCCAGGGTCACAAGGTGCTGATGGCGGGCGACGGGCTCAATGATGGCCCGGCGCTGTCGGCCGCCAACGCCTCGATCGCCCCCGGCACCGCCAGCGACGTCGGCCGCCAGGCGGCGGACCTGGTGTTCCTGGGCGATTCGCTCGATGCGCTTCCCCGCGCGCTCACCGCCGCGCGGCGGACCATGCGGGTGGTGAAGGAAAACTTCGTGCTGGCGATCGGCTACAACGTGCTGGCCGTGCCGCTGGCCATGGCGGGCTTTGTCACCCCGCTGATCGCGGCGGTGGCCATGTCGACCAGCTCGCTGATCGTCATTGCCAATTCGCTGCGGCTGGTGAGGGCCAGCGCATGACCGGGCTGGCCGTCCTGATCCCGGTCGCGCTCGGCATGGGGCTGCTGGGCCTCGCCGCCTTCTTCTGGGCGCTGAAGCGCGGGCAGTTCGAGGATCTCGATGGTGCCGCCGCCCGGATACTGATCGACGACGAAGAGGACGAAGAAGTGGATTCTGGCGCATGAAGGCCGAACTGCTGCACTTCGGCATGGTCGCGCTGGTGCCCGCCGCGCTCAACATCGCGGCGCCTGCCGCCGGTGCCTCGATCCTGGTGCCGGTCTGCACCGGCGACGGGCAGGTCCACATGATGACCGTGCCGGTGGGGGGGGATTCGGCTCCCGGCCAGGGCACCGGCACGTGCTGCGTCAAAGGCTGCCATTCGGGTTCTTCGCGCAAACGCAATGGCGACAATTTGCGCGATAGCAATGAACTGCCCTGATCGGCTCGGTTAAGTTGCCTGTGTGATGTGGACCTATTACCCCGAGCTGCTCGAAACGCCGGTTCCCCGGTACACGAGCTTTCCGACCGCCGCCGAGTTCGGCAGCGCTGTGGGCCCTGCCCAGGCCGATGCCGCGCTGCGCGCCGCGCGCGGCGACGTTTCGCTGTATGTTCATATCCCCTTCTGCGAGCAGATCTGCTGGTACTGCGGCTGCAATACCGGGGCGGCCAACCGTTCGCAGCGCCTGGCGGGCTACCTCGATTCGCTCCACCGTGACATCGCGATCACCGGCACTCGGTTGGACAGCAGCGTGGCGGTGCGCCGGGTCGCGTTCGGCGGGGGCAGCCCCAACGCGATCTCTCCCACCGATTTCGTGCGGCTGGTCGATGCCCTGACGCTGCACATGCCGCTGGATGAGCCGGTCTGGTCGATCGAACTGGACCCGCGCGGCCTGACCGCCGCCTGGGCGCAAGTGCTCGGCTGCATCGGGGTGACCAATGCCAGCATGGGCGTGCAGACCTTCGATCCCGAGCTTCAGGCCGCGATCGGCCGGATCCAGCCCGACAGCGACATCGTGCGCGGCACCCAGTTGCTGCGCGAGGCGGGGGTGACCTCGCTCAACTACGACCTGATGTACGGCCTGCCGGGGCAGGATCTCGGCAAGCTGGAAGCGACGCTGCACCGCGCGGTGGAGCTGGGCGCGGACCGCATTGCCCTGTTCGGCTATGCCCATGTGCCGCACATGCTGCCGCGCCAGCGCCGGATCGATGCCAGCCGCCTGCCCGATCAGGTCGAGCGCTTCGCCATGGCCGAGTTCGGCTATCGGCTGCTGACCTCTGCGGGCTATGTGGCGATCGGCTTCGATCACTTCGCGCTGCCGGGCGATCCGATGGCCAAGGCGCTGGCCGAAAAGCGCCTGCACCGCAATTTCCAGGGCTTCACCGACGATGCGGCGCAGTCGCTGATCGGGCTGGGCGCCTCGGCGATCAGCTGCTTCCCCGAGCTGCTGGTACAGAATGAGAAGAACGCCGGACGCTACCGGATGCTGTTGTCGCAGGATATCCTCCCGGCCGTGGGCGGCATTGCCCGCAGCGCCGACGACCGCCGCCGGGGCGAGGTGATCACCCAGTTGCTGTGCCATGGCGAGGCCCGGATCGATGCCGACCTGGCCCGCGAAGTGGCCGGCCGGATCGCGCCCTTCACCCAGCGCGGCCTGGCCGATTTCGACGGCGTGCGGCTGGCGATCCAGCCGGACGGGCGGCCCTATGCCCGGACCATTGCGGCGCTGTTCGATCCCTATCGGCAGGATTCGGTGCGGCGCTTCTCCTCGGCGGTCTGAGCCGCTCTTCCAATTCGGTTCCACCGTCCGTTCGTGTCGAGCGCTTGCTCGCACGCTTCTTGCAGATCGTTCGCAGATCGCTATTGTGGCCCTGAACGGCACGCAAAAAGAGAGCGGCCGTCACGAAGAGGGCCGCTCCAGGTGGGGAGAACTTGTGCGGTGGTCTAGGCGAGTGCCGGGGTTTTCTCCGTGCTTGCCGCGCCAGAGGCGGTTGCCTTGGCGGTCTCGTAGACCATCACCGCCGCAGCGGTGTTCGAAATCGGGATATGATAGGTTCGCGACACTTCGCTGACGTGTGCGCCCATGGCGCCGCGCGCGGCGATCCAGTTGAGGATCTCCACCCCCTGCGTGCCCGCCAGTTCGACCATCTCGTGGACCGAATGGCGCGTCAGCGCGTCCGGATCGGGGCCGAGATTGTCCATGCAGAACTTGTCGTATTCGGGGTTCATGAACCCGGCGCGCTCGCCATCAAGCTGGTGCGACAGGCCGCCCGTGCCCATGACCACGATCTTTTCATCGCCCGGCCATTCGGCCAGCGCCTTGGCCACCGCGCGGCCCAGCGCCAGGCAGCGCTTGGCGCTGGGCAGCGGGTGCTGGACGGTGTTGATGGTGATCGGCACGATCCTCACCGGCGCCTCGCGCCCCGGCCAGCACAGCGCGAGCGGGATGCTGGCGGCGTGATCGACCAGCATCTGCTGGCAGGTGGTCACGTCGAATTCCTCTTCCACCAGCTTTTCGATGATCGCCCAGCTGAGCGCCGCATGGCCGGCGGGAATCGGGAAGGGGTGGAGGCCCCAGCCTTCGTCGTCGTTGGTGTAGGTATCCGCCGCGCCGACCGCGAAGGTCGGCATTGTGTCGAGGAAGAAGTTCAGCCCGTGATCGTTGTAGAACAGCACGACCACGTCCGGCGCCTGTTCCTCCAGCCATTGCCGCACCGGCGGCCAGGCATCGAAGAACGGCTTCCAGTAGGGTTCGTTTTCCGCGCCGCGCTGGATCGCCCCGCCGATCGCGGGGACGTGGCTGGTGAAGACGCCGCCAAGAACCTCAGCCATGGATCGCCTCCAGCGCCTTGGGAGTGCCGGCCGTGTCGAGCAGCATCTGGCGGAAGGCCTCGACGCTCATGCCGGTCTGCTGCGCGCGCAGGTCCTGGACGTTGAGACCCAGGATCCCGGCCAGCTTGGCAAGGTAATAGACGTTACCGCCCGCCGCGATCATCTGCAGCACGCTGCGCGCCCTGACCGCCGCGCGCTGTTCGTCCGTCAGGCCGAACCGGTCGCAGTAACCGTCCTCGTCCCGCACGAACTCGTCGCGGTTGCGGGCGTGGTTGAAGGAAAAGCACATGGCGTTAAGGGCATAGCCCTTCTGCGCAGCGTCGCCATCGAAGATGTGAGTGCCCGGTATGGGCTTCGCTGCGCTGGCCATCGGCCTCTCCTGTGCTGGTGCCCCCTTTTCCCGAAAGCCGCGCCGCACTGCCTTGACCGGGATCAAATCCGCGCAAAATCGTATGCGGCGCATACCAAGAACGCGAGGAGCGAGGGCAACGAATGCGACGGGCGAGGGCCGGAATTGTCACGAGTAAGGGGTTGACCGCCACGCCGGGGCAGGGTTTTGCCTGATGCAAAGCAATCAACAAGGGAACTGGCGGATGCAGATTGGCATGCAGGGGCGGATCGCCCTGATTACGGGAGCATCATCGGGCTTCGGCGCGCACTTCGCGCGGCTGCTGGTGGCGGAAGGCGCGCGGGTGGTGCTGGGCGCGCGGCGCACCGACCGGCTGGCGGCGCTGGTGGCCGAACTTGGGGAAGAGAATGCGCTGGCGGTGGCGATGGACGTGACGGATGAGGCCTCGCTGATTGCGGCCTTTGACGTGGCAGAAGCGCGCTTCGGCACGGTTGACACGGTGATCGCCAATGCCGGCATTTCCGAGGACGGCCGCTCGACCGACGTGACCGCAGCCCAACTTGCGGGCGTGGTCGCCACGAATTTCACCGGCGTCTACCTGACTGCGCGCGAAGGGGCGCGGCGGATGATCGCCGCCGGTTTCCGCGACAGCGGGCGCGGGCGGATCGTGCTGATCGGTTCGATCACGGCGGAGCTGACCGGGCAGGGCGATGCCGCCTATGCCGCCAGCAAGGCCGGGGTGGCCCATCTGGGCCGCCAGTTCGCCCGCGAATGGGTGCGCCAGGGGATCAACGTCAACACCATCCAGCCCGGTTACATCCAGACCGAGATCGCCGGGGACTGGTTCCAGACCGAAGGCGGCCAGCGCCAGATCGCGGCCTTCCACCGCAAGCGGATGTGCCCGATCGAGGCGCTCGATGCGCCGCTGCTGTTCCTGTGCTCGGACGCTTCGCTCCACGTGACGGGCGCGACGCTCACCGTTGACGACGGGCAAGTGCTGTGAGCGGCGTGGCGGACAACACCCCTGTCGTCATCGGGGTCGGCCAGTTCTCGGAACGCGTAGGCGAGCCGGGCTATGCCGAACGCAGCCACATGGACCTGGCCGGGGCCGCACTGGCGGCTGCAATCGCCGATGCCGGTGCGAGCCAGCCGCTCGCGCCCGCGCTCGATACGCTGGCGGCGATCCGCCAGTTCGAAATTTCGGCAACCCGCTATTCCGCGCCGTTCGGCCATGCCGACAACGTGCCGCGCGCCATCGCCAGCCGGGTCGGGGCCAATCCGACCCGCGCGATTCTCGACATCGTGGGCGGGCAGGGGCCGCAGAAGCTGGTGGGCGAACTGGCCGCCGAAATCGCGGCGGGCCGTTCGAAAATGGCCGCTGTGGTCGGGGCCGAGGCGATCTCGACCATGCGCGCGATCCTGGGACGGGGCGAAACGCGCGACTGGTCCGAAACCCACGCCGGGACAATCGAGGATCGCGGCACCGGCTATGACGGGATGGTCGACAAGACCTCCGTGCTCCACGGCGTCGGCGCGCCGATTGCGGGCTATGCCATTGCCGAGAACGTCCGGCGCGAGCGGCTGGGCCTTAGCCTTGATGATTATCGCGGCGAGATCGCCCGGCTGTTCGCACCCTTCACCCGCGTCGCCGCCGCCAACCCCCACGCTGCCGCGCCGAGCGAGCGCAGCGTGGTCGAACTCGCGACGCTTACCGAACGCAACCGGCTGGTGGCCGAGCCCTATGGCCGGCTGGTCGTGGCGCGCGATCAGGTCAATCAGGGCGGGGCGGTGCTGCTCGCCAGCGCGGGCGAAGCCCGGCGCCTCGGCGTGCCGGAGGATCGCTGGGTCCACATCCACGGCGTGGCCGACTGCGCCGAGCCTTCGATGCTGACCCGCGAATCGATGGAGCGCAGCCCGGCGGCGGTCGCGGCGATTTCCACCGCGCTTGATATTGCGGTGACGGACTGGGCGGGGATCACCCACACCGATCTCTATTCGTGCTTCGCGATTCCGGTGTTCAACCTGCTCGACGCCTTCGGCCTGGAACGCGACGATCCGCGCGGCTGGACGCTGACCGGCGGGCTGCCGTTCTTCGGCGGAGCGGGGAACAACTATTCCGCCCACGGCATTGCCGAGGCGGTGGCGCGTTGCCGGGCTCATCCCGGCACCCGCGCGCTGGTGGGCGCGAATGGCGGGATCATGAGCAAGTACGCCGCCGGCGTCTATTCCACCGCGCCCGCGGACTGGTCGGAAAGCCGCTGGCAGAGCCTCGCCAAGGTCAAGCCGGTGGTCGAGGTGATCGACGCGCCGAGCGGCGAGGGCGAGGTGGAAAGCTTCACCATCCAGCCCGGCAAGCACGGCGAGACGGCCACCCTCGTCGCCCGCATGAACGGCGCGCGGGCCATGGCCAACAGCACCGATCCCGCGACCTGTGCAGAGCTGCGCAAGGAGCTGGTCACGGGCCGCAAGGTGCGGCTGGAAAGCGGCGAGAACGGGGTCAACGCGTTCTGGTTCGTGTGAGGGGTGGGGCCTGAGCGGCCCCGCTCCATCTCCCGCCTGGGCTCCGGCCCGTTACCGGCGCGGACTGGCTTGATCCGGGGGCGGTCGGCAGGCTCTGGCACTGTCCTACCGGCGGGGAATGTGGCATGGTTGCGGCCATGGTCGTTCCCCTGTCTTCCCGCCCCGGCGCCCTTGCGGACCGCCGCTGTGCCCACGGCGTTCGCTGCTTCAGGGCTCTGTCCAGTCTGTCCACCCGTTCACGCTGTGCCGGAGTTTCCTGAATGAACGGCCCTTCCGCCGTGGTGCCCGACAGCCAGCACAGGGGGCTGGTCGCCATGCTCCCGCCGCGCCTGCGGGACTTTGCGCAATTGGCGCGGTTCGACCGGCCGATCGGCTGGTGGCTGCTGTTCTGGCCCTGCGCCTGGGGCGTGCTGCTGGCGGGCGGGCAGGGGGAATGGGCGCTGCTGGGCTGGCTGCTGCTGGGCTCGATCGCGATGCGCGGGGCGGGATGTGTCTACAACGACATCGTCGATGCCGACATCGACGTGAAAGTGGCGCGCACCGCCAGCCGGCCCGTGGCCAGCGGACGGGTGAGCAAGCGCGCGGCCTGGGCATGGCTGGCCGCGCTGTGCCTGGTCGGGCTGGTCGTCCTGCTGCAATTGCGGATCGAGGCGCAGCTGGTCGCGCTGGGCAGCCTCGCGCTGGTCGCCGCCTATCCGTTCATGAAGCGCTTTACCCCGTTCCCGCAGGCCTGGCTGGGCCTCGTCTTCACCTGGGGGGCGCCGGTGGGGTGGATCGCACTGACGAGCGGGCGGCTGGAAGTGATGGGCCTGCTCTATGCCGGGGCCTGGGCCTGGTGCGTGAGCTATGACACGATCTACGCCTGCCAGGACCGCGAGGACGACGCGCTGGTCGGCGTCGGATCCTCGGCGCTCACGCTGGGACGGCACGTGCGCTCAGGGGTGGCGGGGTTTTACGCACTGGCCGTGCTGGCCTGGGGCGCGGCATTCTGGCTGCTGCGGCCCGACTGGCTGGCGCTGCTGGCGCTGCTGCCCGCCGCGCTGCACCTTGGCTGGCAGGCACTGACACTGCGGGCGGACGATGGCGACAATGCGCTCGCCCGGTTCCGTTCCAACCGCATGGCCGGTCTGCTGGTGGCGCTGGCCTGCTGGGTGGTGGGCAATGCGTAAGGCTGCGGTCCTCGCGCTGCTGGCGTTGGTGGCGTGCAAGCCGGCGGAGCAGCCAGCCGCGCCAGCTAGCCCGGAGCCCCAGCGCAGCCCCTCCGCAAGTCCCTCACCCGCGACCTCGACCCCCACGCCCAGCGCACAGCCCCGGCGGATGCAGGCACTCGGCACCGAACCGTTCTGGTCGTTCGAGATCGCGGGACAGCGGCTGTCCTACACCAGCCCCGAACAGCCGAGCCCCATCCTGATCGAGGCGCAGATCACCGCCGTGGGCAAGCATGGAGACGGCGGGCTGCTCTATGCAGGCCAGATGCAGGGCAGGCCCATCGGCCTGACGATCCGCGCGGGCCAGTGCAGCGACGGGATGAGCGATACCGTCTATCCCTACAAGGCCACCTTCACCTGGGGGGACGACGCCGCCCTTGAAGGCTGCGCAAGAGAGCGCTGAGCCATGTGCAACCTCTACCGCATGACCAAGGGCACCGCGGAGGTTGCGAAGCTGTTCGAGGTGGTGGCGGACCTTTCGGCCAACTACGCGCAGGAGGTTTATCCCTGCTATCCCGGGCTGGTGGTGGCGCAGGGCCGCGCGCGGGCGATGACCTGGGGCTTCCCGCTGGTGCTGAAGGGCAGGCAGGGCCAGCCGCTGAAGCCCAGGCCCGTCACCAACGCGCGCGAGGACAAGCTGCTGACCCCCTTCTGGCGCGACAGTTTCGCGCAGCGCCGCTGCCTTGTCCCCATCAGCCAGTGGGCCGAGGCGGAGGGCGAGAAGGGGCGGATGACCCGCACCTGGTACGGCCTGCCGGACGAGGAGGTCTTCGCAGTGGCCGGGCTGTGGCGGCCAAGCGCGGAATGGGGCGACGTCTACACCGTGGTCATGGTCGATGGGCACCCGCAGATGGCGCAGGTGCATGACCGGATGCCGTTGATCCTCAGCCACGCCGCGCAGCAGCTCTGGCTGGAAGGCGATCCGCGCGAGGCGCTGGCGCTGTGCCGGACCTGGGAGGACGCGATTACGGTCGAGCGGACGGACGAACGCTGGGCGGGTGGAGGCGGGGGGCCCGTTCAGCGGGCGCTCCTGTGATCCTGTGCCCAGACGCTCACGCGGCGTCGAATAGCGCGGCGTGACGCACCTCGACCGCCGGCCACAGGCTCGCGGCCTCCGGCACGTCGAGTGCGAAGCGGGTGCGCAGCAGGTCGACCAGTTCCTCGGCCGAAGTCAGCTCGCGGTCGCTCGATCCGTGCGGCCCGGTCTCGGTCAGCACTTTGCCGCGCAGCATCAGGTGGCCGTCCGGCAGCCGCTGCTGGACCACCAGGTTCTGGACGAAGAGCGATTCAGGATCGCGGGCCTGCCAGTCGCACAGCCGCGCCAGCAGCGCCTCGTCGGCGGGTTCGGCGTGGAAGTCATAGGACAGCGGCATCGGCCCGCTGACAATCGCGAACTGCCACAGGCCGTCATCCGTGCGCTGAACGCGGCCGGCCATCGGCGCCTGGTCCCAGTCGTGGTCCTCCAGCGGCACCGGTTCAAGCTGGGTCGAACCGAAGCCTACATCGGTGAGATAGTCCCGCCCCTCGGCGCTGACCCTGAGGCACAGGTGCGTGCCCATCGCCTCCTCGCCGCGCAGGGCGCGCATCACGCCGCCGCTCAGGCGGGTGACCGGAAAGCCCAGCGCGGCCAGCGCGCGGGCGAACAGGCCGTTCTGTTCATAACACCAGCCGCCGCGCCGAGCCTCCACCAGCTTGGCGAAGGCTGCCCGGCCATCGGTGGAGAGCGAGCGGCCGAACTGGACGTCGAGATTCTCGAACGGAATCGTCAGCACATGGGCGCGGTGCAGCGCGGTCAGAGTCGGCAGGTCGGCATCGCGCGGACCGGAATGGCCGATCCGTTCAAAATAGGCTTCCAGTTCGGCCGGGGGCAGGGGTTCAATCATAGCTCACTACCTCGAATTCGATGCCGTCCCAGTCGAAGAAGTAGAAACGGCGCCCGGGTTCGTAGTCCGCATGGTTGAACGGAACCAACCCCGCCTCGACGACCAGCCGTTCGGCTTCGACGAGGTCGTCCACCACCAGCCCGATGTGGTTGAGCGGAACGCCCTTGACAAACGGACGCGGCGGCAGATCGTCGCGGGTGTAGATGGCGAGGTAATCGCGGTCAGTGCCGACATGGATCGTCCGCCCGTTGTTCAGCGCCGGGCCGCGCCAGCGCTCATGCCAACCGCACAGCTTCTGGAACAGTGCGGCAGAGCGCTCCGGATCGCTGACCGTGATGTTGGCGTGTTCCAGATAGCCGTTCGGCATAGGAAATGTCCTTTTTCCCGTCAGCTACGCCTTATACGAATCAAATCGCTTTATCATTGTGCAACCTCAAGTTAACTTGAGATCAAGTAGTATTGCGCAAAGGTGGGGCGATGGACCGCAACGACCTGTTACCGATTGGCGAGCTTGCCCGGCGCACCGGCCTCGCGGTATCGGCCATCCGCTTCTATGAGGACAAGCGCCTGATCCAGGCCTTCCGGACCATGGGCAACCAGCGCCGGTTCCTGCGCAGCGACATCCGGCGGCTGAGCTTCATCCTGATCGCGCAGCAATTGGGGCTGGGCCTGGCCGAGATCGAGGTGGAACTGTCAAAGCTTCCGCAGGGCCGCACGCCGACAGTCAACGACTGGCAGAAGATCAGCCGTTCGATGCGCAAGTCGATCGACGCGAAGATCCAGCTGCTGACCCGCACCCGCAGCAAGCTGGACGAATGCATCGGCTGCGGCTGCCTCAGCCTGGAACGCTGCCGGCTCTACAACAAGGATGACCGGGCGGGCGCGGGCGGCACCGGGCCCAGGTTCGTGCTGGAATAGCTATTCCGCCGCGAGCAGTTGTTCGGCGGCTTGCAGGTCGACGCTGACCAGGCGGCTGACCCCGCGCTCGACCATGGTCACGCCGAACAGGCGGTGCATCCGGCTCATCGTCACCGCATTGTGGGTGACGATCAGGTAGCGGGTATCGGTTTCCCCGACCATCGCGTCGAGCAGGTCGCAGAACCGCTCGATATTCGCATCGTCGAGCGGCGCGTGGACCTCGTCCAGCACGCAGATCGGCGCGGGGTTGGTGAGGAACAGCGCAAAGATCAGCGCGACGGCGGTCAGCGCCTGTTCCCCGCCGGACAGCAGGGTGAGCGATTGCAGCCGCTTGCCGGGCGGCTGGGCATAGATTTCAAGCCCTGCCTCCAGCGGATCGTCGCTGTCGACCAGCGCGAGGTGGGCCTGCCCGCCCTCGAACAGGCGAGTGAACAGGCGGCGGAAATGCTGGTCCACGGCCTCGAAGGCGGCGCGCAGCCGTTCACGCCCCTCGCGGTTGAGATTGCCGATCGAGCCGCGCAGGCGGTGCACGGCTTCGGTCAGTTCGGCCTGTTCGGCCAGCGACGTGCCGTGGCGCGCTTCGGCTTCGGCCAGTTCGTCGGCGGCGACGAGGTTGACCGGGCCGATCCGCTCGCGGTCGGCGATCAGCTTGTCGTGATCGGCGCTTTCCTGCGGAGCGGGGCCGACTTCGGCTGAGGCGAAGTCGAAGCGCTGGGGCAGCAGCGGCGGCGGGCACTGGAAGCGTTCGCCGGAAATGCCCGCCATCTCGGCGCGGCGGGCCTCCTCGTTCTCGGCGCGGGCGGCAGCGCCGGCGCGGGCCTCGCGCGCGGAGGCGAGCGCCTCGTTGGCAGCCGCGAAGGCCTGTTCGGCGCGGCGCGCGGCTTCGGCGGTTTCGCCGACGCGGGTTTCGGCGGCGGCCAGTTCGGCGGCAAGGCGGGTGCGCACGGCCTCGCCGTCCTCGATCTCGCGCATCAGTCCGGCGGGCTTGGCGGCGACGACGCCGCGTTCCTCTTCGATCTCCTCGAAGCGGCGCGTCATCTGCGCGAGGCGGCCTGCGGCATCCCCGGCGCGGGCCTGCCAAGACCGGATGTCGGAGCGCTGGGCATTGGTCCGCTCGCGTGCGACGGCGATTGCCTGGTCGTGCGCGGCAAGTGCGGCGGTGGCGGTCTGAAGCGCGGAGCGCGCGCCATCGTGGCGGGCCTGCGCGGCGGCCAGCTGGGCGCGGCCAGCGGCGGGATCGGGCAGGGCGGCGCGGCGTTCCTCTGCGGCGGCGCGCTCGGCCTCTGCCCCGGCGCGCTGTTCGGCAAGGTCGGTGGCGGCGGCGGCGAGTTCGGCGCGGCGGGTTTCGAGCCGCGCCTTGGCAGCTTCGGCCTGATCGACAGCGCGCAGGGCGGCGCGTTCGGCCTCGGCGGCGGCAGCCAGTGCGCGTTCGGCGGCAATCGCGCCGGTCTGGATTGCGGCCAGTTCGTCCTGAACGGACTTGGCCTGGGCCTCGGCAAAGGCAAGCTCGGCGCGTAGTGGGGGTAGTTCGGCCTCCAATGCGGCAAAGCGGTTGTCCGCCTCCAGCCGCGCCGCTTCCGCCGCGCCTTCGCCGCGCGCGACGAAGCCGTCCCAGCGGCGCAGGCGGCCCGTCAGCGTCACCAGCCATTCGCCGGGAGCGAGCGCGCGGCCATCGTCCTGCTCGGCCACGTGGACCAGCGCGAGGCGCGGGGCGAGTTCCTGTGGGCATTCGCTGACATGGGCCGCAAGGCTGTCCGCGACCGGCGCGGGAGCCTGTGCCCCGGTCCAGAACCGCCCGTCGCCATCGTCGGGCGCCGCGCCCAGCGGCGCTTTCGCATCGCGGCCCAGCACGGCGGCGAGCGCGCGTTCATAGCCCGGCGCGGCGCGCACCCGGTCGAGCGCCACCGGCAGGCCATGCTTGGCGCTGGCTTGCCTGGCGCGCGCTTCACGGTCGCGCAGCAGGGCGGTGTGTTCGCGCTCCACGCCCGAGAGTTCGGCGCGGGCCTCGGCCAGCGCGGAGGAGGCAGCATCGCGCGCGGCCTGAAGCTCGCTCCGCCGGGCCTGCTGCGCCTCCAGCGCGGCGCGGGCTTCGGCCACTTTCGTTTCGGCGGCGGCGCGCCGCTGGTGGGCCTCGGCCAGCGCGGCATCGGGATCGCCTTCGCGCGAGAGCGCGGCGCGCAGGTCGTCCTGCCGCCGCACTTCGCCATCGAGGCGGACAAGGCGCTGCTGCGCGGCGGACAGCGCGGCGTCGGCCACGCGCCATTCGGCCTCGACCCCGGCCTGGTCGGCGGTCGCCTTGGCCAGCGCCAGTTCGGCGGCGCGCAGGCTGCGGTCTGCATCGTCAAGCGCGGCGGCAACGGCGGGTCGGCGTGCTTCGTCGGCCCGCAGGGCTTCCTCGCCGCTTGTCAGATCACGCTCCAGCCGGGCGAGGGCATCGGCGGCGTCGCGGGTCAGGCGGTCGGCTTCCTGCTGGTCCTCTTCGAGCCGCTGGCGCTGGCGGTCGAGGTCTTTCAGGCGCTGTTCCGCCGCTTCAAGCTGGCTGGTCAGCTGGGCCATGCGGTGGCCGTGAGCCGTGGAATCGTCGCGCCGGTCGGCCAGCTCGTCGCGTGCCTCGGCAAGAGCCTGCGCGCTCGCGTGCTGGGCGTCCTGCGCGGCCTTCATCGCGGCCTGGGTTTCTGCAACGCGCACTTCGGCCCCCTGCGCTTCGGCGCGGGCGGCCTCAGCGGCCTTCGCGGCATCGCGCCAGCGGGCGAAGACGAGCCGCGCTTCGGCCAGGCGGATGCGCTCGCTCAGCGCCTTGTAGCGTTCCGCCGCGCGGGCCTGGCGGCGCAAGGATCCGATCTGCTGGTCGAGCTGGCCCATCAGGTCTTCGAGCCGGGCGAGATTGGCCTCGGTGGCGCGCAGCTTCTGCTCGGCATCCTTGCGGCGGACGTGGAGCCCGGCGATCCCAGCCGCTTCCTCCAGCATCATCCGCCGCTCGGCGGGCTTGGCGGCGATGACGGCGGCGATCCGGCCCTGGCTGACCAGCGCGGGGGAGTGGGCGCCGGTCGCCGCATCGGCAAAGACCAGCGCTACGTCCTTGGCCCGCACGTCGCGGCCATTGACGCGGTAGGCGCTGCCCGCGCCGCGCTCGATCCGGCGCACCACTTCCAGTTCGTTCTCGCCGTCACCCGTATCGGCGTGGAGCACGACTTCCGCGAAGTCGCGCGGCGCGCGCTGCGCGGTGCCGGCGAAGATCACGTCTTCCATGCCCCCGCCGCGCATCGACTTGGCCGAGCTTTCGCCCATGACCCAGCGGATCGCCTCCAGCAGGTTGGACTTGCCGCAGCCGTTGGGGCCGACAACCCCGGTAAGGCCGGGTTCGATGCGCAGTTCGGCAGGCTCGACGAAGCTTTTGAAGCCGCTGAGCTTGAGCCGCTTGATGCGCATTGTCGTGCCTGCCCCCTTTCCCCCCGGCTACTGCCGGGTCAGCGCGCTCCGAGCTTTTCGAGCTCCGCCTTGACCAGCGGCCAGGTGTTCGCGTCAAGCTTGGCGCCATTGATGATGAAGGTCGGCGTGCCCTCGATCTTGTACTTCTCGCCCTGTTCGGTCGAGGCGTTGGCGAGGGTGGTGGCCTTGGCGGTATCGGCCAGGCAGGCGGCGGCCTGTTCCTTCGAAATGCCGCGCGCGGCGAAGAAGTCGGTCATGCCGGCCAGGTTGGCGATGGCGAGCCCGCGCTTTTCGGGCGGCTGCGAGAAGGCGGCTTCCTGCGCGGCCTTGCCGGCGTCCTGCGCGGTCTTGAAGAAGGCGGCCTGGTTGGCGAAGGTCTGGTCGGTCAGCGCGAAATAGCCTTCGGGCGCGCCGCAGCGGGTCAGCTGGGTCAGGTAGAGGTCCAGCCCGTCGCGGATCATGTTGCGCATCTCATAGCTGACCCGGCCGCTGGCGACGAACTGGTCGCGCAGTTCGGCAGTCGCCTCGTGCGAGAATTCGGCGCAGTGCGGGCAGGTGAGCGAGGCATATTCGACCACCTTGATCGGCGCCTCGGGGTTGCCCATCCGGTAGCCGAGTTCCGGGGTGATCGTCACCACGTCCGACCAGGCCTTGCCCGCGGGCGGGGCGATCTTGGCGATCGGCTGGCCGGAGAGGCCGGCGGGGGCGTCCTCGCCCTTGTTGTTGCAGGCGGCCAGGCCCAGCACCAGCGGAGCAAGGGCGGCGGCGAATGCGAGGCGGGAGAAGCGATGGGCAGTCATGGTTTCAGGTTTCCCGGCGTGGTTGATCATGAAAGCCGGCCACCCGGCCGGCGCGGAAAAAAGCGGAGCCAAATCAGCTGAAGCCCTGCGTCAGCGCATCGAGCGCCGCGCGCAGGTTCGGCCAGTCATAGAAATTCTGCAGCGTGCCGTTGATCGTGAAGCTGGGGGTGCCGCGCACACCGATCTTGTCGGTCGCGGCCTCGGTCTGGTCGGCCAGCCGTTCGGCCGCGGCGCGGTCGGACAGGCAGCGGTCCAGCTCGGCCGGTTTGTAGCCGCGCTTCTGCATCAGCGCGTAAAGCCCCAGATCGTGCGCCATGTTGCGGGTGCGCGTGGCGAAATCGGGGTGCTGCCAGCGCTTGAGCTCTGTCGCGCTGGGCGAATGCAGCCATTCGGACTGGCGCTGCAGGACCAGCGCATGGTTGCCGTGGAACCTGGACGCCGGCCCGCAGGTGGTGAGCAGGGTGGCGGTAACGTCGATCGCGTTGCGCATGAACGGGCGCACTTCCACCGAGACGTGGGCCGGGGCAATGTACTTTGCCTGCAATGGCGCGGCGGATTCGGAATGGAAATGCGCGCAGTGCGGGCAAGTGTAGCTGACGAATTCCACCACCTTGATCGGCGCCTGGGGGTTGCCCAGCAGATAGCCGCCCTCGGCGGTGCGGATCACGGGCTGGGCGGGCGCCGGCGTCGGCGCGGCGGCGGGCACGGGCTTCTTCGGCGCGGCGACAGCCGGATGTGCCGCGACCAGGGCGGCAAGAGCGAAGGCAAGGGTGAAGCGGGTCATCACGGCGGTTCTAGCCCGCTCAGAAGCGCGCGTCGAGTTGCGGGCGCAGCAGGGCCCATTCATTGGTGCCGACCAGCACCGTGCCATTGATCGCGAAGCCCGGCGTGGACCTGACGCCCAGGGCCACCGCCTCCTGGCTCTGCTTCATCAGCCGGGCTTCCATCGCCTTGTCGGTCAGGCACTTGTCGACGCTGGGGCGATCGTAGCCGCGCGAGGCCATGATCGCGTAGAACCCGAAATCGCTGGCGATCGCCCGGTTGCGCTGGCCGATGTCGGGATTGCGCCAGCGTTGCTGCTGGGCGGCGCTGGCCGCGCCCATCGGCGCGATCCAGCGCGACTGGCCGCGCATGAAGGCGGCGTGGTTGAGGAAGAACTTCTCCTTCGCCCCGCAGTTCGTCAGCATGGCTGCGGTCAGGTCCACCGGATCGCGCACGACGTGGCGCACCTCGATCGACAGTTTGCCGGGGGCGACATAGCTCAGCCGCAAAGGCGCCTCGGCCTCGGCCTCGAACTGGGCGCAGTGCGGGCAGGTGTAGCTGACGAAGGTGGTGAGCTTGACCTTGGCCGCCGGGTTGCCCAGCACATGGGTGCCGCTGGCTGTCTCGGCGACGGTCTGGTTCCAGCCGCCCGAAGCGGCGCCGGTGGTCAGCAGCGCAGCGGCGGCAAGCAGGCCTGCGCGGATAGTGGAAACGGCCTTCACTTGTCCCCCTGTTCGTTCTCGCCCAGGCTGCGCGCCAGCGATTCCAGCACGGTGCGCAGTTCCGGATCGCCAATGTCGCGCAGCGAATCGCCCAGTTCGACCGGGATCGGCCGCAGCGAAGGCGGGGCTGCGGCGGGACGTGTGGCAAGCGGCGGCTTAACCGCGCCTTGCCGCAGCTTGACCCGCGCCACCGCCTTGTAGCCGAAGAAGCGGTTCACCCGCTCCACGATCTCGGGCACCAGGTGCTGGATCATCGGCGCATGGGCGGGGACGACGACCAGATCGAGGATTCCGTCGGTCTTTTCGCCCGGCGGAAAGCGGATCGCTTCGGGCGCGCAGACCCGGGCATGGGCCACGCCGACGATTTCCGGCCAGCGGGTGACCACGCTGGACTGGATGAAGCCGAACTTGCGAAACGCGGTGCGGCCAATCTCGGGCATCAGTTCGGAAATCGTGCGCGGGGCGCCGCCGCGCGGCCGTTCATAGCGGCGCGGGGCCTTGGGTTTCGCGCGTTTGCCTTCATCCCGTTCCATCAGGCCGCTGGCAATGCCATAGCGGCGGCATGGACGCCAGCGCGCAGACGATTCCCGCCAGACTGCTCGCTTGGTACGACCAGCACGCCCGCGCCCTGCCATGGCGCAGCCCGCCGGGATCGCCGCCGCCCGATCCCTACCGGGTGTGGCTGTCGGAAGTGATGTTGCAGCAGACCACGGTGGCCGCCGTCATCCCCTATTTCCTGAAGTTCACCCAGCGCTGGCCCGATGTCCTCGCGCTGGCCTCGGCGGACGAGGCGGAGGTCATGGCCGCATGGGCGGGGCTGGGCTATTACAGCCGCGCCCGCAACCTGATCGCCTGCGCCCGCGCGGTGGCGCAGCGGGGCGGAGTGTTTCCCGATACCGAGGAAGCCTTGCGCGCCCTGCCGGGGTTGGGAGCCTATACCGCCGCCGCCGTTGCCGCGATTGCCTTCGGGCGCCGCGCGGCGGTGGTCGACGCCAATGTCGAGCGGGTGGTCACGCGGCTGGAGGCTCTGGAGGAACCGCTCCCCCAGGCGCGTCCCCGCATTCGCCAGCGCGTGGCGGAACTCACCCCGCCGGATCGCCCCGGTGACTTTGCTCAGGCGATGATGGACCTTGGCGCGACGGTCTGCACGGCGCGCAGCCCCCGCTGCCTGCTCTGCCCGCTGGCGCAAGGCTGCAAGGGCCGCGTGGCGGGTGCGGAGCGTTTCCCGGTCAAGCCCGCGAAGAAGCCCAAGCCTGAACGCAAGGGCCGCGCCTTCTGGATCGAGCGGGACGGCGCGGTCTGGCTGGTCACGCGTCCGGACAAGGGCATGCTGGGCGGCATGCGCGCGCTGCCCGACGATGGCTGGAACGCCCGCGCCGACGGGGCCGCGCCGCCGCCGCTGGAGGGCGCATGGCAAGCGGGCGGATCGGTGCGCCATACCTTCACGCATTTCCATCTCGTTTTGCAATTGATGCTTTATTCGGGAAGCGATTGGGCTAGGCTTGGCCCGGAACACGGCGAATGGTGGCCGGTGGAGCGGATCGAGGCGGCGGGGCTGCCGACGCTGTTCGCCAAGGCTGCAGCGCGCGTCCGGGGAGAGGCATGAACACGATTCCAGATCACTACGCGCTGTCCCGCCGCACCATGCTGCGCGGAGCGGCGCTGCTTGGCGCGGGCTCGCTGCTGGGCGGCAGGGCCTTCGCTCAGGGCACGGGGATCGAAGGCGAATGGCCCGCCGTGACCGCGCTGGTCGAACGCTACGTCAAGTCGCGCAAGGTTGCGGGCATGGTGGCCGCGCTGGGCTGGGCAGACAAGGCTCCCGGCTTCATCGCGCGGGGCATGGAAGGCTTTGACGACCGCGATCCGGGCAGCGCGCAGAGCCTCTACCGCGCCTATTCGATGACCAAGCCGATCACCGGCATGGCGGCGATGATGCTGATCGACGAGGGCAAGCTGGGGCTTGACCAGCCACTCGCCGATTTCGCGCCGGAATTCGCCAAGATGCAGGTCGCGATCGATCCGGCGAAGAGCCTGGCCGCGCGTCCGGCGCAAAGCCTGATCACGATCCGCCACCTGCTCACCCACACCTCGGGCCTGGGCTATGCGGTGGTCGGGCGCAACAAGGTGGGGGAGGAACTCAAGCGGCTGGGCGTCAATCCCGGGATCATCTCGAAACGCCGCCTGCCGGGGATCAACGATGGCGTGCCCACCCCCGGGCCGGACGAGTTCCTGCGCCGCGCCGCGCTGGTCCCGCTGGTGGCGGAGCCGGGCGCGCGCTGGTCCTATTCGATGAGCCTCGACGTGCTGGGGATCGTCATCGGGCGGATCGCGGGCACCAGCTTTGAACAGTTCGTGGCCGAGCGGGTGTTCGGACCGCTGGGGATGAATTCCAGCTATTTCCATGTCCCCGGCTCGGTCAGCCCGCGCCTGACGACCAATTACCTGCTGGCGGGGCGCAGGCCGATCGCGATCGACCGTCCGGGCCAGTCGATTTACCAGGACCCGATCCCCTTCGCGTTCGGCGGGGCAGGGCTGGTGACAAGTCCGGCGGACTACGACCGCTTCCTGGCGATGATCGTGAACGGCGGCGTGGTGGATGGTCGCCGGGTGATGGGCGAGGCGGCGGTGCGGCTCGGCACCTCGGACCTTTTGCCCGAAGGCGCCAGCCTGAAAGGCACCTGGGTCGAAGGAAACGGCTTCGGCGCGGGCGGGATTTCGGGCAAGGGCAAGGAAGAGGGACTCTACGGCTGGTCCGGCGCGGCGGGGACGGTGGGCTATGCCCAGACCCGGCTGAAGCTGCGCTCCGGCCTGTTCGTGCAATATATGCCGCAGGACCGCCTGCCGGTGCTCAGGGAATTTCCGCTGGCGGTGGGGGCTGATCTTGCCGTGCGGATGCAGGGAAGCAAGTGATAAAGATAGCCTTTGCCGGATCGCATCTCGACCGGGCCGACCATATCCGTACCGACCCCCAGGCGCTGGAAGGCCTGATGGACTGGCGCGCGCGCCTGCTCAGGCTGGACGGGCTGGACCCGGTGATCTCGCCCGACGGAATGCTGGAATGGGGCACGCTGGCCGATGCCGATCCGGGTAGCGAACTGGTGTTCCTGGGGCTGGCGGACGGGCGCGGCTGCTTTGCCGAGGTGCAGACCAAGCTGCAGGGCTCGGTCGCGCCCGCCAATCCCCGTGTCTGGGCGGCGATGGCCGCGCTCTCTCCGGAAGAACTGGCAACCTATGGCGGGGCGCGCAGCCTGGTTGACTGGCACGCCCGGCACCGCTTCTGCGCGCGCTGCGGCAACCATACCCACCTTGCCAAGGGCGGCTGGCAGCGCAGCTGCGAAGGCTGCGGGGGCGAGCATTTCCCGCGCGTCGATCCGGTGACGATCATGCTGGTGGAACACGGTGGCCGCCTGTTGCTGGGCCGCCAGCCGCGCTTTCCGCCGCGCCGCTTTTCCGCGCTCGCGGGCTTCGTGGAGCCCGGCGAGAGCATCGAGGAAGCCGTGGCGCGCGAAGTGCATGAAGAGGCTGGGGTTCGGGTCGGGCCGGTGTCCTACGTCGCCAGCCAGCCCTGGCCGTTCCCCTCCAGCCTGATGATCGGCTGCTATGCAGAGGCTCTGGACGACCAATTGACCATCGACACCACCGAGCTTGAGGAAGCCGACTGGTTCACCCGCGAGGAAGTGGCCGCCGCGATGGCCGGCGACGAGAGCGGGCGCTTCCTGGCTCCGCCGCCCCACGCGATCGCCCATCACCTGATGCACTGGTGGCTGAACCGATGAACGCTCCCGCAAAACTCACCATCGACATCTGGTCCGATGTCATGTGCCCGTGGTGCGTGATCGGCTATTCGCAGCTGCAGAAGGGGCTGGCCCAACTGGCAGGCGAGGTCGAGGCCGAGATCCGCTGGCTGCCGTTCGAACTCAACCCCGACATGGGACCGGACGGCGAGGGGCAGGCCGAGCATATCGCGCGCAAATATGGTCGCAGCCCGGCAGAGGCAGAGGCGAACCGCGAAAAGCTGCTCCAGATCGGTGAGCGCGCGGGCTATTCCTTTGCCTATGCCGGAGAGGGCGAGCCGCCCAAGGCGATGATCTGGAACACCTTCCAGGCCCACAAGCTGCTGAAATGGGCGCTGGTGGAATACGGACCGGAAGCGCAGACCCGATTGAAGCGCGCGCTGTTCGACGCGCATTTCCAGCAGCGGCTGAACATGTCCGACCCGCAGGTGCTGCTCGACGTGGCCGAGGCGCAGGGCCTCGACCGCGCAGGCGCAGAGGCGGCGCTGGCTGATGAAGCGCTGGGCGTGATCATCCGCCGCGAGGAAGCCCAGGCCTGGGACATGAACATTTCGGGCGTGCCGGCGATGGTCGTCAACGGCAAGTACCTGATCCCTGGCGCGCAGGAGCCGGAGACCTATGCCAACGCGCTGCGCCGGGTAGTTGCGAAGGGGATCTAGACGAGTCCCAGCCGCGCAAGTTCGGCGGCGATGTTGCCGGGCAGGGCATCGCCCGCGCTCTCGCCTGCGACCAGGTCGGCGGGAGCGTTTTCCGCTTCCAGATAGCGCCAGCCCTGGTGGGCGCGCTTGGGTTGGGGGTGGACTTCGATCAGGCGGCTGGCGATGACGATGTTGGTGCGCCCGCCCTCGGCCTCCTCGAAGCGCAGGATTGGGCTGCGCATCACCAGTTGGTGCTTGAAGATCCAGAACAGCGATCCACCCGGCGAGCCATCGGGCGGCACGATCTCGTCATGCCGCTTGGGCAGGTAACGGGTGGTGAGATAGGCAATATCGCCGCGCGCGGAAAACCAGCCGCGCATCTCGTCCAGCGACTGCGCCCCATAGGCGACCTTGGTCAGGTGCAGCGGCATCAGGCGAGACCCGTCAGCACGGCCAGCCCCAGGAAACTGAAGAAGCCGGTGGTGTCGGTCAGGGTGGTGACGAACACGGCGGAGGACACCGCCGGATCGATCCGCAGCCGGTCCAGCACCAGCGGCACCAGGATTCCGGCCAGCCCTGCCATCAGGTTGTTGATCAGCATGGCGGCGGCGATCACCAGCCCCAGATGGACGTTGCCGAAGGCCAGCGCCACCCCGATGCCGATCATCACGCCCAGCGAGACGCCGTTGGCCAGCGCGATCGCGAATTCGCGCCCGACCATGCGCCAGGTGTTCGAACTGGTGATCTGGTTGGTGGCGAGCGCGCGGACGACCACGGCCAGCGTCTGCGTGCCCGCATTGCCGCCCATGCCCGACACGATCGGCATCAGCACGGCCAGCAGGGCGAATCGCCCGATCGCGCCCTGGAACAGCCCGACCACGCTGGAAGCGAGGATCGCGGTGCCAAGGTTGACCACCAGCCAGGCCAGCCGGGTGCGGATGGTCATGTGGATCGGCTCGTTGATGTCGCCTTCGCCCGCGCCGGACAGCAGCAGCACGTCCTCGCCGGCTTCTTCCTGGATGATGTGGACCACGTCGTCGACGGTGATCTGGCCGACCAGCCGTCCGTCCGGATCGACCACGGCGGCGGAAATCAGCGCGTATTTCTGGAACCGCAGCGCGACCTCTTCCTGGTCCATGTCGACCGGGATCAGGGTCTGGTCGCGCTTCATCACGTCGGCCAGCGCCACGTGGCGCGGGGTGCGCAGAATCCACGACAGCGCGCAGGTGCCGATCGGGTGGTGGCGCTCATCGACGATGAACACTTCCCAGAACTCGTTGGCGAGTTCCTTGCCGTCGCGCAGGAAGTCGATCAGGTCGCCCACGGTCATGTACTCGCCCACCGCGACCAGATCGCGGCTCATCAGGCGGCCGGCGGATTCCTCGGGATAGGACAGCGCGGTTTCGATCGCGGCGCGGTCTTCCGGCTCCATCTCGGCCAGCACGGCCTGCTGGTCGTCCTCGTCGAGGTCTTCCAGCATCGCCACCGCGTCGTCGGTATCGAGCTGTTCGGCGATGTCGGCCACCGCCTCGGCGGGCAGCGATTCAACCAGCAGTTCGCGGACGTGATCGTTGAGTTCGGCAAAGACTTCCGAGCCCATCAGGTCGTTGATCGCAACCGCCAGCGCCGGGCGCTCGTCCGCGTCGAGCAGTTCGAACAGGTCGGCGATGTCGGCCGGGTGGAGCGGCTCGACCAGTTCGTAGACCCGCTCGTTCTCGCCCGCTTCCAGCGCCTCGCTCACCCGGCGGACGAAGTTCTTCTTCAGTGTGTTCTCTTCATCCAGGCTTTCGGATTCGCGCACCGGCTCGGCCGCGGGCGCGGCGGATTGAAGCTCGGCGGTGGCGAGTTCCTCGGGAGTCATCGGGCGTGGTCTAGGCCGGTCGGTGCCAAAAGCAACCGGGGCAAGCGCGCAGGGCGTGACTTTACGGCGCCGCGCCCTATATCCGCTGGCAAATCACAGGAGACCCGCAATGGCCGACCAATATCTCACCCTCACGCTCGATACCGGCAATGGCACCGGCGGCGACGTGAAGATCAAGCTGCGCCCCGATCTGGCCCCCGGCCACGTTGCGCGGATCACCGAACTGGCGAACGAAGGCTTCTACGACGGGGTGAAGTTCCACCGCGTGATCCCCGGCTTCATGGCCCAGGGCGGCTGCCCGCAGGGGACCGGCATGGGCGGTTCGGACAAGCCCGACCTCAAGGCGGAATTCAACGCCGAGCCGCACGTGCGCGGCGTCTGCTCGATGGCCCGCACCAGCGCGCCGCACTCGGCCAACAGCCAATTCTTCATCTGCTTCGACGACGCGACGTTCCTCGATCGCCAGTACACCGTCTGGGGCCAGGTCGAGGAAGGCATGGAACACGTCGACGCCCTGCCCAAGGGCGAACCCCCGCGCGAACCCGGCAAGATCGTCAAGGCGACGGTCAGCTGATCGGGCAGGCCTGAAATGCACGAAAGGGCGGAAGGGCAACCTTCCGCCCTTTTTCGTTGGGAAGATCACGCCGTTAAATGAAGACCCGTCACCCTGAACTTGTTTCAGGGTCCAACCATCGATTTCCCCGGCCACCGCCGGAGGGAGCCAACCGCTAGGCACCTTGATCGAACACAAGGGCTGGATTGGCGGCACGATGGACCCTGAAACAAGTTCAGGGTGACGGGCAATGCGAGGTGGGATGCCTACTGTGCCGCCGCCGGAGCCTCCACCCGCCGCACGGTCAGCACC
>Ga0116141_10000609_pt1 | contig 28942 bp, 22 predicted proteins | sample AD_UKC097_MetaG_FD_89744 | JGI IMG/M metagenome (GOLD analysis project Ga0116141, IMG submission 89744) | Active sludge microbial communities of municipal wastewater-treating anaerobic digesters from USA - AD_UKC097_MetaG | ecosystem: Engineered > Bioreactor > Anaerobic > Digestate | place: USA...
GAAGCAGAAAGGAGGAAGGAGATAATCCTTCCGCGCAAATGAAACTTTCAACGCTCAACGTTCAACGTTCAACGCTCAAGTTATGGGCGAGGGGTTCACTGCATCTTTCGATGTTCACATATGAACGATGCAAAAAACTGCTTTGCGCTTGAATCTGTCAGAAAACCGCGTACACTTGATCCCACTATTCGTTTTATCTGTCTTGATTTGAACACGTCGCATCGTAAGGAGCCAGTATGAATCAGAATCGACTCGCGGTTTGCCTCACTGTTCTTTGCGCGGGCCTCTCGTTGCGCGCGCATTCGCAGGGCGGGGTTTCTGACGCCTGGACGCTGGAGACCGTGAACGCCAACGCGCGGCTCGTGGCGGACTGGATGACCGCCCACCCGAAACGCCACAGCCAACTGGATTGGACATACGGCGCGTTTTACGCGGGTATCGCCGCGCTCGGCCTCTCTGATCCGGCACTGCCGTATCTGGACCAGATCCGCGACCTCGGCCGTAAAAGTGCCTGGAAACCGCTCACGCGAACCTACCACGCCGACGACCACTGCATCGGGCAGAGCTGGCTGGAAGTCGCGGCGTTCGATAACAACCCGACGTATGCCGCAGGGCTTAAGCTGACGTACGACTACATCCTCGCCTTCCCACACACCGGCCCTCTGGATTTCACCAAGAAGGACAATCAGAAGCGCTGGAGCTGGTGCGACGCGCTCTTCATGTCGCCGACCGTCCTCGTCAAAATGTACGGCCTGACGGGCGACGCCCGTTATCTCGACTTCATGGACCGGGAGTACACGGCCACGACCGACTACCTCTACAGCAAGGACGAGCACTTCTTTTTCCGGGACTCGCGTTACTTCGACCAACTGACGGCAGCCGGCAAGCACAAATACTGGTCGCGCGGCAACGGCTGGGTTTTCGGCTCGCTGCCGATCATCCTGCGCGATCTGCCCGCCGACCGTCCGTCACGCGCGTTCTACCTGAAGCTGTTCAAAGAGATGGCCGCAGCCCTCAAACAGGCCCAGCGCACCGACGGGGCGTGGAGCCCCAACCTCGGCGACCTCGCCGAACCCGACATGCAGGAGATGAGCGGAACCTCGTTCTTCACTTACGGCCTGTTGTGGGGCATCAACAACGGCGTGCTTGACCGCGCCGACTACCTGCCCTGCGTCCAGAAAGCATGGCGGGCCATCTGCCGCAACATCAACGCCGAAGGCCGTCTCGGCTGGGTGCAGCCGATCGGTGACCGCCCCGTGGCATCCTTCACGGCGGATGACCATGAAGTGTACGCCGTCGGCGCCTGCCTGTGCGCCGCCATGGAACTGCGCAAGCTGATCGTCGCTGATGCGCACCCGGCCCGCAAAACGGTCGAGATCGCCAATCCGCTCGCGCTCTATCGAGGCGCGGAGACAGTCACGCTGGACTGGAACCGGCTCGGCATGCAGGCCGCCAAGGTGCGCGTCTTCGACGTGCGCAACAGTGCGGTGCTGCCGCACCAGCTTTTTGACAGCGACGGCGACGGCGCACCGGACCAGTTACTCTTCAAGACCTACGCCTTGGCGCGCCAGAGCCGCGCGTTCTGGGTGCTGGAGAGCGACTCGTTGCCGGCTGCGCCGACAGAGGCCACCTGCTTCAGCCGTCATGTGCCTGAGCGCATGGATGACGCCGCTTGGGAGAATGACCGCATGGCCTTCCGCCTGTACGGCCCCAAGGTCTCAGAACCCGCGCCCGCCGGCGAGGGGTTGATCTCCAGCGGCATTGACGTCTGGTGCAAGAAAACACGCCGCCCTGTGATCAATGATTGGTATGCGTCGGGCAAATATCACGACGACCGCGGTGAAGGGCTCGACTATTACAAGGTCGGCCCCGGCCGCGGTTGTGGCGGCTTGGGCATCTTCAACGGCGGGGCTTGGCACGTCAGCGGGAATTGGGTCACGCACAAGACGCTCGCGACCGGCCCCGTACGCACCGTGTTTGAGCTCACCTACGCGCCGTGGGCCTGTGGCGAGGGCGTTTCGGTGCGCGAGACGCGCCGCGTGAGCCTCGACGCCGGCTCGCATTTCACGCGCATTGAAAGCCGGCTGTCTGTCACCGGCAGTGCCGCGCTTCAGGCCGGTCCGGGGCTCGACATCTCGGTCGGGCGCCAGCACAACGGCGCGCTCGCCGCGCAGCCGGACCAAGGCTGGCTGGCTAGCTATGAGCCGGCGCACCCCAAGCACGGTTCGCTCGCGACCGCCCTCGTGGTGCCGGAAAAAGCCACGCTGGCGACCGATCCCCTTGACAACCTCTATCTGTTGAGCGCACCTGCCGCAGACAAACCCCTCGTCTGGTACGCGGGCGCGGCCTGGAGCGGGGCCGGCGATTTCGTGAACCCCGACTCTTGGACCGCTCACGTGTCCGCCTTCGCGGCGTCCCTCCGGACACCGCTCACCGTTTCAGTCAAGTGATGCCTTCCCAACTCCTAATTCCTAACTCCCCAAAGGGGCCCGTATGATTCTCGATCTCTTCAAGCTGGATGGAAAAGTCGCCGTGGTGACCGGCAGCGGCCGTGGCATCGGCCAAGCCTATGCCGTCGCGCTGGCCGAGGCCGGCGCGGACGTCGCGCTGGTCGACGTGATCCCGATGGATGAAACCGCTGCCAAAATCACGGCGCTCGGCCGCAAGGTGTGTACCGTCACCGCCGATCTCAGCAAAGGCGAAACGGCCGCGCCCGCGATCATCGCCGATGTCGTGAAGCAGCTCGGAGGCGTCGACATCCTAGTGAACAACGCGGGCATTATCCGGCGCGAACCCTTCACCGAGCACAGCGCCAAGAACTGGAACGATGTGCTGAGCGTCAACCTGAGCACCCCCTTCTTTCTCAGCCAAGCCGCTGCCCGGCAGATGATCGCACAGGGGCGAGGCGGCAAGATCATCAACATCGCCTCGATGCTCTCGTTCCAAGGCGGCATCCTAGTGCCCGGCTACGCCGCCTCCAAAGGCGGCATCAAGAGCCTGACCATGCTGATGGCCAATGAGCTGGCCGCGCACGGCATCAGCACCAATGCGATCGCGCCGGGGTATATCGCGACCGAAAACACGCGCCCCATCCGCGAGAATCCGGCGCGCAACCAGGCGATCCTCGACCGCATTCCGGCCGGCCGCTGGGGTACGCCGGAGGACTTGATGTCCGCCGTGGTTTTCCTGGCCTCGCCGGCCTCGGACTACATGAACGGCCACATTCTGGCGGTCGACGGCGGCTGGCTGGCGCGGTGATCAGGCCGACGGCCTGTGTCCGAGCGCTTCTGAAAGGATCGCGGCCGCCGCCTTGAGCCGGGCCGCGCACTCCGCGACGCGGCCGCGCGTCAAGCGCTGGGTCACGCCCGTGATGCCCAGCGCGATTGTGACATGGCCCCGGCTGTTGAAGACCGGCACCGCCGCGCACCGGATGCCGTCGAAAAACTCCTCTTCATCCACCGCGTAGCCGCGCTTGACGATCAGCGCGATCTCCTTCTCCATCCGCTCGGCGGTCACGATCGTCCGGCCGGTGCGCGGCCGCGGCACCGTCCGGCGGAAATAGTCGTCCAGGCGGCCACGGAAATTCCAAGCCAGAAACACCTTACCGGTTGCCGAACAGTGCAGGTCGGCGAGCGTGCCGGCGGGCGCCCCGGCCCGGATCGGCAGCGGGCTCTGGCACACCTCCATCAGCAGCGATTTTTCATCCGAGAGCATGGCGAGGTGCGCCGTCTCGCCGGTCCGATCGGCGAGTTGTTTGAGCAGCGGCTTGGCGAGGCCGGCGAGGTCCACGCCGGACATGGCGCGCATGCCGAGGTAAATAAGCGCCGGACCCAACGCATAGAGGTGCCGCTCGTCGCTCTCCAGCAGCCCTTCTCTGACCAGCGAATTGACGATGCGGATCACGGTGGTGCGCGGGATCGACAGCGCACGACTGATCTGCAGGGCGGTCAGCTCCGGCTCAGAAGCCAACAGCTTGAGCACGCGTCCGGCATTCAGCAGGTTCGGTATCACGTAATCAGGCATGATCGCAGTCCTCTCCCCCACGTGGATATTGAAAGCGCAAGATTATCATAACCGCCTGCACAACACCCTGATTTTCTGCCGTTCCGACTGCGGCATGTTTGAGATTGCTATTGCGGTGCCGGACGGTTCTTTGTTATAAAGAGCCTTTCTTTTGTGGTCTAATCCCTTTGGATGGTGCGGAACGGAGTGCGGATATGCAGATTCTGATCGGTTTTTTGTATGTGCTTGAAGTGGTCGTGTGTTTTCTTCTCGGCGGCGTGATCCTGCTGCAGAAGCCGAAAGAGGGCGGACTTGGCGTCAGCTTCGGCGGCGGCATGGGCGAAGCGCTCTTCGGCGCGCAGATGGGCAACGTGCTCACCAAGGCGACCATCATTCTGGGTTCGGTCTTTCTGCTCAACACGCTGGTGCTGTCGCGCTTGACCTCGCACGTGGGCACGTCGGTGATGGAAGGCGTCAAGACGCCCGCGCCTGTGGCCGAACAGCAGGCCCTTCCGTTCTCGTCCCCGACGGCGCCTGCTGCGGCTGCTCCGGCCGCGCCCGCGCCTGCCGCGCCAGCGCCCGCCGCGCAATAATGCCTTCGCGTGCCTCTGACAGGCAACGTCCCGCACTGCATCAGCCTTCAGAGACCGGCATACGGCTGCGCGTCGGCGTCTGAGTAACAGCAGAAAATCACGTCCGGCGCTCCAGGGTGCTCCGCCAAGAAACGGGCGACCGTCTCGCATGCGATTTTTGCGGCATCCGCCTTCGGGAATCCGTACACGCCGGTGCCGATGCAGGGAAACGCCACGCTGCGGCAGCCGTGCGCCATCGCGAGGCGCAGGCAGTTGCGATAGCACTCGGCCAGCAGACTGGCCTCATTGCGTCCGCCGCCGGACCAGACCGGGCCCGGAGTGTGGATCACGTATTTCGCGGGCAGGCGATACCCTTGGGTGATCTTAGCCTGCCCCGTGGCACAGCCGCCCAGCGTGCGGCATTCGGCAAGCAATTCGGGACCCGCCGCGCGGTGGATCGCGCCGTCCACGCCGCCACCGCCCAGCAGCGTCGTGTTGGCCGCGTTCACGATCGCATCCACATCAAGCTTGGTGATGTCCCCTTGCGTCACACGCATCATGCGCACACCGCTCCTTTCGTCCGCCCCAGATACGCATTGAACGTCGCGGATCGGCAGCCAGCCGCGCAAAGCGCCTTCCCGCGCTGGTCTTCCGAATGTGACATCGGCACCGTTTGTCGTCTTCAAACAAATTCGATTGGGAGTCGCGTGATCATGTCGAATCCTCCACCCCATTAGCCCGCCGCGCTGAACGTCGCGAGAAGTTTCTCGAGCCGCGCGACCGTCTCGGTCAGTTCCTTCTGCTTGGCGCGCTGCTGCTCGATCACGGCCGCAGGCGCCTTGGCCACGAACCCCTCGTTGCCGAGCTTGGCTTCGACGCCTTTGAGGAACCCGCGCGTCTTGTCCAGTTCGGCCTTCACGCGCGCGGCCTCGGCCTTGACATCGACCAGCCCCTCGAGCGGCAGATAGATCGTGCCGAGCTTGCAGAGCGTGCCGGGCATCGCCTTCTCGCCGCCGCCCGCGACGATCTCCAGCCGGTCCGAGCGCAACTGCTGCTTGAGTGTCTCAACCTCGGCCGTCAGGCGGGCCGCCGTACCCTCGTCCGTCGCCTGCACGATGTAGTGCAGGAATTTGGAGGGCGCGAGATTGTAGTCGGCGCGCAGCGCGCGGCCGGCGGTGACCAGCTCGCGCCGGGCAGAGACAAAGGCGGTGACCGCATCGCTCAGGCCCCATGCCGCGCGCTGCGCGTCGGTGTAAGGCGCAGGCCACGGCGCGCACATGATGCTTTCGGACTCGGCGCCGTAGCCCATCTGGTGCCACAGCTCTTCGGTGAGGAACGGCATGTAGGGATGCAGCAGCTTGAGCGCTTTGGCGAAGACATCGGTCATCACGGCCAGCACCTGGCGGCGGCGCGCCTCGTCCGAGCCGTTCAGATCCTGCTTGGCATATTCGAGATACCAATCGCAGAACTGGCTCCAGACCACGTCGTAGATCGCGAGCGCGCCGTCCTGCAGGCGGAAGGTCTCCAGGTGTTCGGTCACGGTGCGCACGGCGCTCTCGCAGGTGGCGAGCATGTGGCGGTCGTCATCGCGCAGCAGCGCAGGATCGAGCGACAGCTCGCCGTTGGCCAGCGCGCGCCAGTCTGTGTCGGGCAGCTTCTCCATGTGCATCCGCATGAAGCGCGCGGCGTTCCAGACCTTGGTCGCGAAATTGCGGCCGATCTCAAACTTCTCCATGTTGACGTAGACGTCCATGCCGGTGGAGGTGATCAGCATCAGGCTGAAGCGCAGCGAGTCGGCGCTGTAGGTCTCGATGATGTCGAGCGGGTCGATGGAATTGCCCAGGCTCTTGCTCATCTTGCGCCCCTTGTCATCACGCACCGTGCCGTGGAGATAGACCGTGCGGAAGGGCACCTCGCCCATGAACTTGCAGCCGGCCATGATCATGCGCGCGACCCAGAAGAAGAGGATCTCCGGCGCGGTGGCCAGGTCGTGGGTCGGATAGTAAAACTTCAGGTCGGGGTGGTCCTTGGGCCAGCCGAAGGTGCTGAAGGGCCAGAGCCACGAGGAGAACCAGGTGTCGAGCACATCCTCGTCCTGCGTGATCTGGTCGGCCGCAGCGCCACATTTCGGGCAGACGGCCGGCGCAGCCTTGGCCGCCCATTCGTGTCCGCACGGCGTGCAGGTGTAGACCGGAATGCGGTGGCCCCACCAGATCTGGCGCGAGATGCACCAGTCGCGGATGTTCTCCATCCACTCGAAATAGGTCTTCTCCCAGCGCTGCGGCAAGAAGGCGACCTTTCCGGAACGCACGGCCTCGATGGCCGGCGCGGCCAGCGGCTTCATGCGCACGAACCACTGCTTGGAGAGGCGCGGCTCGACCACCGTGTCGCAGCGGTAGCAGTGGCCGACCGCGTGCTGGTGCGGATCGACCTTGACCAGCAGCCCCTGCGCCTCAAGGTCGGCGACCACCTGCTTGCGGCAGGCGAAGCGGTCCATGCCAGCGTACGGGCCGGCCTCATCGTTCATCGTGCCGTCGCCGTTCATGACGTTCAGCACCGGCAGATCGTGGCGCTGCGCCACCTGGAAATCGTTGGGGTCATGCGCGGGCGTGATCTTCACGACGCCCGTACCGAAGGCGCGGTCCACGTAATCGTCTGCGACCACCGGGATCTCGCGGTTCATGAGCGGCAGCGTCACGGTCTTGCCGACCAGCGCCTGATAGCGCTCGTCCGCCGGATTGACGGCCACTGCGGTGTCGCCCAGCATGGTCTCGGGCCGCGTGGTCGCGACCACGACTTCGCCGCCTCCCGGGATCGGGTAGCGGATGTGCCAGAGATGGCCGTGGGTGTCCTGGTGCTCGCTCTCCTCGTCCGACAGCGCGGTATGGCAGCGCGGGCACCAGTTGACGATGTAGTTGCCGCGGTAGATGAGCCCCTCGTCGTAGAGCCGGCAGAACACCTCGGCCACCGCCTCGCTCAACCCTTCGTCCATGGTGAAGCGCTCGCGCGACCAGTCGCAGCTCGCCCCGAGCTTGCGGAGCTGGCGCACGATCGTGCCGCCGTACTCCTTGCGCCACTCCCACACGCGCGCCAGAAACGCCTCGCGCCCGAGATCGCGCCGCGAGAGGCCCTCCTTGCGCAGCGCCTTTTCCACCACGTTCTGCGTGGCGATGCCCGCATGGTCGGTGCCCGGCATCCAGACCGTGTTGCGCCCCTGCATGCGGCGCCAGCGCACCAGCACGTCCTGGATCGTGTTGTTGAGCGCGTGGCCCATGTGCAGGATGCCGGTCACGTTCGGCGGGGGGATCACGACGCTGTAGGGTTCGCCGCCCTGCGCGGCCTCGGCATGAAACCGGCCGCTCTGCTCCCACCATGCGTACCACTTGTTCTCGACAGACTTCGGGTCGTAATGCTTATCCATGTGACACTCTCCACACCCTCGCGGGACGTGACCTCTGCGTTTTTTAATGAGTCCGGAAAAATCGAACATTCATTTAACCAAAACCGGGGCATCCTGACAAAACAATCAGCCAAAAACAGGGGACACCGTTTTTACCTATTGACTCTTACGCTAGGATCAGCGACCCTTCGAAATACACCGTTCACAAAGGCAAACCGCTCCGGCGAGACTGATCATGCGGAACTTCAAACTGTTTGACGCCGCAAACCTGAAAGGCGTATTACCATGACGAGGATATCAGTTGTGATGGAAAATCGAATCAGGAACCGTGGTGTCATGGCGCTTGCGGCGCTTCTGCTCTGCGCGCCTCCAGCCGCGCAGGCGGCCGAAAAGCTCAAAGCGCTGATCGTGGACGGTCAGAACAACCATGAGGTCTGGCCGAAGTCGACGCTCATGATGAAGCACTGCCTTGAAGAGTCAGGACTGTTCGAGGTGGAGATCGCCAGGTGCCGTTATCTCTGGAAGTCCGAGCGTGAATCGGCGTATCTGCCGCTGGCCGGGGTTGGCGCGCGCGAAGCGCTGAAGGAGCCGAAAACGGATCCGGATTTCAAGCCGGACTTCGCACGATACGACGTGGTCATCAGCAACTTCGGATGGAAGGCGGCGGACTGGCCTGAAGAGACGCGCCTCGCCTTCGAAAAATACATGGCGGAAGGGGGCGGATTCGTTGTTGTGCATGCGGCCAACAACAGTTGGCCGAACTGGCCGGCTTTCAACGCGATGATTGGCGTGGGCGGCTGGGGCGACCGTACGGAGAAGGATGGGCCTTACGTTTACTATGACGGGGAAGGGAAACTCGTGCGCGACATGAGCCCCGGCAAGGCTGGCCGGCACGCGCCCGCGAAGGAATTCGTGGTGACGATGCGTGACCGCGAGCATCCAATCACCCGGGGCTTGCCGGAGAGGTGGATGCATACCAAAGACGAGTGCTATGCATTTCTGCGCGGGCCGGCCGAGAACATGACGGTGCTGGCCACCGCCTGCGACTCGCCGGAACTCCAGGCCGCCGGCCGCAACGAGCCGATGCTCATGACCATCCAGTATCACAAGGGACGCGTCTTCCACAACGCGCTCGGGCATGACGATTACTCGTTTGAAAGCGTGGGTTTTATCACCACCTTCCTGCGCGGCACCGAGTGGGCCGCCACCGGCCAGGTCACCCAGCCGGTGCCCAGGGACTTCCCGAGCGTCGACAAATCCTCCTCCAGGCCGGTTCCGATTCAGTTGCCGAAACAGCAGACGTTATAACCGGAGGCGAATCGATGGCAAAGTCACAACAGATGCAACGACGCGCGTTCCTCACGGCGACCGGCAGCGCGGCCGCCGGCCTGATCGGCGGATGCGGCACCCCGCGCGCCGCGCGGGCCGCCCGTGCCCCAAATGTCGTCTTCGTGCTGGCCGACCAATGGCGCGCCCAGGCGTGCGGCTACACGGGCGACCCGAACCTGCGCGGTATGACGCCGACGATCGACCGGCTGGCCGCCGAAAGCGTGAACTTCACGCACGCGGTTTCCTGCTGCCCGGTCTGCACGCCCTACCGCGCCAGTCTGCTCACCGGACAGTATCCGCTCACCAACGGCCTCTTCCTCAACGATGTCTGCCTCAGCACCCGCGCGACCTCGCTCGCGCAAGCCTACGCCCAGGCAGGATACGACACGGCCTACATCGGCAAGTGGCATCTGGACGGCCACGGGCGCAGCGCCTACATCCCGCCGGAGCGGCGGCAAGGCTTCGTTTACTGGAAGGTGCTGGAATGCACCCACGCCTACAACCGCTCCCCCTACTACGCGGGCAACGATCCGCAGCAGCGCCTCTGGGAAGGCTACGACGCCTTCGCACAGACCCGTGACGCTCAAGCCTATATCGCGGGACGCGCTGGACGCGACACGCCGTTCCTGCTGGTCCTCTCTTGGGGCCCGCCGCACAACCCCTATGAAACCGCGCCGGAGCGCTTCAAGGCGCGCTTCGCTGCCGGGCAACTCGCATTGCGCGACAACGTGACCGGCGACATCGCGGCCTGGCGCCGCGATCTCGCCGGGTATTACGCGCACATCGCCGCGCTCGACGAGAGCCTCGGCCTCCTGCTAAAGACGATCGACAACGCGGGCCTGCGCGACGACACGATCGTCGTCTTCACCTCCGACCACGGCGACATGTTGGGCTCGCACGGACAGATTCGCAAGCAGAAGCCCTGGGACGAGTCGATCCGCGTGCCGCTGCTGATCCGCGGCCCGGGGGTCATGAATCGCGCCATCGACATGCCGATCAACACGCCGGATCTGATGCCCACGCTGCTGGGCGCCTGCGGCGTGCCGGTCCCTGCCTCCGCGCAAGGCACCGATTTCTCGCCGCTGCTTCGCGGCACGCGCCCGCCCGACGACAATCCCGTGCTCATCCAATGCCCCAGCCCGTTCGGCGAATGGACACGCGCGCGCGGCGGTCGCGAGTACCGCGGCGTGCGCACGCGGCGCCACACATACGTGCGCGACCTGAACGGTCCGTGGCTGCTGTACGACAACGAGGCGGACCCCTATCAGCTCGCGAACCTCGTCGGCCAGCCGCGGCAGGCCGCGGTGCAGGCACGGCTGGAGCGCGAGCTGCGCCGCCTGCTGGCCGAAACCGGCGATGATTTCCAGCCCGGGCAGGCCTACATTGCCCAATGGGGCTACCCGGTCGACGCGCACGGCACGATGCCTTACAAATAGCCGGCGGCGTAGCGCTTGCGGTAGGTGCGCGGAGTTAGCGATTCATGGCGGCGAAAGAGGTTGTTCAGATACTGGGCATGGCAGAAGCCGGTCCGGCGGGCGATCTCCGAGACGGAGAGGCCGGTGTGCAGCAGGTGGCGTTTGACGGAGGAAAGGCGCACGCGCTGGACCTCTTCATGCACGGACCGATTGAGGTGTTGGATGAAGAGGCGGTCGAGCGTGCTACGTGAGACGCCTGCCACGGCCGCAACCTCCTCGATGCCAAAGCTGTTGGCCAGATTCTCTTTGATGAAACGCATGGCGGTGCGGACCGCGGGAATGCTGACCGCGGAGAGGTCGGTGCTCTGCCGAAGAACAACGCCGGCCGGCGGAATGAGTACCGGCGCGACGGGCGGCGGCGCGCCGTCGATGAGCCGATCAATCAGCGCCGCGGCGTCATGCCCCACGCGGGCGAGATCGTGGGCGATGCTGGAGAGCGGCACCGGCTGGTTCAGGCAGATCAGCTCGTTGTCGTCCACGCCGAGGATGGCAACCTCCTCGGGCACGGCGATGCCCGCCACGCGGCAGACATCCTCGACGTTTGAGGCGTCGTAGTCATTGTGCGCAAAAACGGCGAGCGGTTTGGGCGCCTTGCGCAACAGCCGCTCGATCCAGCGCCGCATGCGTGGCCAACTGTCCGGCGCGTTGCCGCACGCCTCGCTCCAGATCCAGTTCAAAGGCGTTTCCAGCCTCAGGTCGCGGCATCCTTGCGCAAAGCCGTTGAACCGCAGCGTCTGGATCGGCGTCAGATCGGTGGAGAACCAGGCCGTGTGGCGGAAACCGCGCTCCGCGAAATGCTCGGCCGCCAGACGTCCGATACTCGAATGATCGCCGGCGACGCGCGGCAGAGGGATTTCGGGACGGTAGAGGCCCATATCCACGACAGGAATTTTAAGCTGCCGGATGAAACGGGCGATGTCCTTGCGGCGGTGGAACACCGTCAACACACCGTCGCCGGCCCAGCCGCGCGGAACGAGCGCCCGTTCATCCACGGTCAGGTGCCAGTCATGGCCGCGCGCATACTCACCGATGCCTTGGCGGATGCGGTGATCGTGCCATTCCATCAGAATCAGGATGTTGCGCTGGGTTGGACGGCCGGGCTTGTGCATGACAAAATATTGCACGAAATTGACGAAAGAATGCAATGGAAAAGAACCCTCTTGTTCGATACAGTTATCCTGGTTTTTTTGAGAGAAAGACGTTGACCGAAACAAGGAGCGACACGATGCAACAGATGACACGCAGAACGGCGATCAAGACGGGGGCGGCGGGGGTGTGGGCAGCGGCCTTTCCATCGATCATCCCGGCGCGGGTGCTGGGGCAGGCGGCACCGAGCAAGACGATCCAGGTGGGACAGATCGGTTTCGGGCGGATCGCCAAAGGCATGGACGTGCCGGGAATCCTGACATGCGGCGGCGTGCGGATTATCGCGGTTTCCGATCTGGACACGCGGCGGATGGCGCTGGGCAAAGCGTATCTGGATCAGCATTACGCCAACAAGGGTACCTCTGTCACACTGGGGCTGCACCAGGACTATCACGAGTTGCTTGCCCGCAAGGACATCGACGCGGTGTCCATCTCGACGCCCGACCACTGGCACAGCCAGCCCGCCGTGGAAGCGGCGTTCGCGGGCAAGGACGTGTACATGCAAAAGCCCGCCTCGCTGACCATCGCCGAGGGGCGGCTCTTCAGCGACGCGGTCCGCCAGAACCGGCGCGTCTTTCTGCTCGGCTCGCAGCAGCGCTCCTCGTCGCAGTTTCACCGCGCCTGCGAGCTGGTGCGCAACGGGCGCCTCGGCAAGATCACCGCCATCGAGATCGGGCTGCCCGGCGATCCGGGCGGCGGACGGACGGAGGCGATGCCGGTGCCGGCGAATCTGAATTACGACATGTGGCTGGGCTCCACGCCGCAGGCACCTTACACCGAAGACCGCGTCCACAAGCAAGACGACCCGAAGCTCACCTCGCGTCCGGGCTGGCTGCGCTGTGAACAGTTCGGCGCGGGCATGATCACGGGCTGGGGTTCGCACCACCTTGACATCGCGCACTGGGCGATGGGCTGGGAGGCGTCCGGGCCGGTGGCGATCGAAGGTAAAGGCGTTTTCCATACCGGCGGGCTGTGGGACGTGCATGGCGATTACGATGTGACGCTGACCTACGCCGACGGCACGCCGATGCGCGTCTGGAACAAGTTCCCGAACGGCGTGCGCTTCATCGGCGAGAAGGGATGGATCTTCGTGAGCCGCGGATCGGAGAAGGTAACCTCTTCCGACCCGGATTCGCCGGGCCGCATCCTGAAACCGCTGGACGCGAGCGACCCGAAGCTGCTGGAGGGCGAGATCGGCGCGGACGGCGTGAAGCTTTACCGCCACCGCGGCCAGCACCATCAGAACTGGATCGACTGCATCCGCTCGCGCGCCGAGACGCTGGTGCCGGCCGAGACCGCGCACCGCTCGTGCAGCGCGTGCCTGCTGGCGCACATCGGCATGAAGCTGGGGCGTAAATTGACGTGGGACCCCAAGGCCGAGCGTTTCGTGAACGATGACGCGGCAAACGCCATGCTGGCCCGCGCAGAGCGCGCGCCGTACGGCACGCGCCGGGCGTTCGAACGGCTGTCCGGCAAGCTGTCGTGAGCGTCATTTGTCGAATGAATCGAGTGAATCGAACGGAATCGCGACGCAAAGCGACCGGGTCCGCAGGACGAATTTGACAATGAAGAACATCCCCCTTCTGGCGGCGGCGCTTGCCGTATCCGCCGCTTCCGCCCTCTCCGCCGCTGAAACGCTGCGCGCGTTTCAGTCCGAGAGCGCCGTCGACATCTGGGTCGGCGACCAGTTTTTCACCAGTTACCGGTACAACACCGGCGAGAAGCTGCCGTACTTCTTTCCGGTCAACGGCCCTTCCGGCGCGTCGGTCACATCGGTTCGCAATCCGCAGTTTCCGCATCATGCGTCGCTGTGGTTCGGGTGTGACCGGGTGAACGGCGGCAACTATTGGCAGGACACGATGGAGCACGGGCGCATCCTCAGCGAGCGTCTCGTGCTGGAGGGTGCCGCGCGCGGGACCAGCGCCGATCTGCCCAATATGTCCGGCCTCGAGGTGGTCATCAGCCAGACCTGCGTCTGGCGGCGCGCGGGCGCGCCGGAGCCGTTCCGCGACACCCGTCGCTATGTCATCACCGCGCCTTCGGCGGCGTTGCGCGTGATCGATGCCGCGATCACGCTGGAGGCGCTGACCGACGTGGAGATCTTAAAGACCAACCACTCGTTCTTCAGCCTGCGCGCCGATCCGGCTTTCGCGGTCAGTGCGGGCGGCAGGATGGTCAACGCCGAAGGCCTGGCCGGCGAGCAGGCGACCTTTGGCAAGGGTTCGCCATGGATGGCGTTCCACGGCCGGCGCGCGGGCGGCGTCGAGGAGGGCATCGCGCTTTTTCAGCACCCGGGCAACCCGTGGTACCCCGCGCCCTGGTTCACGCGCGACTACGGCTTTCTCTCCCCCACGCCGATGTACTGGCCGCAAGACGGCGCCGCCACAAAAATAAAGCAGGGTGAACAGCTCATGCTGCGCTACCGCACGGTGGTGTTTGCAGGCGACCCGAAAAGCGCCCGTCTGGGTGAATTGTTTGAGGCGTATGCGAAATGAACGGGATGTTTTGAACGCGGGCCGCTGTTAAAGGATCTGACACATGACTCAGCTTCAGTGGGAGACGCTGGTGGCGGTGGTGCGTGGGGCGCGGCTGGACCGGCCGTTGTGCGGGTTCATCGCCGACAGTCCGTGGCTGCCGGGGTGGAGCGGCCACGCGACGATCCTCGACTATTACGGTTCGGATCAGGTCTGGCTGGAAACCAACCTGAAGGCGATCCGCTGCTTTCCGGAGGCGGTATTCCTGCCGGGGTTCTGGGCGGAATACGGGATGTGTACCGAGCCGTCCGCATTCGGCACCCGTCTGCTCTGGCACGAGAACGAACTGCCTTTCGCGGAGCCGATCGCGCGCGGCAGCGAGTCGGCACCGGTGCTGGAAAAGCCCGACCCGCGCACGGCGGGCCTGCTGCCGTTCGTGTTGCGCCGGCTGGTGCGGGCGCGTCCCGCGATCGAGGCCGAGGGCCACGCGATCCGCTTCGCGGTGGCGCGCGGGCCGCTGAACATCGCCTCGTTCCTGATGGGCACCACCGAGTTTCTGATGGCCATGCAGCTCGATCCCGCGGGGACGCACGCCATGCTGGACACGATCACGGCGTTCCTTGAGGCGTGGATCAAGCTGCAGGCTGCGGCGATCCCGACGATCCGCGGGGTGATGCTGCTCGACGACATCGTGGGGTTCATCGGTCCGGACGACGTGGCCGCGTTCGCGACGCCGTATCTCAAGCGGGTCTTCGGGGCCATCGACAGCGACGTCCGCCTGTTCCACAACGATGCCAACGGTTTGAGCTGCGCGCCGCACCTGGCTGCGGCCGGGGTGAACCTCTTCAACTTCGGCTTTGCGCACACCTTCGCGGAAATCCGTTCGCTGGCGGGACCTGAGGTGGCGCTGCTGGGCAACATCCCGCCGCGCGACGTCCTCGCGGCCGGCACGCCGGAGCGGGTGCGCGAGCATGTCGCGGCGATGAAGGCGGCGCTGGCGAACGATGACACGCGCGTGATCTTCTCCTGCGGCGGCGGCCTGCCGCCGGGCGTGCCGACCGCGAATCTGCGTGCGTTCCTCGACGAAGCCGCGCGGCGGGGGTAGGCTGGCTCGCATCAATTCTGTCGACTCACACCCGATTTAAGCGCGGTTTATGTGATCTGGCATTAATGGGCCACCACGCGCGAAGGTTGATGCGATGAAAAGGGTTCGAACTTTAGTGAGTATGGGCCTGCTGCTTTGCAGGGTTTGTGCCGCGCAGGGGAACGTTTGCTTGTCTGCCCCTGAAAAGCCTGTTGCCATGCGAAACAGGAGTGAGCGTTCGCTAAGCCTGAACATCGTGTTCATTGGCGACAGCATCACCTTTGGCCATCTGTTGAATAATCCCGAGAATGAGGCTCCGCCCACGCATGCCGTGAAATTCCTTCAGGCGGCTCCCGGAATTTCGAGTGTGTGTTTCGCGAACTGCGGAAAGAATGGCTTCAGAACCGATCAGTTCCTGCCGGATGCTCCCGACAGTGCGTGGCCACACTTACGGCTGGCGGCTGACGCTTATACTAACACGCCAGGGTGTCTGCTGTTCTCAGTCATGATCGGTGCGAATGATTCGATCTCGGTTACCCCGTGCCAGTATGGGACTAACCTGACGCTCTTGGTCAACGCGCTCTACCATATCCATCCGAATGAAGCAGGTGCCGCACTCTTGGGACAGTATTGGGCAGAAGCCATTTACAGGGCTGTCGTGGGTGTTGTAGCCTATTGAGGCATGATGTGTCGATAAGGGGGGAGAACTGATGACAAAGAGAACACGAGTTGCCGGTATGATCGCGCTGACGGGGGCTGCGTTTTGCGCGGCCGCCGAAGAAGGCTCTCTCTCCGGCGTGGACACGTGGGGTTATCGCAAGGCGCTGCCTGCGGTGGTGAATCCAGTCGCGCGTTCGCCGTTACAGGATACGGTGTCGCTGCGCGGCGAGTGGGAATTCGTCACGCAAGGTGTGTCACCGAACCGGCATCCGAAATGGCGGGCCTTTTATGCGAAGGCGTGGCCGGGATCTCGGACGATCCAGGTGCCGGGTTGTTGGGAGGCGCAGGGCGTGGGCGAACCCGGCATGGGCGATTCGTGGGACTGCAAGTGGGACCACTGCGCCAAGCCGTTGCGTCACATCTATCAGGGGGAAGCCTGGTACCGCAAGACAGTCGATGTCCCCGCTGCGTGGCAGGGGAAACGGGTTTGGCTGAAGGTTGGCGGCGTGCGTTCGCAGGGCTGGTTCTGGGTCAATAACACGCCCGTCGCCTGGGTGGACAATTATTGCGGCACCTATAAGTACGACATCACTGATCTCGTCCGGCCCGGCACACAGGCGGTGGTGGTCGCGGCTGTCAACAACGTGTTGCCGAGCCGGAAAGGCTTAATGAGCGCACACCACCGGTTCGGCGGGCTTTACCGCGATGTCGAAATCGAGGCCACCCCGAAAATGCGTATCGACGATGCATGGGTGCGAGGCGATTTCGATCAACAAACCGCAGAGGTGCATGCGACAATCGCGACGGCCATAGAGGCGGGCAGGTTGAAGAATCCCGTATTGCGCGTGAAGGTTCAGCCGGCAGTCGGCAGTCAGCAATCGGCAGTCGGCGAGGCGGCGATCACGTTCGCGGAAGGCAGGAAGAGTGCCGAAGTCAGTTGCCGGGTGCAACTTGACCCTTTTTTGCCCTGGTCGCCGGAAGCGCCGAATCTCTATGTGGCGGAGATCACGCTGTGCGAGGGCGAGACGCCGGTGCACGGCTGGACGGAGCGTTTCGGCATTCGGAAGATCGAGGTGCGCGGCGACCGTTTCTTTCTGAATGACAAGCCGTTCTTCGTGCGCGGGTTCGGCGACGATTTCGTGTATCCGCTGACGCTGGTCTCGCCGGCCTCGAAAGCGGAGCACCTCAGGCATCTCAAGCTCGCGTGGGCCGCCGGATTCAACTACGTGCGCCTGCACACGCACTGCGAGCTGCCCGAATACTTTGAGGCTGCGGACGAGGCGGGCATCATGATCCAGCCCGAGCTGCCCTATTACGGCGACTATCCGACCGAAGCGTTCACCTTCGATCCGATGCGCGACCTGAAGGAACTCTACACGCATTACCGCCGTTACGTGTCGTTCACCACCTATTGCACGGGCAACGAGGGTCTCCTCGGAAGCCCGTTGGACAGGGAGATCTACAAGCTGGCCAAACGGCTCGATCCGGACCGCCTCATGCTCCATCAGGACGGGACGTGCAACACGGCTGAGAACTCGGATTTCCGCAACGGTCCGATCAACGTGTGGGCTCCGGGCAGTTTCACCTGCGACGCGCCATTCGTCGCGCATGAATACCTGAACCTGAGCGTCAAACAGGATCCGCGTCTGGAAGGTTGTTTTTCTGGGCCGTGGATGCCGCCTGTGCCGATGGCGAAGCGGGATGGATGGCTGAAGGCCGCCGGCCTGGACCGTCGTTGGGGCGACGTCTGTCAGGATGCGCAGCACGCCTTGCAGAAAGTCTATCAGAAGCGGGGCGTCGAGGCCGCACGGCTCGATCCCGCATGCGACGGCTATAGTTTCTGGACCATCGTGGATGTGGTCGTCCAGCAGGGGGACACCTACAGCGCACAGGGCTTGTTCGATCCGTTCTGGGAAGTGAAGCGCAACGGCTCGACGCCAGAGGCGTTCCGCCGGTTCAACGGGCCGACCTCACTGTTGCTCAAGACCGAGCCGGACACCCGCATCGTCGTGTCCGGGGACACGGTGAAGGCGGGTTTCTGGATCACACACTACGGCGAGGCGCCTTTAGACAAGGCGCGGGTGAAATGGACATTGCGCGCGGGGGACGCCGTACTCGCGCAGGGCGAATGCGACGGCGGCGATGTTGAGTTGGGCAGCACGCGGCTGCTTGCCGAGGCGGCTCTTGCGATACCCTCGGTGGACAAGCCCGTCCACGCCGTGCTGGTGGCAGAGGTCATACAGAGATCAGAGGTCGGAGGTCAGAGGTCGGGAGAAAAAGTTTTGAACACCTGGGACGTCTGGGTCTTCCCCAAACGGGACAAGCAGGACGGGAGAGGCATTGCCGTTGCGCGGGAGCTGTTGCCGGCGCTGGAAAAGATATTCACGGGACTTGCCGTGTCCGGAACGCCTGAAGCGGAGAAGGCCGGGCTGCTGATCTCAAGGTTCGGGGCGCCGGATGCCGGCGCGGCCCTGGCGGCCGGCCGGCGTGTGATCCTGATCAACGGCACGGAAGGCCAGCCCAACGTGAGTCTGGGGTGGTGGTCGATGGGGAATCAGGTGGGGACGGCCTTCGCGCGGCATCCCGCGCTCGGCGATTTCCCACACGACGGGACGCTCTCGCCGCTGTCGTTCCGGATCTTGAAGCAGGGTCGGCCGCTGCCGTTTGCGGGCATCCTGCCGGATGAGATGATCGTGGTCGGCGAAGGCGGCCAAGGCTACTTCCTGTACGCCGCCGAAGCGCGCATGGTCGCGGGTCGCGCGCTGATGACATTCGGGCTGGATGTGCTGTCCGGCACGCCGGAGGGCACCTGTCTGCTGGACGGGCTGATCCGTTACGCGCGTTCGGATGCGTTCAATCCCAAAGGCACCGTAAAGGTGGCGACCGGGGATCACAATGGTTGGCAGGAGACGGTCAGGGCAGGTGACAGCGGGCATGATGATATGCCTCTGGGCGTGAATCAGCTCGATGTGGCCCGGGCCATGTCCGGCAAGAACGAACTGGTCTGGAAGACGCGGCCGATGCCCGCCGGTGCGCGGGCAAAACCACAGACCGCCGTGACTTGGCTGGGCGGCATGGGCTACTTTGCGGAGCCGCAGGCGAGTTTCGCGCTCTATGTCGGAGACAGCAAGGTGATCGATATTCCGGCGATCAGCGAACGCGACGCAGAGTGGGCCAATGCCGACAAATCCGTGACGCTCACATACGTGCGCGACACCGCGACCGCCGAATACGGCACGTTCACGCTGACGCTGCCGTCCGCTCTGGTGACGCCGGGAGAGCCGCTGCTGCTGAAAGTGGTCGGCAGCGAGTCGAACAGCCGCCGCTGGCTCGGCGTGTTTCAGACATGGTGATCGAGGGTGCGACCGGCAGGTTTGGGGCGGTCCGCTATGAAGGTGTTTTGCGACACCTCCGTGCTGGTTGCTGGAAGCGTAAGGCATCATCCGCATTTCAACCGGGCTCAACCGATCCTTGAGGCGGCGAGTCTGAGGAAAGATGAATATTTGATTTCCGCTCACAGCGTGACGGAGGTATATTCCGTGCTGACCAACCTGCCTGTCCAGCCCAAGATCGTGCCCGCTGAAGCGCAGATGATTGTTGAAGCCAACGTGCTGTCATGTTTTCGCAGGGTGGCTGTAACAGTAAAGATGTATGAGCATGCGGCTTCGCGATGTGCGGGACTCGGCTTGTCGGGCGGCATCATCTATGATGCCTTGCTGCTGGAGTGCGCCAGATCGGTGTCGGCAGAACGGATTTACACCTTTAACATTCGGGGTTTTCAGCGGCTGGCGCCTGGTTTAGCCTCGCGTATTGCCGCACCGTGAAAGCCCGCATCCTTCCTGTCAGTTTAGCGCTGTTGCATGTGACGCTCAGTTGACTACAGCCGCTGACAAGGGGACAATCATTCGGCCCCTCCTTGAACGAGCAAAGGGGACACTGTGTCGTCAGCCGATCGTGACATGCAGTGCGCCGGGCTCGACGCGGACATCGCTCAGCCGGCCCTCCACGGCCACGCCGCGCCGCGCGAGGAGCTGCGGCAGGCGCACCAGCAGCGTGTCATTTTCAGCGGCGACTTCGGGCACCGCCTGAATCTGGTTCATCAGCGCGGACAGAATCGCCGAACCGTCGCCGGTGAAAAACGCGGCCTTGACCTTGGCGATGCGCAGCGCCAGCGTCTCGCCGTCCGGGCGGACCGACGGCTCGCAGTGCGCTTCAAACGGCATCGGGATGAACCCCATGCTGAGCGTGCCGGTAATCACCACCGTATCGGGACGGAACGCGAGAGTGAGGCTCTTGACCTTGCCGCGCGCCTCGGCGGGAATGTTCGCTTTGTTGGCTTCAAACGCGCGGGTGGCGGCCACCATGATTTCCGCGTCACTGAGGGTCATGCTGAGGGTTCGAATAATCATGCCGCCAGTGTAGCGGTTCAGCCCCGCAGGTGGCAATGGCGAACGTGACCCCGTTGACCCGACACCGCGATTTCCTTTACCATACGGGCATGAAACGTATTGGATGCGCATTGGCGACGGTCTTGTTCATTCACGCTCTGGGTTATGCGGCGCTCGAGATCGACAATCGGCCCGCGCGCGCAGACGAGTGGGGCTATCGGCCAGCCGACGGTTCTACGTCGGTCATGAATCCCCCCTCCTTCACTTGGATTCACGACAAACGCGCCGCGCAGTATGACATCGAATGGTCGCAAACGCGCGACTTCGCCGCGCCCGGCTCTGCCAAGAAGGTGCCTTGGTGCGTCTACACCCACCATGAGCCGCTTAAGCCGGGCGTCTGGTTCTGGCGCTATCGGTTCACCACCGCCAAGCAGGAGGTGGCGGCGTGGAGCGCGGTGCGGCGCGTCACCGTCCCGGACAGCGCGATCCCCTTCCCCATGCCGACGCGCGCCCAGCAGCGCGAGCGGCTGCCGGCCCGGCATCCGCGCCTCTTCCTGCGCCCGGAAGACCTGCCGCGGCTGCGCGCAGCCACCCAGGAGGGACCCGCCGCCGCACGTTTCGCCGCACTGCGCAAAGAGGCCGACGCCCTGATCAAGAAAGGTCCGGCGTCCGAACCCGTCCACCGCGGGTCGGCCCGCAACAAAGAGGACGACGAGGCCGTCAAACATTGGTGGCCCAACCGCGAAATCGGCGACCGCGCCAGCAGCGAGGCCGAGCTGCTCGCCTTCGTCTGGCTGATGACCCAAGACGCGCGCTATGGCGAGGCCGCCCGCTCGTTCCTGATGGCCCTCACCGCGTGGGATCCGGACGGCCCCAGCAATTTCGCGCTGAACTGCGAGGCCGCCAAAGCCGTGCTCTACCGTCCCGCGCGCGCCTATGACTGGCTCTACGACATGCTCACCGAGTCGGAGCGCGCCCGCTTCCGCACGGTGTGGTCGCGCCGCGTGGCCGACGCCTGGAAGAGCGGCGAGGTCGGCCACGGCAACGGCCACCTGACACGCCCGCTCAACAGCCACGGTAACCGCATCTGGCACAAGATCGCCGAAGTCGCCATCGCCTTCCACGGCGAGGTGCCGGAGGCCGAGACCTGGCTCGATTACGCCGTGAACAAATTCTACGCCGCCTACCCTGTCTGGTCGGATGACGACGGCGGCTGGCACGAGGGCGCCAGCTATCTCACCGGCTACATGACCAAAGTCACCACCTGGATGCAGGTCGCGCACAGCGCGCTCGGCATCGACGGCCTCAAGAAACCGTTCTTCAACCAGATCGGCAACCTTCCGCTCTATGTCGTGCCGCCCCACTCGCCCAACGCCGGCTTCGGCGACCTTTCCTACCGCCCGGCCTCCTGCGCCTTCCTCCACTATTTCGCCCGCATGAAAGGGGCTGATCCCGCCGGTGCCGCCGCGGCCGGCCACTGGTCGTGGTGGCTCCAGCAGACCCGCACACGCGAACCCGGCGGCGTCACCGGCTTCCTCTACGCCGCCAATCTGCCGCCGCTGCCCGCGCCCGTCCCGCCGACCGACCGGCCGCAGTCGATGGTTTTCCGCGGCACGGGCGTCGCCAGTCTGCACGCGACCTTGCTCGACAGCCGCGATGATGTTCACCTGCTCTTCAAGGCCGACCCTTTCGGCACCAGCAGCCATGGCCACAACGCGCAGCTCGGCATCCAACTGAACGCCTTCGGCGACTGCCTGCTGCCCGCCTGCACCCTCCGCGACCTGCACGGCAGCGCGTTCCACTACAAATGGGCGCACGCCGCACGCTCCCAGAACACGGTGCTCGTCAACGGGGCCAACCCGCTCATGCACGCGGCCACTGCCACGGGGCGCATCCTCGACGCGCGCTTGACCCCGGATTGGGACTATGTGCGCGGCGAGGCGACTGCCGCCTACACCGGTGCCGTGACGCGGGCCGAACGCGCCGTGCTCTTCATCAAACCCGACCTCGTGGTGCTCTACGATGATTTCGCCGCACCCGCGCCCGCCACTTTCCAGTTCATGCTGCACGGGCTCAGCGCCTTCACGCTCGACGAAGCCGCGCAGACCCTGCGGCTCACCCAGAAGAACGCCAGCCTTGCGGTCCGCTATTTCGCGCTCCAACCGCTTGCCTTCACACAGACCGACGGCTTCACCCCGCCGCCCAAGATGCGCAACGGGCGCGCGCCGTTCCCCAACCAGTGGCATGTCGAGGCCGCGATGCGCCGGCCGGTCATGACCAGCGACACCCTCACGCTGCTGATCCCCGCGCGCGCCGGCAAAGAGGAGCCTTGGCAGGCTGAACGCATCGACTCTCCGACCGCCTGCGGCCTGCGTGTCACGCGCGGCGGCAAGACGCTGCGCATCGCTTTCCGGAAGCACGGCGTCAGCGCGGCTGAGTGGGACGGCGTGGCATTTGACGGGCCGGTCGCGGTGCGCTGAGCCCGGAACGGCCACCGGTTCACGGACGGAGATCGAGGCACACCGCTTCGCCCTGGGCGTTGCGCGCGTAGAGCAGCCCGTTCGCCAGCACCGGCGCACTCCAGCAGCGCCCCTTCAGGATGCGTGCGCGCGCCAGCGGCCGGAAGGCCTCCGGCGCGGCCTGCGCCACCGCAAGCTGTCCGTTCTCGCTCAGCAGCAGCAGCCGGCCGTCAGCCGTCAGCATCAGCGCACCGCGTCGCAGCGAGCGCTCAGACCAGCGTGCCGCGCCCGTTTCCCAGGCCACACAGGTCAGGTTTTCATCGTTGAATCCGTAGAGGTGTCCCTGCCACAACACCGCGCTGTTCATCGGCAGGCGCAGGTGCTTCGTGCGCCAGACCTCGCGCGGCGGCGACGCGGCAAGGTCATACAGCGCGCAGCCTGTCCCGTTGCCGGACGACACAAACAGGCGTCCGCCATGGATCACCGGATCGGCCGCGTTCATGTCCCACTCCGTCCGCCACGGGATCTGCCACAACCGCCGGCCGGTCGCGGCTTCGGCGCCGACCACCGCGTGGCCGGCAAAAAAGGCGAGCGCGTCAGTCTCACCTGCGCGGAACGGCACGGGCGACGCATACCCGGGATGTCCTGCGGGACTCTCCCACACGGTCGCGCCGGTGTGTGCGTCGAGCACGGTGCCCGCCTCGCCGAGGCTCATCACCAGCCGCCCGCCCGCGACCAGCGGCGATCCCGCATACCGCCAGGTGTTCTTCCAGTCCCCTTCGCGCCACGGCCACGGGGCAAAGGCGCGTGACCAGAGCACGCGGCCGTCGCGCGCGTCCAGACAAAAGAGGTCGCCCCCTTTGCTGAACGTGTACACGCGGCCATCAGCAACCGCCGGCGTGGATGAAGGGCCGCCCTCATACGAGAGCGGCTGTAGCTCGCAGGGATAGGTGTGACGCCAGAGCGTGGCGCCGCTGACGGCTGAAAAGCAGAAGACCGTATCCTGGCCTTCGGTGTTGCCCATCGTGTAGACGCGCCCGTCGGCCACGGCAAAGGACGAGAATCCCTTGCCGACCGACGCGCGCCACACGACCGCCGGGCCGTTCGTGCCCCATGCGTGCGACCAGGCGGTTTCACGGGAAATGCCGTCACGCGACGGCCCGCGCCAGCACGGCCAGTCGGCCGCGCCACACATCGACGCTATGCCGAAGACCATCGTGACCACCCGGCAGCCGCCACATCGAGACCCATACGTTTTTCTCATGATGCCTAAACTTCACCTGAGATACAGAATCGTCGGATCGTGACTGTGATCCGCCAGCGGCGTGATCAGGAGTGTCAGATCGTTCACCGTGATCACTCCTCCCGTCCCGTTACCGCCGCCACCGCGCAGCATGACAGTCACAAACGCCATGTTGGTCCCGGTACACAACCCCCCGTCAAACGCGTAGGTCTGATCTTTCAGCGGCCGGTTCAGTCCGCCCCAAGCGGGGTAGAGGATCTCGGACAACGGATGCGCGACCGGCTCTGCAGCAACCATAAAAGGATACAAGACTTGATTCCAACCGGCGTGCGAGCCTCCGTCGATTTCCAAGCCGCCGTCTCTGAAGTTTTCGATATTCGACGCATATTGGCTGATCGCCTCCAGATAACTGCCGCAGGTCCCGTTATTATCCATGTAGCGATACCCGGCGTTATTCACGGTCTCTTTAGACCGATACAGCAATTTGTAACCATTGTCCTTAAACTTCTGATACGTGAGATACGCCATGACACCGGGCGGGGGATTCGCGTCAGTGCCTGGCACAGCGGGTCCGCTGACCTTGCCCGCGATCGGGGCGCGAGGGTTCACAGAAGAGGCAAAGAACACGAGATCGCCGTACCACCAACTCGAGCCTGTGATCGTGTTTTTTATCGAGCCTCCTGCGAGCTGCACCCGTGTGCGCGGGCCGACCATAAACGTCGCACAGGCATAGGCCTCCGCCTCGCTGCTGCCGGTCACATTCAGGCTCCATTCGTCACCGCTCCCGATCACCGTGGCGGAGGAGCCGGCCAGCAACACAGGATTCATCATGGCACCGGACACCTTCAAACTGTCCGGCGACGAGAAGCTGACCACCAGATTGCTGACGAGGATCGAGCCGCCGCCCCCGCCTCCGCCGCGCACCATGACCGTGACAAACAGACTCTCCGTGCCGGAGCACACCGCCCCGTCGAAGGCATAGGTTTGGTCTTTCAGGGCGCGGTTCAGTCCGCCGCCCGCCGGATAGAGCGTGTCCGTCAGGAAGCGGGCCGGCGTGCCGGCGGCCATCGAGGTGGCCGACACCTCATTCCAGCCGGCAAACGCACCGCCGTAGAACGGCAGTCCGCCGTCCCTAAAATTTTCAACATTTGACGAGTAGCCACCGATGGCATCGAGATAGCTTGCGAAGCCGTCGTACCCGCCGAAATAGCGGTAACCTGCGTTGTTCGCGGCCTCTTTGGTCGCGTAAACCGCGGGATCGCCGTATTGGGTATCGCTCATCCACGCCATCACCCCCGGCGCCGGACATGCACCCGCCGGCCCTGCCACTTTGCCGGCAATCGGAGATCGCGGGTCGACCGCCGATGCGAAGAGCACGACATCCCCCCAATACCAGCCCTGGCCGCCGTCCGTAATCGTATTCTGCACGGAGCCACCGGTGAGTTGAGCACGCGTTCCGGGCTCGATTTGAAAGATCGCGTACGTATAGCCTTCCGACCACCCCGCATTGGCCACATTCATGCTCCATGCGGGGCCCGTCCCCGACACGCTGGTTGCCGTCCCGCTGGAGACCGGCGTCATCATTGCGCCGGTGATCACGAGCGGCGCGGAGTTTGCATCGTACGCAACGGCAGCCGCCGTCCACATAGACAGCGCAGAGACACAAAGGAGAGTTTTCATTTGTTAAACGTCTTCTTTCTGCATGACAGCAGAGTATTCAACGCCGACACTTTTTAGATTTGGACACCTATCCAAATCATAAATACAGTACGCTTTAGCACTGACGAGGTCAACAGGACATTTATAGATAAAAAAGCGTCCGTGTACCCATCTGGCCCGGCTACCGTCGGCATGAAAACACGAAGGCCCGCCGACCGGAAAAGGTCAGCGGGCCTTGGAATGAAAAGCGCGCGACTCAGGCGCTCAGCGGCGACTGCGCAGGCGGCCGTGCTTCAGGAAGCCGTCGTAGTTGCGCATCAGCAGATGCGACTCCATCTGGCGCAGCGTATCGAGCGCGACGCCCACGATAATCAGCAAGCTCGTGCCTCCGAAGAACGAAGCCATCTCCCAGGGCAACTCCATCATACCGCGCAGGAATTGCGGCACGAGGGCGATGACCAGCAGGCCGATGCCGCCGATCAGGGTGACGCGCGTCATCAACGCATCCAGATACTCCGCCGTCGCGCGGCCCGGCCGGATGCCCGGCACATAAGAACCCTCGCGCTTGAGGTTATCGGAGATCTGCATCGCATTGAACTGGGTCGCCACCCAGAAGAAGGCAAAGAACATGATCAGCAGCGCGTAGACCGCCAGGTGCAGCGGGCTGGTCATGTCGCTCAACTGCGCGCCCAGCCACTTCAGCCAGCCCAGCCACTCAATCTCGGCCGGGATGCGGCTCAAGAGCGCGGCGGGGAACTGGATCAGCGGCCCCGCGAAGATGATCGGCATGACGCCGGTGTAGTTCACGCGCAGCGGCATATAGGTCTGCTGCATGCCGTAGGAGTTGCCCCCGCCGGCAGCGCGTCGCGTGGAATGGATCGGCACCTTACGGACGCCCTGCGTGAGCATCACGGTGCCCATCGTGATCAGGAAGCCGAAGAGCAGCAGCAGAAGCAGCTCGATCGGGCTGCGGGTGGCGGTGATGCCGCCCAAGCCGAAGTAGCGCGTCCAGGCTTCGATGATCGCCACGGGCAGGCGCGAGGTGATGTTGATCATGATGATCAGCGACGTCCCGTTGCCGATGCCGCGCTGCGTGATCTGATCCGCCAGCCACATGACGAGCAGCGACGCGGTGGTCATGGCGATGACGGTCATGACATTGAACCCGAAGCCCGGGCGCGTCACGATCTGCACACCGCCCAAGCCGAACGACGCCGGATTCTGCAACGCGGTGGCGAGGGCAAAGGACTGGAACACGCAGATGCCGATGGTCAGATAGCGCGTGATCTGCGCCAGCTTGACCCGGCCCGATTCGCCTTCGCGGCGCATGCGCTCGAGCGTCGGGATCACCGCCGTCAGGAGCTGGATAATGATCGAGGCGCTGATGTAGGGCCAGATGCTCAGAAAGCCGACCGCGCACTGATTGAGCGCACCGCCGCTGAACACGTTAAACCAATCCATGAGGCCGCCGCCTGCGCCGGCGGTCTCACGGATGCGTTCCAGTTCCTGCTGCAGCGTCTGCCAATCCACGCCCGGAGTCGGTATCATGGAGATCAGCCGGCAGATGAAGACCAGGCCGGCTGTCAACAAGATGCGTTTCCGGAGTTCCGGGATTTTGAAGGTATTCGCGAACGACTCTAGCATGGCCATGGTCAGACCCCTTAGACGATTTCGACACTGCCGCCGGCGGCTTCGATCTTCGCTTTCGCGGACGCGCTGACGCCGTTGGCTTTCACGGTCAGTTTCTTGGTTAGATCGCCGTGGCCGAGGATCTTGACGCCGTCGAACTTCTTGGCATAGAGGCCGTTCGCGCGGAGCAGCTCCGGCGTGACGTCCGTGCCGTTCTCAAAGCGTTCAAGGTCACAGACGTTGACCGGCGCGTAGACCACGCGTGTGGGGTTCTTGAAGCCGCGTTTCGGCAGGCGGCGGATGAGCGGCATCTGGCCGCCTTCAAAGCCCAGCTTGACCTTATGGCCTTTGCGGGACTGCTGACCCTTATGACCGCGGGTCGAGGTTTTACCCATGCCCGAGGCGCGGCCGCGACCCACGCGTTTACGCGTCTTGCGCGCACCCGGGGTGTTCTTCAGTGATGACAAATCCATTGTGAAAACTCCTATTGGTCAACATCGAATAGCAGATCATTCGGATCGGCAAACTATTCGGCATTAACGCTTCACTCTTCACTTTTTACGCACGTGCGGCGGCAATCTCCTCGGCCGAGCGCAGATTGTTCAGCGCGTCGACCGTGGCCTTGACCACGTTGAGGCGGTTTTTGCTGCCCAGCGATTTGCCGATGGCATCACGCACGCCGGCGGCCTCGAGGACGGGGCGCATGCCGCCGCCGACGATCAGGCCGGTACCGTCCGGTGCGGGCTTGAGCAGCACGCGGCCGCCGTCGCACACGCCGGTCACCTCATGCGGGATCGTCTTGCCCGCAAGCTTGACGCGCATCATCTCTTTTTTCGCCGCATCGCCACCCTTGCGGATGGCATCGCTGACCTCATTGGCCTTGCCGAAGCCGAAGCCGACGCGGCCTTCGCGGTCACCCACGACGACCACGGCGCTGAAGCTGAAACGGCGTCCGCCCTTAACCACCTTGGCGCAACGGTTCACAAACACGACGCGCTCGTCGAATTCGCTCTGCGCCTCACTCCGGGGAAATCTTGCTTCTGCGCTCACTTCGCCTCCTCTGCCGTCTCAACGGCGCGCTCCGAGATCTTCAGGCCGGCGGCGGTGGCAGCCTCCACGATCTGCTTGACGCGACCGTGAAACTTAAACCCGCCGCGGTCGACGACCACGATCGAAATGCCCTTGTCCTTCGCCACGCCGGCCGCCTGTTCGCCGACCCGCTTGGCGGTCTCCAGATTGCACGGCTTGGCCTCCTTCAGCGTGGAGGTGGCAGCCAATGTGCGCATCGCGACGTCATCGATGAACTGCACGTACATGTGCTTGTTCGAGATACAGATGGCCATGCGGGGACGCGCGGCTGTGCCTTTCACGCGCTGACGCAGGCGCATGTGGCGGCGATTGCGTTGTTCTTTACGGTTAAAA